>JGI24699J35502_11134105_pt1 | contig 31307 bp, 25 predicted proteins | sample TergutMp193P4_FD_35502 | JGI IMG/M metagenome (IMG submission 35502)
TTCAGGCGTACTATGCGACGCCCTCAGCGCAAACTTTACGTTTGTCTTCATAACTTTGTAATTTTTGAATTGATTAATTAAATAAGAAATAATTTCTAGAACAAAGTTATGAAAAAAATTTGTTATATAAACTAAAAAAAAATAAATTTTATTTTTACAGGGCAAGAAAAATACCATGATACCTATCCTATGCATCCTATTAAGGATGCACCTCCTGTTACTCCTATCGATAGTATGCCATGCAATCACAGCCTCCAGTGTTATATCGGAATATAAGTAAAAATAATTACCTTTGTATTCAATTATGAAACGAGAACGGAAAAAATAATTGGAGTTCTTATTATTATATGATGGAAAAACGATTTGAGAAATATAAAACAGGAACACAATGAAAAAGTCAATCTATCAATATTCCATTTTGCTTTTTGCATTTGCATGCTGCTTTTCGGGATATTCGCAAACAATCACTTTCCGGGAATATATGAACAATGTTAAAAATAATAACATTCATTATTTAGTCGAAAAATATAATGTGGATATTGCCGATGCCGGTATTCAGGCAGCGAAGGTTTTCCCCGACCCAGAACTCTCGCTCTCGGCAACCGATAACCAGCAAGAAACATTGAAGATGGGATACAGTTTCGATGCCGCTCTGGATTATACATTGGAATTGGGAGGTAAACGAAAAGCGCGAATTCGGTTGGCTCAAAGTCAGAAAGCGTTGGCTGACGCTCAACTCGAAGATTTCTTTCAGAATCTTCGCGCCGATGCCGTGATTCAATATTCGGATGTATTGAAGCAAAAGCAATTACTTGAAATATTCACATCTTCCTATCAGCAGATGAAACGATTGGCAGACGCCGACAGTATTCGCTTTGAATTAGGAGAGATTACGGAAACGGATGCCATGCAGTCGAAGTTAGAGGCAAACAGTATGTGGAATGAACTGGAACAAAATCGTGCCGATTATAAAAATGCATTGGTCGAGTTATCCGTGTATCAAGGCGATAAAAACTTTACCGGTATTGATTCCGTTTCCGGAGAATTAACTTATTCCAAACATGAGTATAACTTGCCGTCGCTGATAATCACGGCTCAAAATAACCGTGCCGATTTACAAGCCGCCTTACTGTCGAAAGATGTTTCGGCAAAAGTGCTTCAATTGGCACATGCTAATCGGGCAATTGATTTGGGACTTACTGTTGGGGCTACACATAATACGATAGTTAAAAATGAAATAGCTCCAGCTCCCGCGTTCACGGGAGTAACTGCTGGAATATCCATTCCTTTGAAGTTTTCCAATTATAACAAAGGAGAGATAAAAGCAGCGCAATATGCCGTTAAACAGAGTGAAGCCGTTTATGATGCGGTAGAAATGCAAATCGGTAAAGAGGTAATGCAAGCCTACCATAATTATGTGTCGGCATGCCTTCAGGTAGAGCAGTTTCAGACAAAGTTATTATCGGATGCTGGAACAATCTTGAAAAACAAAACATACGGTTACCAACGCGGTGAAACGACCTTGCTCGATGTGTTGAATGCCCAACGGACGTATAACGACATTTACCGGAATTATTGCGAAACCTTGTATAACAGCTTGGTTTATTTGATTGAATTGGAGCGTGCCTGCGGAATTTGGGACATTGAGTTGGAATAAATTATTTTATATGAGAAATGATTGCAAATAAAAATATTTGCATTAACTTTGTGCAAATTTGTGCAAAGATATTTATTATCGAAATTGAATCATCCGAATGGAAAATGTTACTGCTATATTAGGGTGGGGGAGCGTCATTATATTTTTATTGATAATGAAATGATAGATTATATTGATCCAGAGTTAACGGATTTGATAAAGAATTATTTGAAAGAGAAATCATTTAAATATTTGAATGCTATCGAAAAAATATCAATACAAATTATATTTAACAATAAAAAATAAATTAATCATGGAAAAGAAAAAAATTACAACAGCTTCCGGTCGTCCGGTTTCGGATAACCAGAATGTGCAAACAGCAGGGCAACCCGGTCCAATGCTTTTACAAGATACTTGGTTTTTGGAAAAGCTGGGACATTTCGACAGAGAAGTAATACCTGAACGGCGTATGCATGCCAAAGGTTCCGGCGCATACGGAACATTTACTGTAACACACGATATAACAAAATATACACGTGCCTCTATTTTTGCAGAAGTCGGTAAGAAAACCGATTGTTTTGTCCGCTTCTCAACCGTAGCTGGCGAACGCGGTGCTGCCGATGCAGAACGTGATATTCGCGGTTTTGCCATCAAATTTTATACCGATGCAGGTAATTGGGACTTGGTAGGCAATAACACGCCCGTGTTCTTTCTGCGCGATCCGCTCAAATTTCCTGATTTAAATCATGTCGTGAAACGCGATCCGCGCACCAATCTACACAGTGCAAACAGTAACTGGGATTTCTGGACGCTTTTGCCTGAAGCCTTGCATCAGGTGACCATTACGATGAGCGATCGGGGTATTCCTTATTCTTATCGCCACATGCACGGATTTGGAAGCCATACATATAGCTTCATCAATAAAGATAATGTCAGGACATGGGTAAAATTTCATCTGACAACCATGCAAGGAATAAAAAATCTCACAGACCAAGAGGCAGCAGACATCATTGCTAAAGACAGGGAATCGCATCAACGGGATTTGTATTATTCCATTGAAAAAGGTGATTTTCCACGCTGGGAATTTAAAATACAAGTGATGACTGAGGAACAGGCAAATAACTACCGTATCAATCCGTTTGATTTGACTAAAGTCTGGTCGCATAAAGAATTTCCGTTGATTGATGTGGGGATTTTGGAACTCAATAAAAATCCAGAAAATTATTTTGCTGAAGTAGAACAAGCGGCTTTCAATCCGACGAATGTGGTTGACGGCATCGGCTTTTCGCCAGATAAAATGTTGCAGGGACGATTGTTTTCCTACGGAGATGCTCAGCGATACCGCCTGGGTGTAAATCACATGCACATTCCAGTAAACAGTCCGCGCTGTCCGGTTCATGCTTATCACCGCGACGGAATGATGCGTACAGATGGGAACAACGGTTCTACTTTTGGGTATGAACCCAACAGTTACGGAGAATGGCAGGACTCGCCCGAAACTAAAGAACCGCCGTTGAAATTACATGGAGATGCTTACAATTACAACGAACGGGAATACGATGATGATTATTACAGCCAACCCGGCGACTTGTTCCGTTTGATGCCGCCAGAACAGCAGCAAGTCCTTTTTGAAAATACGGCTCGGTCAATGGGTGATTCCGAATTGTTCATCAAACAACGCCATGTAAGGAATTGTTACAAAGCCGATCCAGCTTACGGTACAGGCATTGCTAAAGCACTGGGCATCTCATTGGAGGATGCACTAAAATCAACGCGATAATTTCACTTAATTATAAAATAATGTTTCACTTAAAAATTTAAAAATTATGTTAGAAGTAAAAATGGAAGTTGCATTAAACCAACAGGCTAATGCAGAATTATGGTCAGCTTATTTATATCTATCCATGTCATACGATATGGATCATAAGGATTATGACGGCATAGCTTCATGGTTTGCTGTACAGGCAAAAGAAGAATTTGAACACGCTACCCGTTTTATGAAATTCATCGGAAAAATGAACGGAAAAGTTGCATTGACGCCGATTGAAGAACTCCGGCAAGCATGGAACTCCCCAACAGATGCTTTTGAGGACGCGTTAATGCATGAAAAACTCATAACCGGCAAGATTCATAAACTAATGGACTTAGCTATCGAATTGAAAGAGTATGCAGCACAAAACATGTTGGAATGGTTTATTGACGAACAGGTAGAAGAAGAAGAAACGGCACGTAAGATTTTAGAAAAACTGAAAAAAATCGAAAGCAATCCTGCTGCTTTATTCGCATTGGATAAAGAACTTGGCAAACGTAAAGGCAGCGACGATTAAATCATTATATGTTAGAATCTAACATTTTGGTCGCTCTTGGATTAACTGCCGATTACCAGTCGTAAGACCGATAATCGGCAGTTTAATTGCTTTAATGTTCAAAATTTTTGCTTTCTGAAATAAACAATATATTATCTATGGAACAATCTTTATCAATTTATAATACACTTACCCGGAAAAAGGAAGTTTTTGAACCCTTACATTCACCGAATGTCGGAATGTATGTTTGCGGACCTACGGTTTATGGCGATCCTCATCTGGGACATGCCCGTCCGGCAATTACATTCGATATTCTTTTTAGATACCTTAAGCATCTCGGATATAAAGTGCGCTATGTACGAAATATCACAGATGTTGGGCATTTAGTGAATGACGCCGATTCAGGAGAAGACAAGATAGAGAAAAAAGCCCGTTTGGAAAATTTGGAGCCTATGGAAGTCGCCCAATATTATCTGAACCGCTATCAAAAAGCTATGGAAGCCTTGAATGTCTTGCCTCCGAGTATCGAGCCTCATGCGAGCGGACATATCATTGAACAGATTCAATTAACGAAAGAAATTCTCGATAGAGGATATGCTTATGAAAGTGAAGGCTCTGTTTATTTCGATGTGGAAAAATACAATAAGAAATATCAATACGGTATTTTGTCGGGACGCAATATTGAAGATATGCTGAATACGACCCGTGAACTTGAAGGACAGGAAGAAAAGCACAACAGTATTGATTTCGCTTTGTGGAAAAAGGCTTCGCCGGAACATATCATGCGGTGGCCTTCGCCTTGGAGTGACGGCTTTCCGGGTTGGCATATCGAATGTACGGCTATGGGAAAGAAATATTTAGGCGAACATTTTGATATCCACGGCGGAGGAATGGATTTAATTTTTCCGCATCATGAATGCGAAATTGCACAAAGCGTTGCCTCAACCGGACAAGAGGCAGTCCATTATTGGATGCACAATAATATGGTTACGGTCAATGGACAAAAAATGGGAAAATCTTTAGGTAATTTTATTAACTTGGAGGAATTTTTCTCCGGCAACCATCCGATGTTAACGCAAGCATACACGCCGATGACTATTCGGTTTTTCATTCTTCAAGCACATTACCGAAGTACGGTTGACTTCAGCAACGAAGCTTTACAGGCTTCCGAAAAAGGTCTTGCCCGCTTGATGGAAGCGTATAAGAATATTGGTCGTTTAGAAGCGAAAGCATCGACTTCGACTCTTTCTATTGATGAATTGAAACAAAAATGCTATGAAGCGATGAACGACGATTTGAATACGCCGATAGTCATTTCTTACCTTTTTGAGGCTTCCCGCAGAATCAATGCTGCAATTGACGGGCATATTGAACTTACGGCAGGCGATATAGAGGACTTGAAACAATTCTTCGATTTATTTTTATTTGATTTACTGGGTATTAGAGATGATTCACAAGCGCAGAATTCATCTTATGATTCATTTGCAAAAGCGGTGGATTTGTTGTTGCAAATCAGGATGCAAGCCAAGCAAAACAAGGATTGGGCTACGTCCGACAAAATCAGGAATGAACTTGCAGCTATCGGATTTGAAATAAAAGATACAAAAGATGGTTTCGAGTGGCAGTTGAAATCAAGGTAAGCTGTACATTCCTCCGGGTTTACATCGCACCAGACCGTTCATTTCAAGTTCAAACAAGATGACCGACAATCGGCTGACCGGTAAATCAAGCTCGATTGCGAGGAGGTTCAGTTGCATGCTTCCGGCTTTTGAAAGGATTTCCATTACTTTTTGTTCTTCCGGATTCAGTTCCGGAAAAAGAATTCGCTGAACAGCTTGCATTCGTACAGGTTCCGGCGATTCGCTCCAATTCATTTCCCGGAAAATATCATCAGCTGAAGTAATTAAGGCGGCTTTTTTACTTTTAATTAACGAATTACAGCCTTCAGAATACTTATCGCAAGTTTTTCCCGGAAAGGCAAAAATGTCGCGATTATAAGAATCTGCAATATTTGCGGTGATTAAAGCTCCTCCCTTTTGAGCTGATTCAACAACAATGGTGCAGTCGGACATTCCGGCAATAATACGGTTTCGTTTGACAAAATTCTGACGGTCGGGATTGGTTTCACTGATGAAATCGGTTAGCAAGCCTCCTGCATTAATCATTTCAGCTGCTGTATTCCGGTGTACCGACGGATAAATCCGGTCTAATCCGTGTGCTAATATCCCTATGGTAGCTAAATTTTCCCGCAAAGCCGCTCGATGCGCCGCAATATCAATTCCGTAAGCTAATCCGCTAACAATAAGTATTTCAGGAAAAACTTTCTTGATATCGCGAACTAATTGGTCGGTAATTTCCCTTCCGTAGGTGGTGGCGTTGCGCGTTCCGACAATGCTGATTATTTTTCCGGCATTCAAATCGGCATTTCCTTTGAAATAAAGCATAGCCGGCGCATCAACACATTCTTTCAACCGGTTGGGATAGTCACAATCGGTGATAAACAACGGTTCAATGCGAGCTTTCTCAATAAAACGGATTTCTTTTTCCGCTCTTCTCAAAACATCAGGACTATGAATTTCATTGATTATCCGCCGCGATAAGCCGGAAGTTCTTTCAAGGACATGTTTTTTTTCGGTAAACAGCAAAGCGACATTATCCATATTTTCAATAATTTGCTTGGCAGTAATATTACCGATTCCTTTGACAAGCGTAATACCTATCTGATATATCAGGTCTTGATTAAACATATTTATTAAGGTTTAGTTAATTTTTCCGCAAAGTTATAAATAATCTTTCAATTTTTCATCATAAAAATCGCCGCAGGAAGGTTTTCCATTCACTAAAACGGCAACTTCAATTGTTCCGCTGCAACACAAAACATTATCGCTCTTGCGGTAAATCGTTTGATGAAAAAGCATTTTCACGCCTTTTCTTTCAACTGTCAGCATAGAAATGAAAACATCGTTGCCGGTCAATGGCGCTTTATAAATAAGATTAGCTCTCACCACAATGGGGTCCACTTTCATTAAATGCGACTCTTTAAACGAGATTCCCAAGCTGCACATAAATTCATGTCGGGTATTTTCCATGTAATGCAAATAATTTGCATTATTCACAACTCCTTGTGCGTCGCATTCGTAATCGCGAACTTTCATTTCTATTTCAAAAGTTTTTTTCATATTTTCATATTCCAAAATTGATTATACAAAAGTATAATATTTTTCATATCAGACAAAATCATAATCTATAATTGGCTAATACCGAACTCTGTTTTATAATTCATAATTTTTTATTACCTTTGCCCGCTATAGCGCATTAAATATAATGGAAACAATCTTAATAAAAGCAGCACAACTATTTTTAAGTTTATCAATTTTAGTGATCGTTCACGAATGCGGCCACTTTTTCTTTGCCCGTCTTTTTAAAGTAAGGGTCGAAAAATTTTACTTGTTTTTTAACCCGTGGTTTACTTTGTTTAAATTTAAACCTCGTGGTAGTGAGACCGAATACGGAATCGGTTGGTTGCCGCTGGGAGGATATGTGAAAATCTCTGGAATGCTTGACGAAAGCATGGATAAAGAGGCACTGGCTCAACCTACTAAGCCTTGGGAATTTCGAGCAAAACCGGCGTGGCAACGTTTACTTATTATGATTGGCGGAGTATTGATGAACTTTATTCTCGCTTTTTTCATTTATTCTATGATAGCATTTGCATGGGGTGAAGAATATTTGCCAATCAAGAATGTGAAAATGGGCTATGTTTACAACGAAGCAACTTTAAAAGCCGGTTTTCAAAACGGCGACATTCCTCTTACTGCCGATAATGTTCCTTTAGAATATATGGATGGGAAAACACACTTTGCCATAATTGATGCAAAAGAAGTAACCGTACTTCGAAATGGAGAAGTTGTAACGATTCACCTTCCAGCTGACTTTAATAAGGTTGTATTTGATAGTGAGCCTAATTTAATAGAACGTTTCCCGTTTGTAGTTAAAGAAGTAACAAACGGAGATCCTGCCCAAAAAGCTGGATTAATGGATGGAGATAGTATTGTAGGTATAAACGATAGTTTAAATTTGTCAGTATATGAAATTATAAAATTACTTGACGAAAATAAGGAAAAAGAAATTATACTCGATGTTTACCGTAATAATCAATTGTTAACGGTTCCTATTATTCCTAATGAATTTGGGAAAATAGGAGTAAGTCTTAAATATAGATCGGGTAAAGAATTTTATGAAACAGTGCGAATTCATTATAATTTTTTCACTTCTATTCCGGCAGGCATAAAAATTGGAATGAATACAGCAAAAATGTATTTATCACAATTCAAGTTTATTTTTTCTAAGGAAGGCGCTCAAAATTTAGGAGGATTTGGAGCTATAGGCAGCCTTTTCCCTCCTGAATGGGATTGGTTCGGATTTTGGCAAATGACGGCTTTTTTATCTATTATATTAGCTGTAATGAATTTACTGCCTATCCCGGTTTTAGACGGAGGACATGTTATGTTCCTGTTGTATGAAGTGATTACCGGCCGTAAACCAAACGAAAAATTCATGGAATATGCCCAAATAGCAGGTATGATTTTTCTTTTAGCATTGCTTTTATATGCTAATGGAAATGATTTATTTCGATGGTTGAAAAGCAGGTAGCGAACGATAAGAATGAAACAAGCTGAAATCTTGAATAAAAACACCCATGCCGGGATAAACTTCAGGAAAATAAATATAACCATATAGTCTTTTGGCTTGTTTTCCTTGAGGGATTTCAACAGAAGATGCGAACAAGCCGTTGTTGCTGATTGTATCACGCTTTACAAATGCCGTGTCAGTACATTGAACACACAGAGTAACTACCGGCTGAAGCGAAGCCGATACGCCTAATACATTAAATTGTAATTTATAAGCACCTCCGTACCGGCTTAAAACCGTATCGGCTTTGAAAGTATATACATTATTTGGTAAATCGCTAATCCTCAGCAAAAAACGTTCTTTTCCCACAGGCAAAACAAAACCATTATTTTCAGCAATTATATTATTTTTAGATATTTTTTCTTCTCCTTTTTTCAATGTTTCTGCAGCGTCGGTAAAACGCTTAGTCAAATTATTATTAATCTTGAAATACTGTTCCAAATGTCCGGAATACCAAGCTAAAGAACTATCTAAAACAGCTTCTGTTATCTTATGTTTTTTCAAAACGGAATTTAATAATTCTTGCTTACGAGCCGAATCGGAAGAAAAAACAGCATAATCAACATTGATTTCAGCTTCGGCTAAATAAATATCGTACAATACCTTTTCCAGTTTATTTTCGGAAAGGACATACGAAGGACGATTGCTGCATGCAAAAGAAAGAAATGTCAAAAAAAGAACCGAAATAATTGGATTAATTCTCAACGTCCTTTTCAATTTCCTGTTTTTCAAAACTTAATGATAATGTTTTTCTAAAGAATAATAATAATGTAATTATTCCAACGCTAATGGAAGCGTCGGCAACATTGAAAATGTAACGAAAGAATTCGAAATCATTACCTCCTATCCAAGGAATCCACGAAGGCCATCTAAAGCTAAACAACGGAAAATAAAGCATATCTACAACTTCTCCATGTAACCAACTGCCATATCCTCCTCCCGGCGGGAAAAGAACTGCGACCTGAGTAGTCGTACTTTCACTGAAAATTACACCGTAAAACACGCTATCTATGATATTACCTACTGCTCCGGCAAAAATCATCGAAACCAGAATAATATAACTTATTTTAAAATTATTCCGGATAAGCAAATAAATATAGTAAATTATAGCAATGGAAGCAATTAACCTGACAATCGTCAGGAACAATTTCCCTATCACTTTAATCCCCATAGCCATTCCCTCGTTTTCAATGAACTGGATTTTAAACCAAGAGGTAATTGCCACACTTTCTCCCAAAGTAAAATGAGTTTTAACCCAAATTTTAAGAACTTGATCGGCCACAAGAATTAACAGGACAACTGCAATTGCTACAAATGCTTTTTTATATGCCGTCATTATTTTTGACCTTGTTTGGCTTCAATACTCAAAGTGGCATGAGGCACCGCGCGAAGTCGTTCTTTGGGAATTAATTTCCCTGTTTCGCGACAAATCCCATACGTTTTGTTTTCGATACGAATCAATGCGGCTTGCAAGCTCTGAATAAATTTCATCTGGCGTTGTGCCAAACGACCGGCTTCTTCTTTCGATAAAGTTGAGGCTCCTTCTTCCAACACTTTGAATGTAGGGGAAGTATCGGTTACATCATTACCATCGGAATTCATAATCGATGCTTTTAATAATTCATAGTCTTGTTTAGCTGCTTCTAACTTTTCCAATATGATAGCGCGAAATTCTTCTAATTCGGCATCTGAATATTTTGTCTTCTCATTCATTGTATTATAATTTTATTTCTAAAAAAATGTTCAAAAATAGTATTTTTATTCTAAAATAACAAATGATTTTGCTTTCTTCTATTACAATCGCTTGATTTGTACCAATAATTGAAAATTATCATCTAAATCAATTAGTTCACCTTCCATCAAGTCCGTTAATAAAATTTCTTTTGCCAATATTTGATTGGCGATGTATTGTTTAAATTCTTTTACAGCTTCATTGATGCGTGCGTCCGATTGAAGAGCTACTTGTATTTTATCCGTAATTTCAAAACCGCAGGATTTCCGCAAGTTCTGAATCCGATTAATTAATTCGCGTGCAATTCCTTCTTTCTTCAATTCGTCGGTAACGGTAATATCCAGCGCTACCGTTAATTTTCCTTCGTTCGCGACTAACCAACCTGGAATATCTTCCGAAATAATTTCCACATCATCAGTAGTAACTTCTGCTGTCTGACCATTAACAGGAATCATGAGCTTTCCGTCGGCTTCTAAAGTGGCAATGTCTTGTTGCGACAAAGAAATAATAGCAGCCGCCAAATCTTTCATTATCTTTCCATAGCGCGGACCTAATTTTTTGAAATCAGGTTTAACCTTTTTAACCAGAATTTCCGTAGCATTATCTATATATTTAAGTGTTTTTACATTGACTTCATTCAAAATCAAGGACTGAACCGCTTGAATTGCTTCTTTCTGAGATTCGTCTAAAACCGGGACCATAATTGATGTAAGCGGCTGACGGACTTTGATATTTACTTTACGGCGCAAAGCCAAAACCATAGAAGAAATTTGTTGTGCTATCTGCATTCTTTCTTCCAATCCTTTATCAATCATTTTTTCGTTTGCCGTAGGAAAATCCGATAAATGCACTGATACTGGCGCAAGTAAATCCCTATAAAGTTTATCTGCATAAAAAGGAGAAATCGGCGCCATTAACAAGGCAATTGTTTTCAGGCAAACATGCAGCGTTTGATATGCCGACAGTTTATCGATATTCATCTCGCCTCCCCAGAAACGTTTCCGGTTCAAACGAACATACCAGTTGCTCAAGTGATCGTTGACAAAATCATTTATAATACGTCCGGCTTTGGTAGGCTCATAATTGTCGTAATATTCACTGGTTTCCTTAATTAATGTATTTAATAAGGATAATATCCAACGGTCGATTTCGGGACGTTCTTTCAATGGAACATCCATTTCATTTCCTTTAAATCCATCGACATTGGCATATAAAGCGAAGAAAGAATATGTATTATAAAGCGTTCCGAAAAATTTCCGCTTAACTTCTTCAATTCCCTCCGGGTCGAATTTCAAATTATCCCAAGGGCTTGCATTGGTAATCATGTACCAGCGTAAGGGATCAGAGCCATGAATTGCAATCGTTTCGAATGGATCGATCGCATTCCCCAAACGTTTCGACATTTTATTTCCGTTTTTATCCAAAACTAATCCGTTGGAAATTACGTTTTTGAACGCAACGCTATCGGAAACCATCGTAGCAATAGCATGCAAGGTAAAAAACCATCCTCGCGTCTGGTCAACGCCTTCGGCGATGAAATCGGCAGGAAAACAAGTTCCCGAATCAAAAATATCCTTGTTTTCAAACGGATAATGGATTTGGGCGTATGGCATTGCGCCTGAATCAAACCAAACGTCAATTAAATCAGTTTCGCGTTTCATGGGTTTGCCTGATTGGGAAACCAAAATAATACGATCGACATAAGGACGATGTAAATCTATATTTTTTTCTGAATAATTTTCAGCAGAATAATCTCCCACCTTAACATTTTTGAAAGGATTAGCTTTCATAAATCCTTTTTCGACCGAACGGTTGATTTCGTTAATTAATTCTTCGACCGAGCCGATGCATATTTCTTCTGTACTGTCTTCCGTACGCCAAATTGGAAGAGGGGTGCCCCAATAGCGCGAACGTGACAGATTCCAATCCTGCAAATTTTCTAACCATTTACCGAAACGTCCGCTTCCTGTCGATTGCGGTTTCCAATTAATAGTATCGTTCAGTTCGCACATCCGTTCTTTGCAAGCGGTAGTTCGGACAAACCAACTGTCAAGAGGATAATATAATATCGGTTTATCAGTACGCCAGCAATGCGGATAACTATGTGTATATTTTTCGATTTTGAATGCGCGGTTTTGCTGTTTCAGCATCACGGCGAGATCAATATCTAAAGTTGTATCTTGATTTTCAGATCCTTCCGGAATGTAGTCGTTTTTTACATATCTGCCTGCATATTCAGCATAAAGAGAAGTATTTACTGATGTCCGAAGAAAATCAGGGTCTAAATCGGCTAAAGCGAAAAATTTTCCTGTAAGATCTACCATCGGACGGCGGTTTCCGTCTTTATCTATCAACATTAACGGCGGAACGCCATTTGCACGGGCAACGCGGTCGTCGTCTGCTCCGAAAGTAGGAGCGATGTGAACGATTCCTGTACCTTCTTCAGTAGTTACAAAATCACCGGTAATCACGCGAAATGCGCCTTCTCCGGGATTTACCCAAGGTATCAATTGCTCGTACTCGATTCCTTCTAATTCCGTTCCCTTCCATGAATGAACCACCTTATACGGAATCAATTTGTCTCCGGTTTTATAAGTATTTAAATCCAGATCGGCAGCTTTAGAGTTGAAATGCACCGGTACTAAATCTTTTGCTAAAATAGCCGTTAAAGGACTTCCGGTGTAGGGATTGAACGACTGAACGGCCACATATTCAATATTTGGACCAACACAAAGCGCCGTATTAGATGGCAAAGTCCAAGGAGTTGTTGTCCAAGCCAAGAAAAAAGCGTCTCCGAAGCCGGTCATTTCAGGCAACGGATTTTTGATTTTAAATTGCGCGACGCAAGTGGTATCTTTTACATCTTTATAACATCCGGGCTGATTGAGTTCGTGCGTACTCAAGCCGGTTCCTGCTGCAGGCGAATACGGTTGTATAGTATAACCTTTATATAACAGACCTTTATTGTATAGTTGTTTTAATAAGTACCAAAGCGTCTCGATATAGCGGTTGTCATAGGTAATATACGGGTCATTCATATCGACCCAATATCCCATTTTATGGGTTAAATCCTCCCATTCTTTGGTGTATTTCATTACATCTTTCCGACAAGCGGCATTGTATTCTTCTACGGAAATTTTCTTTCCAATATCTTCTTTAGTAATATTCAATGCTTTTTCAACACCTAATTCTACCGGAAGTCCATGCGTATCCCATCCCGCTTTCCGCTTCACCATAAAACCTTTCATAGTTTTATAACGACAGAAAATATCCTTGATGCTTCGGGCAATCACATGATGAATTCCCGGCATTCCATTGGCAGAAGGAGGTCCTTCATAAAAAACAAAAGAAGGTGAATTTTCTCTGATTGCTAAACTTTTATGAAAAATATCATCATCTTCCCAACGTTTCAAAATCTCCTGATTAATACCGGATAAATCTAATTTATTGTATTCGGCAAACCGCTTATTCATATTTTTTAAATTAAAAAAACGGCACAAAGGTAATGATTTTTATTCAAATAGGAAATAAGTTAAAAAGCATAATATCCATTGCGGGTAAAATGAAATTGTCATGGCGGTGAACATACAAAAAGTAATGAAAGGAATGGTTGATTTACATAAGAGAGAGTGTATTACCGTCAATTTTGAATAAACAACTGGATATAAAACAGCATTGCATATACGGCAAAAAGCAGACTGTCGAAACGGTCTAAAAAACCGCCATGTCCGGGTAACGAACGTCCTGAATCTTTGACTTCTACCGACCGTTTTACCAACGATTCGAATAAGTCACCATAAGTGCTAAAAACAACTACTCCCAGCGACAGAGCAATCCAATGATAAAGCGCGATTTGCTGGTTAAAATGAGCAAATATGCAAGCTACTGCAACAGTAAATACAAGCCCCCCGAAGAAACCTTCCCATGATTTTTTTGGAGAAATCCGCTCCCAAAGCCGGTGCTTCCCAAACCGAATGCCAATTAAATAAGCGCCTGTATCATTCGCCCAGATAAACAGCAACAAAGCCATTACCCAAATCCATTCGTAAGTCGGGGTATTTGACGTAGAAGGGAAAATCAACAAATTCAAAACGGAAAAGGGCAGAGCTATATATAATTGTCCGAATAAAATATAAGACAAGCGGGTAATCGGATTTTTTTGCTGTGCATACAATTCATAGATAAATGTCCCGATGACATAAAGCATGTACAAAGAAAAAATATAGCGGCCGGTAATTCCTGATATATACAAAAAAGCAGTAAGAAAAAGTACCGCGCCGCCTACTCCATGTACGTATAGATTAATTTTTGTTTCTTCGTAAATATTAATTAAACGGTAAAATTCACGCAAACAAAGAATTATAATTACCATAAACAAGGCAAGAAACGTGTATGAACCGTATATTACACAAAAAGTGATTATTCCTACATACACAATTCCTGTCAAGAAACGCATAATGAAGTTTTTCATTCTTTGTCGTTTACTTGATTCGAGTTTGGTTTGGGATCTTTTATGTCCTCCTGAGTTTGGTCAGTATCTTTGAGTAATTCCTGCTGTTCCAATATTTCCTGCGAACGGGATAACCATTTGCGTTTACCGAATATTCTTTCCAAATCATCGGCATAAATTACTTCTTTTTCCAGTAAAAGTTCCATCAACGATCGATGTTGTGCACTATATTCAGTCAGAATCTCTTTAGCACGATTATACTGTTCATTAATAATTCGTTTAACTTCTTCATCAATCAAATTAGCAGTATCGTCACTGTAGGGTTTGGTAAATCCCCAATCCTGTCCGCTGGAATCGTAATAATTCAAATTCGGCAAACGGCCGCTCATTCCATAATATACAACCATAGCGTATGCTTGTTTGGTAATCCGCTCCAAGTCATTGGCAGCTCCCGTAGAAATCTTACCAATAACCAAATCTTCGGCAGCACGTCCGCCCACCGTTGCACACATATCATCCTGCAACTGTTCATAAGTTGTAATCTGCCGTTCTTCAGGCATATACCATGCGGCACCTAATGCTTTACCGCGAGGAACAATAGTAACTTTTACCAAAGGGTCGGCATATTCCAGTACCCAGCTCAACGTAGCATGTCCTGCTTCGTGAATGGCAATCGTACGGCGTTCTTCCAGCGTTGTTACTTTTGACTTTTTTTCTAAACCGCCTACAATCCGGTCAACGGCATTCATAAAATCATCTTTCTGAACAAATTCTTTACCGTTACGGGCTGCAATTAAAGCCGCTTCATTACAAACATTGGCAATATCCGCTCCAGAGAATCCCGGTGTCTGACGCGCTAAAAATTCCGTATCAACTGATTCGTCAATTTTAATATCGCGTAAATGGACAATAAAAATTTCTTTACGGTCGCTTAATTCTGGTAAATCCACATTGATTTGCCTGTCGAACCGTCCGGCTCGCAAGAGCGCTTTGTCTAAGATATCGGCACGATTAGTGGCTGCCAGAATAATTACGCCGCTGTTTGAACCGAAGCCATCCATTTCGGTCAGTAACTGATTCAATGTATTTTCACGTTCATCGTTAGCGCCCATACTCGGATTTCTTCCTCTTGCGCGACCAACAGCATCAATTTCATCGATAAAAACAATGCAGGGCGCTTTTTCTTTGGCTTGGCGGAATAAATCACGCACTCTCGAAGCGCCTACTCCTACGAACATTTCTACAAAATCGGAACCTGAAAGGGAGAAAAAAGGCACATCAGCTTCGCCTGCAACTGCTTTAGCTAACAAGGTTTTACCGGTTCCCGGAGGTCCAACCAGCAAAGCTCCTTTAGGAATTTTTGCCCCTAAGTTGGTGTACTTTCCTGGTTTCTTCAAGAAATCGACAATTTCTTCTACTTCTTGTTTGGCTTCAGACAATCCAGCAACGTCTTTGAATGTTACTTTCTGAGATTGAGGCGACGATTTATCGTATAATTGCGCTTTGGTTCTTCCTACGCTGAATAATCCGCCACCACCACCGCCTGACATTCTTCGCGCAAGAAAAATCCAGACGAAAATGAGAAGGGCAAAAGGAACAATATTAAAAAGTATCGTCCACAATAAACTGTTTCCTTCATCGTAAGTCAGTGTAGCATCAATGCCATTCCGAACCCATCGGTCATAAAAATCCGTAAATTTATCGGCAGACGGAACGGTAACTGTAACCGTTGCGCCGGTATCTTTTCGTAATGGATTTTTATTTGTAGAAACTTCAGCGCCCAGTATCTCGACTACAAACTCCGGTTTAATGGTTGCTACCACTTTTTTATCCGACATGTTTACTGTCATTTTACTAAAAGCGTTTGCTTCAGCCCATTTCTGAAACTCCGTCCAATCTAATTTTTTATTATTTTCGGGAGAATTATTTGTAAAAAAAACCGCCAATATCATGATAATAATTAACCCATACATCCAACTTATATTGAATTTGAAGGGTTTATTGTTATTTCCCGGCGGATAAGGATTATTATTTTTATTTTCGCTCATAAAATATCCGGTATTTCTGTTAAATCAGCGTCTGCCCATAAATGTTCCAAATTATAAAATTCTCTGAGTTCAGGAAGAAATATATGCAACATTACTGTTCCATAATCCATAGCAATCCATTGAGCTTCCCTCATTCCGACTGCTCCCATAGGCTTTTCTTTCAGCCGCTCGTGAACTCTATCCCAAACCGAATCGCATAAAGCAGACACTTGTGTAGGCGTTCTTCCTTCGCAAATAACAAAATATTGACAAATAGAATTTTCTAATTTCGACAAATCCATTGTAACGATTTGTTTTCCTTTTTTTTCTTGTAAAGCTTCTACAACTGTTTCTATTAAATTTTTCACATCATCCATTTACATATTTTTATTGTCAATCTCCTGCCGACATATTCAATTTTTTAACAACCGACAGAATTTAATCAATGATAATAGCATGCAAAGATAATTTTAATTTTTGTTTCTTCAAAATGCGTTGCTATAAAAAAACAGGTGGTTTGTTATTTTTCCACTACAAAACAATGTTTTCCCGAACCGGACGACAATTTCACAAAAGAGCCGTCGATAGATGCTTTTTGTGTTATGCCGTCCATAGTTAACCGTTGTTTTTTATCAAGCAACGGCAACCATATTTCTGCAACCGTATTTGCCGGAATTTCGATTTCCATTTCAAATTTCTTTCCCAGAATATTGTTAAATGATACTTTTATGCTACCGCGAATAGTAGGCGGAGTGAGCTCGGCATGAGCCAATGTTGACGGTTGAGGTTTAATGCGTATTTTGCGGAAACCCGGTTCCAGTGGTTCTACAACCATCAATTTACGTGGTATAACGTTGGAAGGAACCGCGCCCCAAGCATGATTCCAATCTTGATTAGGTTTATATTTACTATTCCACATATCGCTTTGGTTCAATGTCAATAGTTCTGTATTGCTTGCCACCAAAACACGATAGGCTGTTTGCAATGTGTTAGGTTTTGAGTCGTTGACAATCCAGCCGAAATAAGGCTTTTCGCTACGGATAGCAGCTAAATTGATAGCGTTCGATGGAAGAATGGCGTTCTTCTATTGAAAAATTAGCAGGATAACCATCAAGAAATACACGGTCTGTATGTTCCAAAAGATCGGTAGTGAGTCCTGTAGGAGGTTCTGCAGCAAAAGAGTTGAAAATAAAGAGTACAAAAATAATAATGAATGATGAATGTTTTCTATGCATTGCTGATAGTTTTTTTAGTTAAAAAGTAACATCCATTACCTTTAAAATCGTAAATGAATATGCAGGTAATGAAATATTATTTTCCTGAAGATTAATCGTTTCTGAAACCGGTTTTACGGTTTTGCTGTCCGGCTTTCCCGTCAAAACCGTTTTTTCAATTTTTATATCCGAGATATTCAAATTTTGAAAATTAACTATTGCTTCAACAGGCAAAAGATTAACTAATTTAATAATGATTTCTCCTTTTTCATAGTTTTTTACAATAGAATGAACAATTCGAGCACGCACTTTTTCATCTTTAGCGGAAATTTCGGTGAAAGTCGGAATATATTCGTCACCTGCATTTTGCCCAAAAAGTTGTTGCACGTAATATCCGACAGTCGGCTTTATTTCTGTATTATTGAAATAAATCAAATCGGGATTCCATTGCGCATGCTTTTCTTTTGCCAAAAGCGGTGCGTAGGAAGTCATTACAACAATATCGCCGTTTCGTTCCACATTGCAGAGATGAAGCGCCTCCGCTAAAGCTGTTTCGAGGTTGTTCGGCCTGCCCGGAAGATGGGCGGCATATTCACCAAGATAGACTTTAGGCTTATTACGGTCGTAATTATCGTAGAAATCCTGATTGTAAATCATCCATCCGGGTGGAACATAGTAATGCTCGTCAACAACCGGAACGTCGAGTTGAGAAGCAAATTGCCATCCGAACTCATAGTCGCTGCCTTCATAAAATGGTCCAACTGTACCGATTACCGTAATTTCAGGGTGCGTTTTTTGTATCGCATTAAAAATCATCTTAAAACGTTCCTTAAAAACTTCTGAAATCAAATCTTCATTACCAATACCTATATATTTTAAATTGAATGGTTCCGGATGTCCCGCTTCTGCGCGAATTTTCCCCCATTTGGTGGTTTTATTACCGTTAGCCCATTCTATTAAATCCAGTATATCCTGAATATAAGCGCCCATTTCTTCCATCGGGATTCCGCCTTGCTGTCCAGCAAGCGCGTGGTTGTGCTTAAGGGAATTTTGACACGGAACACCTGCTGCAAGTACAGGCAACGGCTCAGCACCGATGTCTTCACAAAATTGAAAATACTCGAAATAACCCAATCCCATGGTTTGATGATAACCCCAAATATTAAAATCAGGCTTGCGTTCTTCAAGTTTCCCAATGCTATTTTTCCAATGGTATATGTTTTCAATACCCTGTCCGTGCGCTACACAACCGCCGGGAAATCGCACAAAGCGTGGTTTGAGGTCGGCAAGCGCTTGCGCCAAATCTGCGCGTAAACCGCTTTTACGATTTTTGAATGTCTTTTGAGGAAAAAGAGAAATCACATCCAAAGCCACATTTCCACTTTCTGCCGTTATTGCCAGACGAGCATTGGAAACGGTTTTGTTTGGAATTAAAACCTGGCTGTATCTTTTCCAATCATTTGAATTGATTTTCAAAATTGTTTCGGCAAGTATTTCTTCATTTTCACTGATTAAATGTATCCGTAAGGTTGACGTGCGAATTGCCTCTGCCGAACGCGCAAAAATCGAAAAGTCATATTTTTCACCTTTTATAAGAGGTATTCCGTCATATCCTTCATTGATTAGCCTTCCGCCGGTTGGCAGCACAACATAATGCTGATTATTGATATGCAAAGGATTCTTATTTTCAACTGCCCATTCGCCATTTTCCATTTTCCATGCCGTTGTTGCATTCCATTCCTTTCTATCTGCACTTGAATACTCAAAATCACGATTTTGAATCAGTTCGGCATAAAGTCCACCATCGGCTGCATAATTAATATCTTCAAAGAAAATTCCTATAAATTTATCGCTTATTTTCTTATAATTAGCAAAATCAAGCGTGATTTTCACATCTACTTTTCCCAAATTGGCAAAACGTTCGCCATCTTGCGCTGTAGTTTCGGAGTAAAGTTGATTTTTATATTTCGTTAATTCTACGTGATTAATCAAATTTTCGACAAATGAGTGGGGTAGTTTAAAAATATTTTCATTATTAGTATCGTAGAAAGAATCAATAGGCAACTTGTCCTTGAGAAAATAATCCTGCGGTTTCCATAACACCAAATCCTGCGAAGAAGTAATGCCTTGTACATTATCGCGTTCATTTACATCGAACACGCAAATCCACGTTCCATCTTTTTGCAAACGCATTTGTGGGTTGAGCATACGTTTTTCGTTGTCCCAAGCCCCGTAATCGCTTTTGAGAAATGAAAACTCGTCGCCAATATTTTGCCAATGTTTTTTATCGGCGCTGAAAGCAATATGCAGGCCATTTTTGTTGTTATTTTTTTCGGTAGAAAAAAACTTGATGTAAAGGGAATCCGGTTTATTGGCAAAAATATAATTTACTGGTAGTAATATGGTTAATATCAGAATTATCTTTTTCATGGAATAAAAATTGTATTTTTAATTGGGGCAAAATAATAATAAAGCAATCTCAAAATTTTATATGGCAAAAATACAAAAAATTCTTTCTATTCTTTTCCCCATTGCAAATCTAACAAACGATTATTTTCGATTCTCCTTTCTAATTCTGAAATATATTTATTGGTAAGTTCTGTTTCTTTATAGTCCTTATCCGGATTAGCGTTTTTCAAATATTCTTTTGCTTTTTGCGCCCACTCTAAAGCTGGCTCGAGTTTGTCTTGCATTTCATTAGCCACTGCCAGATTAAATGCAATTTTTGCTTTATCGAGCGGCTTTGTCCTTTTTTCCAATTCAGCAGTCCAAATAGGTTCGGCTTTCGTCCATTGGTGGTCGGCAGCATAACCGGCAGCTTCCTGAATCCGTGCATTGGAACTGACAAATAGAATTCTTTCCTCTGTTTTCCATGTTGGAATAAAACGCTGTGCCGCTTGATTTCCAAGCTTAATAGATAATTCGCGAAGCACGTATTCCGGAATCTCTTTTAAAAAAATTATTGGATCGCTATAAATCATAGATTTGAAAAACAAACTGTCGGAAATGTTAAATGTAATCATTGGTTTTTCATCTCCATACGTGTACATGCTACAAGAGATTGCACCATCGGCTCGCAAATCGACAAAAGCGGTTAGCCCGTCAGAAGGAATGTCGACTTTATTTTTACTTACGTCTTCTTTTAGAGAAAATAATAATTGATTAATCACAAACAAGGCATCAAAATTTTCGGAATCATAGAAATCGGATTGTAATTCCGGAGAAATATAAGTTTGAGAAAACCAATCGCTATCAGTACGAAGAGGTTGTTGATAAATAGCAACTGCATTGAAAAAATTAGATTCATTTAAAACGAGGGCGATTTCATCTGTAGCTGGCCAAATCAGAGAATCCAATGATAAAAGATAGTCAGAGGGAATTGATTGCCCGTCAAACGTTCTTTTAATTCCATATTCATTAGGTTGAACAACTGCATTATTCAAAATCAAAACATTCTGAGCAAATACCGGTAAAGTAACAGGAGCCGGTTCCTGTACCTCCATCGAAAACCGATAAATGCTTGAACAGGAAGTACATGTTAACAACAGAATAAATAATATTTTCCCGCTATTGTTTTTCATTATATTGTTTTTCATTTTATTATATATATTTTATATATCAATCATTCGAGTGACGCGATGCTTTCCTGTAATGATTTGATTTTGCTTTCGGTGTCGGCTTGTTTTTTTCGTTCCATATTTATCACCTTTTCAGGCGCCTTTGAAACAAAGCTCTCATTGTTCAGTTTTTCAAGAACCGATTTCAGAAATCCTTGCTGATATTTTAATTCTTCCTTGAGTTTAGCTAATTCTTCTTCTACGTTAATATTGCTGTTTCCAAGCGGAACGGCAAATTCGGTCGTTTTCATCAGAAACGAGATGGCTCCCGCCGATTTTTCCGGAGTTTTTTCAATACCGGATAAATTAGCCATTTTCAGTAATACCGGATAATAATTTGCAGGATATTCACCTATCACCTGCAATATCAGACTTTCTTTGTTTGGAATATTTTTCTGCGCCCGGATAGTACGAATATTTGCGATTATTTCTTTCGTTTCTTCCATTAGTTCTATATCACGGAAAGTTTGATTTGTATTCTCTTTGCTTTTATCTGCATTTTCTGAATCCGGCATCATAGAAATCATAATGCTTTCGCCTTCATGCCGTTCTTCTAACGCTTGCCATAATTCTTCGGTAATGAAAGGCATAAAAGGATGCAGCAAGCGAAGTAAGGCATCGAAAAATTTCAATGTCACTTCGTATGTTTTCCTATCGATAGGCTGTTGGTAAGCCGGCTTTATTATTTCTAAATACCAGGAAGAAAATTCGTCCCAGAATAGTTTGTAAACTTCCATTAAAGCTTCCGAGATTCGATATTTAGCAAACAAATCGTTGAGATTTTCAATGGTTTGCGACAAATATTCCTCAAACCAACGTATAGCAATAACAGCCGAATCCGGTTGCGGAATGTCCGCAATTTCCCATCCTTTTATCAAACGAAAAGCATTCCAGATTTTGTTGTTAAAATTGCGTCCCTGTTCACAGAGCGCCTCATCGAACGGCAGGTCGTTCCCGGCGGGAGAAGTCAGCAACATACCCATGCGAACGCCATCTGCACCGTATTTGTTCATTAGCTCAATAGGGTCAGGAGAATTTCCCAACGATTTCGACATTTTCCGCCCCAATTTATCCCGAACGATACCGGTAAAATACACATTACGAAAACAGGGTTCATGCCGGTATTCATATCCCGCAATAATCATACGCGCTACCCAGAAAAAAATAATTTCTGGTGCAGTCACTAAATCGTTGGTAGGGTAGTAGTAACAAATGTCTTTATTATCCGGTTCATTGATGCCGTCAAATACGGAAATCGGCCATAGCCACGAAGAGAACCAAGTATCGAGGCAATCTTCGTCTTGGCGTAAATCGGTTAATGATAACCGGTCATTCCCCGATTTTTCCCGCGCTATTTCAAGTGCCTTTGCTTCGGTTTCTGCTACAACAAATCCACCTTCCGGCAAATACCAGGCTGGAATCCGATGTCCCCACCAAAGTTGGCGAGAGATGCACCAGTCTTTGATGTTTTCCATCCAATGGCGGTACATATTTTTGAATTTGGAAGGAATCAACTGGATAGTGTCGTTCATTACAGCTTCGAGAGCAGGCTTTGACAAATCCTCCATTTTCAGAAACCATTGCATCGAAAGTTTGGGTTCGATAGGAACATAGGTTCGTTCGGAGAAACCCACTTTATTTTCGTAAGGTTCCACTTTTTCTATCAATCCTTTTTCCATCAATTCTTCTTCAATCAAGCGACGGACTTCAAATCGGTCTTTACCTTCGTAATGCAGACCATAATGATTCAGTGTCCCATCGTCGTTGAAAATGTCCAAAACCGGCAAGTTGTATTTTTCGCCCAACATATAATCATTTACATCATGCGCCGGGGTTACTTTCAGGCAACCTGTACCAAATTCAATATCTACATATTCATCTTCAATAATAGGAACTTCGCGGTTGGCTATGGGTACAATCACTTTTTTACCTTTGAGATATGCATTTTTCGGGTCATTAGGATTGATGCAGACGGCCGTATCACCAAATATGGTTTCCGGACGGGTAGTAGCGATAATGGCATATTCATTCTCTCCGTGTGCAGAAGAGTCAACTATTTTATACCGTAAATAATACAGCTTTCCTTGCTGTTCCTTGTGAATAACTTCTTCGTCCGACAAAGCTGTTTTTGCTTCAGGATCCCAGTTCACCATCCTTACTCCTCGGTAAATCAATCCTTTATTGTATAAATCGACAAAGACTTTGATTACACTTTCCGAACGTTTTTCGTCCATCGTAAAACAAGTTCTTTCCCAATCGCAAGAAGCACCGAGTTTTTTCAGTTGTTCAAGAATGATTCCGCCATGTTTATGTGTCCATTCCCAAGCATGTTCCAGGAATTGTTCACGGGTAAGCTCGGATTTTTTGACTCCTTCGGCGGCTAATTTAGCTACGACTTTAGCTTCGGTGGCAATCGAGGCGTGGTCGGTTCCGGGAACCCAACAAGCATTTTTTCCCCTCATCCGGGCGCGGCGTATCAGTATATCCTGAATTGTATTGTTCAGCATGTGTCCCATGTGAAGCACACCGGTGACGTTAGGAGGCGGTATCACAATAGTATAAGGTTCCCGTTCATCAGGTTCCGAATGGAAAAAACCGTTTTTCATCCAATAATCATACCATTTGCTCTCTACGTCGGAAGGGTTATATTTTGTTGCAATCATCTTTTTAGAATTATAAATTATGAATTATGAATTACCTGCTGTAAAACATATTTAAATTAGGTAGATAGTATTTATTTTCTATTAGGACTTAGCAACTTATTGTATTCATCCTCATTGCTGATAATTTCTACCGCTTTATTATATGTATCACGAAGTACAGGATTATACAGTTGAAAGAATTCATTTTCACCATAAATTTCCCTTGCAATATTCATTTTGATAATCTGTGAAATCAGAAATTTGGATTTTTCCAAATCTTTCTGTTGTTCTTCTGTGAGTTGATAAGTCGCCTCCCCTGACTTTTCCACCTTTTCTTTTTTATCGGTTTTCACTATATTGATTGGTGTGTTGTTGTCAGTAACCATAACATTTTCCTCTAAGGGCTCAAAATTGGGATCTTCCGCTTTTTCTTTCTTATAAATATTCAGCATATCATTCACCATATTGTCGGTAGCCGTGAAATTTTTCTTAAAAGAAGCAAAATCGGGATATTGCTCTTGATATTTTTTACGATTTGCTTCGATGACGGTTCGAGTATATTTATAGATAATCCCTCTGTTATATATATCACGGTACAAAGAAGTTGTTCCGGCAATATAAAGCGCACTGGTTGTATCGATCGGAATAAAATAGTCGGGCATGATTCCACCTCCGCCATAGACGACGCGATTTTTTGTCAATGTATTATATTTCAACGAATCAGGAAAATGGATACTATCGGCTGAAATCATTTCCCCACGATTATACCTATCAATTAATTCTTTATGATAAGATTCCAAATCACCTTGAGTATATGGTTTTTGAATCGAGCGTCCCGTAGGTGTATAATAGCGTGCGGTAGTCAGCCGAATCATTGAACCGTCGGGTAAAGGAATCGGACGTTGAACCAATCCTTTTCCAAAAGTTCTTCTTCCGATAATAACTCCTCTGTCCCAATCTTGAATGGCGCCTGAAACAATTTCACTGGCAGAAGCGGAATATTCATCGACCAGAATAACTAATCTTCCATTTTTGAAGGAACCTCTACTATTCGCTTTCCAATCCTCTCTGCTCTGATTAGCGCCTTCAGTATAAACAATCAGTGAACCTGGTTTCAAAAATTCATTAGATAGTTCAACAGATGCTTCTAAATAACCGCCACTATTTTCCTGTAAGTCTAAAATAAGATTTTCCATCCCTTGCGCCTGTAATTTTTCCAGCGCCTCTTTAAATTCCTGATATGTAGTTGATGCAAAACGGTCTATTTTAATATAGCCGTTTTTTTTATCTATCATATAAGCAGAATTTACGCTATAAACCGGAATTCTATCACGGATTATTTTGAAATCTAATAATTGCGGACTACCTCTACGAAGTATCTTAACATTAACTGTAGTTCCTTTAGGTCCTTTCAGTTTGGAAATTACGTCGTAGTCTTTCATTTTTACGCCTGCAATTATAGTGTCATTAACATAAATAATTTTATCTCCTGCCAGAATGCCTACTTTTTCGGAAGGACCGCCGGCAATAACCTGTACTACATATAATGTATCGGTAAACATATTAAACTGAATCCCGATGCCGTCGAAATTCCCTTGCAAAGGCTCATTTGCTTTTTTAACCTCATCTGCCGTCATATAAGAAGAATGAGGGTCTAATTTCTCCAATAAAGCAACAATGGCATCTTCTGCTAATTTATCATTATTAATGGTATCAACATATAATCTTTCTATTGAAGCCAATGCAATACTCATCTTTCGTATAGCCGGATCATTGAATATATTACCGGAAAAACCGATTCTGTCTTGCCCATAAGAACAAGCAGTCATGCAACTAAATAAAATGCATGCAAAAAGAAATTGTTTCATATAATTATATATTTTTGTATTCATCTATATGTAAATTTGCAGGAACAAAAGCTGCGACAGATTTTCCGTAAGTCAGCAATTCCCGTACCAATGACGAACTGATATGCGTATATTCCGGTTCTGTAAACAAAACAAACGTTTCAACGCCGGCGATTTCACGATTAATGTCTGCAATATTTTTCTCATATTCAAAATCATTCACTGAGCGAATGCCCCGAAGAATAAACTGAGCTCCTGTTTCTTTGGCAAAATCGACTGTTAAGCCGTCATAAGAACGAACTTTAATTTTTGGATTCGATTCGAAAAGCCGCGAAATCATCTCTAATCTTTGTTCCAAATGAAAAAATGTTTTTTTATCTAAATTAATGCCAATAGCAATAATAATTTCATCAACTAAACATAACCCTCTCTCCACCAGCGACAAATGTCCAAGCGTAAAAGGGTCGAATGTACCCGGAAATAAAGCAATTCTTAACGACTCATTTCCATTCATAATTTCTAATTATCATACTGCTATATCCTCTTCAACAATCAAGTTATTGATAATAAAACTCTGCCGTTCCATCGTATTCTTTCCCATATAAAATTCGAGCATTTCCTTAACAACGTCCTGTTTGCGCATGCTAACAGAATCAAGTCGTAAATCTTTCCCTATGAAATTCTTAAATTCGGAAGGCGAGATTTCACCTAATCCTTTGAATCGCGTGATTTCAGGGTTAGGACCTAATCTTTCGATTGCATTCAGCCGTTCTTCTTCGGAATAACAATACACGGTTTCTTTTTTATTTCTTACTCTGAAAAGCGGCGTTTGAAGAATAAAAACATGATTATTCTTAATTAAATCAGGGAAAAACTGCAAAAAGAAAGTAATAATCAACAAACGGATATGCATACCGTCCACATCGGCGTCGGTAGCAATAATCACTTTATTATACCGCAATCCCTCCAAACCGTCCTCGATATTCAATGCAGCTTGAAGCAGATTAAACTCTTCGTTTTTATAAACAATCTGTTTGGTTTCGCCGAAAGTATTCAAAGGCTTTCCTCGCAAACTGAAAACCGCTTGATAATTTGGGTCGCGGCTTTGAGTAATAGAACCGCTGGCGGAATCACCCTCCGTAATAAAAATACAGGTTTCTTCCAACTTCTCGCCTTTAGAGTCGTTGTAATGGAGGCGGCAATCGCGTAATTTTTTATTATGCAGGCTGGCTTTTTTCGCTCGTTCCCTTGCTAATTTAGTAACTCCCGCAATCGCTTTACGTTCTTTTTCAGAATCCAAAATCTTTTTCAGTAAAGCGTCAGCCGTTTCAGACGTTTTGTGAAGATAGTTATCTAATTCTTTTTTTATAAAATCGCCGATAAATTTAGGTACCGTAGGTCCGCCGGGAGCCATATCTTTAGAACCTAATTTTGTTTTTGTTTGAGATTCGAAAACCGGATCTTCCACTTTAATTGCCACAGCCGCAACAATTCCCGCACGAATATCGGAATATTCAAAGTTTTTCGAAAAATATTCCTTAATCACCCGCGAAACTGATTCTTTGAAAGCCGATAAGTGAGTTCCTCCCTGCGTCGTAAACTGCCCGTTCACAAACGAATAATATTCTTCACCATATTGATTTGCATGAGTTATTGCGATTTCAATATCTTGTCCGCTCAAATGAATAATCGGATAAAGCGGGTCGGATGTCATATATTCGTTCAACAAATCAACTAATCCATTTTTCGAAAAAAATTTCTTTCCGTTATAATTAATAATTAAACCTGAATTTAGAAATACGTAATTTTTCAGCAAAGGTTCGACAAATTCGTCCCGATAATGATAACTCTCAAAAATTTCTTCATCAGGAATAAAATTTACTAATGTCCCGTTAGGTTCATTTGTTGGCGAAACCGGAATATCTTCTTCCGTATGCGCCCGTCTGTATTCGACCAATTTGGTTTCTCCGTCGCGAAAACTTTGTACTAACATATAAGACGAAAGTGCATTAACAGCTTTTATGCCAACTCCATTTAAGCCAACGGATTTTTTGAAGGCTTTGGAATCGTATTTTCCCCCTGTGTTCATCTTTGACGACACATCGACCACTTTCCCGAGCGGGATGCCGCGGCCATAATCGCGAACCGTCACAACGCCATTGTCTATAGTAATATCAATCGACTTGCCGAAGCCCATCATGTATTCGTCCATAGCATTGTCGAGGATCTCTTTCAGCAGCACGTATATACCGTCGTCGGCATAGCTTCCATCACCTGTTTTACCAATATACATTCCCGGACGACGGCGGATATGCTCCCACCATTCCAAAGTCTGTATTTGTTCATCTTCGTATATTAATTCGTTCATTTTAAATGTTTTATGTAAGCGCGGCGAGTTTTATGATGTTTAACATCAAAATAATCCCATTGCGATTGCATTTTATGATTTATCTCCAGTTCGGGATTACTTTCTGCATATTTAAATCCCATCCGATTAATAATAGGAATCAAATCGTAAAAAATTAAAGCATTGATTCCTTTGTTCTGATATTCAGGCAAAACACCCATTATATATAAATCCAATATTTCTCCTTTCCCATAAAGCGCTTTTAAAAGGAAAAGCCATCCAAAAGGAAACAAATGACCTTTAGCTTTTTGTAAAGCTTTGGAAAGACTCGGCATAGTAATCCCAAGTCCGACAACTTTATCGTCAGCTTCTCTGATAATCAAAGAAATCATATCGAGACGAAGCATCGGAATATACATTTTAATATAATAATCTATTTGTTTTTCCGACAATTCCGAATAGCCATACAGCGGCTTATAGGCTTCGTTCCACAGTTCGAATATTTTTCTTGCATAAGCCCAGATTTCTTTGGTTTTCTTGAATTTCTTAATTTTAAGACCATATTTCTTCATAACGATTTCAGAAATGCGTCGATGTTTTTCCGGAATTTCTTTCGGAATTTGGATTTTAAATTCCTTCCAATCTTGGTCTTTAACATATCCTAATCTTTCTATATGCTTCATATAGTAAGGAAAACTATAAGCTGTAGCCATCGTTCCCAACTGGTCAAAGCCCCAAACCAATAAACCTTCGTGGTCTAAATCAGTGAATCCTAACGGACCATGAACACCGTTCATTCCTTTTTGGAGCGCCCATTGCTCGACAGCGTTAAATAGGGCAATTGAAACCTCTTCGTCATCAGTGAAATCGACGAAGCCGAAGCGGGCATATTGCTGATTCCATGTTTTATTTGCTTTATGGTTGATAATTCCGGCAATTCGTCCTACGATTTTATCTCCTTTATATGCCAGAAAATAAATAGATTCGCAAAATTCAAACGCCGGGTTTTTATCTTTTCGCAAGGTCATTAATTCATCTTCTACCAATCCGGGTACATGATAAGGATTACCTGCATACAATTTAATATTGAAATTAACAAACTTTTCTAAAGAAGATTTATCTGTTACTTCTACTATTTTAACTGTCATCTACGTTAATGTTAGATTTGTTTATATGACGTGCAAAGATACATTGTTTTTTTTATACTTTGCAAAAAAATACCAAATGATTTATGATAAGAATTGCACATTTTTATGATTTTTGTGTAATATTTAAAACAATAGTGTATCTTTGCCCACCTATTAATATTTAAAAATAAATGAAAATGAGAAGAAAATTATTGACAACAGTGATTGCATTGGTATCGTTTCTTAATATATATGCCGGTGGCTTATTGACAAATACAAATCAAAACGTTACCTTTTTGCGTAACATTTCTCGTGATGCATCTATGGAAATTGACGCCACTTATACGAATCCAGCCGGTTTGGCTTTCTTAAGTAAGGATGGATTTTTCCTTTCATTGAATAGCCAGAGTGCATTTCAAACACGTAATACTATCGCAGATTTTGCACCATTTGCAGGTTTTGGCGGAAATGCCGTGAAAAAATTTGAAGGAAAAGCAACCGTTTGGTCTGCACCGAATTTACAGGCAGCATATAAGATAGGCGATTGGGTGTTCTCGGTAAATCTCGGAGTTGCGGGAGGCGGAGGAGACCTGAATTTCAATGAAGGCCTATCTTCTTTTGAATCAACAGTAGCTATCGTCCCGGTTTTGTTGAATACAACACAACCAGCTTTGAATTTCGGCGGCTATGATCTTGAGAGCCGATTGAAAGGCTCATCGGTCATTTATAATGCACAAGTCGGTGCAACCTATAAAATAGTTGACCATTTTTCCGCTTACGCGGGTATTCGTTATTATTATGTGGACAACGAATACAAAGGCTATTTAAAGAATGCCCGGTTAGGCATGAATGGCAATTTGGTTCCGGCGATTTCGATTGTTCCGGATCCTTTAAAGCCCTTGGTCAATGATAAAGAATTAAATTGTAAGCAAACAGGTTCTGGAATAACTCCGATTATCGGATTGGATTATAATTGGAATAAATTGAATATTGGCGCAAAATACGAATTCAAAACTGGGATTAATTTGAAAAATAAGTCGAGTGTTAATACTACAGGGATAACGGATTATTACGATGGAAAGAAAACTCCTTACGATATTCCTGCTTTATTGGCTGTTGGTGCACAATATGATATTATCCCGAAATTGACGGTTTCGGCATCATATCATCATTTTTTTGATTCAGATGCAAAAATGGTTAATGACAAGCAAAAATTTATCAATGGCGGAATTAATGAATATCTGGCAGGAGTAGAATATCGCATCAATAATTTATTTTTAGTCAGTTGCGGCGCACAGTTGACACGCACAGGAGTAACTGACGATTATCAGACTGACATGAATTTTTCTTTAAATTCTTATTCTGTGGGATTCGGCGGTGCAATTAATATTACAAAAAACATCCGGGTTAACTTAGCCTATTTCTTTACCAATTATGAAAATTGGACAAAAAACGTAACCGACTACGGAAAGATCAACAATCTTACTCAAGGGATGATTCCGGCAACGCCGGGAATGGATACTTTCACACGAACGAATAAATCGTGCGGAATTGGACTGGACTTTCGATTTTAATTTGGAAAATCCCTTATAAAGTTATACCTTTGCGTCGGTTTTGGAAGTCTTCGTAGCTCAGTTGGTAGAGCAAATGACTCTTAATCATTGGGTCCA
>JGI24699J35502_11134104_pt1 | contig 31268 bp, 24 predicted proteins | sample TergutMp193P4_FD_35502 | JGI IMG/M metagenome (IMG submission 35502)
TTGATTTTTTTTTTTTTTTGTTACATTTTATTAACTTATCTTCGCCCCCGAATATCAATGCTCTGATTTTGAAGAGAAAAGGTATTCACACTCACATATTATTCATTCATTTTGATGCCCTGCATCGGATGCAGATTTAAGTTTTGTCCTCGATCTTTTTTGTCGTGACGACAAGAAAATGAAAGGCCGGTGCAGCAGGCATCAAAAAAAAAAAGTTCCGGAGTTTCCCGAAAGGGGAGTAAAAGCGGACAGATGAATGTAAATGAAAGAGTGAAGAAAGAGAACCGGGATCCGTGAAACATGGTAACCGGTTCACGAAAGAATACCGGTAACCGGTGTGAATGAATGTAAGTTACGAATGAATGAAATCAAATGAAAAAACAAAATCCTTTATTACGGAATAAAGCAAACCCGGTATACAGGCTTGGCATCAAGCGTTGTATACCGGGTTTGTTTTTTTATGTCCGGCCGCCGGAATGTAGAGACGTGGCATGCCGCGTCTCTACGGTGCGGAAATTAATGCCGGTCTAAAATAACCGTTTTTTACGGCATACTTAAATTTTTTTAATAATAAACTGCCCTTCTTGGATCATCCCGCCAAATATCCCCTTCGGAAGTTTAGGGGCTGTCGGAGGTCAGGTCAAAGGGCTACAAATGAATGAAGCAAATGAAAGAACAAAATCTTTTTTTATGTTGGTGCAGCCGCATGCGGTTTGCCATTTTTCTGATGTCTTTTCTGTGGGGTTTTGCCGGCATGCGGAACCTGAATGCGCAAGAAGGGGAGACTCTGTTAAAAGCGAATAACGACACCCGTTTCGTGATGCCGGGCAAAACGCTTTATTACAATGTGCTGAATAATGATGAGTTGGGAATCTGCAAATACAACACGTTGCAGTCGTTTCAGATCATCCAAAACGTCAAACACGGCATCGCGGCAATCAATCCGCTGACCAAAATCATCACGTACATTCCCGCCGCGGGGTATATGGGGCAGGATTCGCTGATTTACCGGATCGAATGCAGCGGAATCGTCTCCACCGCCACCGCTTACATCAATGTCAACAATCAGCCCGATGATGTATTTACAGATGTCTGTACGGTGACTCCTCCGGTAACGGTGTGGGATATCGAGAAAAAAGCGCAGACAAGCAGCGCTTATTATGTTCAGGCGTATGCCCAGCCGTTTGTGGGCGATTTGGACAGAGACGGACGACCGGAAATTGTTGCGGTCAGCAAATCAACGATCGTCACGTCTCCTACGTTATCTAATTTTGTTTATGTATTTAATGACGACTTGAGTTTAAAGTATAGATTTTCCGTCCCGATGATGGATGTGTATGTGGTTTCTCCTTTGGTGATCGCCGATGTGGATAACGACGGGCAAGGAGAAATCGTGATTGCCACCAATATCGACGACGGACAAAAATTACGTTGTTATACAGTAGACGGAACGTTGAAATGGGTATCCGATCAATCGTACTTCAGTCCGTCAAAACCGGCAGGAAATCATGGCGTCAGTCTGATTATCGGGGATATCGATAATGACGGAAATCCCGAATTGTTTGCCGGAGACCGGGTTTTTGCCGCAGAGTCGGGGAAGCTGCTGGTAACGCTTCCCGACGGGCCGAGAGGTTGCAGAACGGATTTTAACACCGGTACCGACCGATACGGTTATATGCCTGTCATGGCCGACTTCGACAATGACGGGAATTTAGAAATAGCGGCCGGAAATACGGTGTACAAAATCAATGATATTTCAAACCGGGACGGAACGGCCGCGGGAAATACGGCATCCATTTTAAAACAGTGTACCGTAGTACCGGCCGGACGCACAGACGGATACACTTCGACGGCGGATATTGACGGAGACGGATATTTGGATGTGGTCGTTGTAAATTATTATAACAACTCCTATCCTACTCTGATGTATGCCTGGTCGCCGAAAAAGGGAATCCTGTTTGCCTCTGTTTCTCCGCCGGCACAGCCTAATCCCTCCGGAATTACCGGTGCTGCACCGATTTACGGGTCCCGTGCATTTATCGGGGATATCAACGGCGACGGACAAAACGAAATTTGTTTTACGTATTATTGCGGTATCATAGCGTATGCCTACGACGAGACTACCGGAACATTCACCCGGCTTTGGGTAAAAACAACGACCGATACGTCCGGTTCCACCACCATGTCGATGTTCGACTTTAATCTGGACGGGGAACAGGAACTGGTTTACCGGGATGAAGATTATTTACGGATCATCGATAAAAACGGAAATAATTTAACGACCGTTGAATGCCGCTCGGGAACGCATACCGAATATCCGGTGGTGGTGGATTTGGATAACGACGGACACGCGGATATTGTAGTGTCCGGATCGCTTAATCCTGCGAATCCGAATGCGACGATTAGTAACGACAGTATTGCGAACGGCACCATGCGCATCATGCATTTCGGCAGCATAACTCCCGGTATGTGGGCCGATGCCCGCAATGTATGGAACCAGCACGGCTACAATCCGGTGTACATCAATGAAGATTTGACGGTGCCTCAATACGCGATCAATCCGACAACGGCATTTTATGACAAGGACAGTCCGAAAATCAATTATCCGTTCAACAACTTTCTGCAACAATCGACCAATTTGAATGAAGAAGGCGAGGCGTTGTTCCTCGGCCCCGACCTGCTGTTCGACAACACGGTGAGAAAGACGTTGAAGGTGGTCGGGAATGACATGAATGTGACGATCGGGGTGACCAACGAGGGCAATGCGACTTACAGCGGCAACCTGCGCATCAGCACGTATGTTTATGATAAAACGACGATGACGTACACCAAACTCGGTCCGGGGGCCGACGTGACCGTAAGCATTCCCGTGGGTACGACGCAAACGATTACCTATCAGATTTTAAATTATATCAACTATCTCCCCGCAAATTACGACAACTGGGAAATCCGTCTGAATTGGGAAGATGATACCTATCCGATCGATCAGGAGGAATGTTTGTACTCGAACAACATCGCCGGCGACTTTTCGATGACGCAGGGCGAATGTGTGATCTGTGAAGGAAAAACCGGACGGGTTTATTTGGAACCGCAAAGCACTTATTATTACGAATGGTACAACGCTTCGACAGGCGGAACCCGCGTCGGCTCGGGCGATTACATGGAGGTGACCAAAGACGCGACCCCCGTTCAATATTATTTCATCGATGTGTACAACGACGCTTCGAAAAGCAAGCTGCTGAATCCCGCCCGCGACACGGCATTCGTGTTCCGTGCGCCCGATTCGCTGGTGTGGATCGGTCATGTCGACGGAGACTGGCACAAATACGAAAACTGGTTGAACCCGAATGATCCGGCTAATCTGTACGAACGGGCAAACATTCCGCGTAAATGCACGGACGTGCTGATTCCCGACGGGATTTCGGTTTATCCCGATCTGACGCCCGTCACACTCGGCGGCGGGACGGATTATTCTTATTATCCCGCAAGTGAATGCGCGAACATCACTTTCGAACACGGGGGCGAAGTGATGCGCACGGACAGTCTGGATTACGATGCGGCCTACGTTCACCTGACGTTGAACTCGAATCGCTGGTACATGCTTTCGGTGCCGCTTCAGGGAATGTTTCCGGGCGATTATTACGTGAAGGATCCGCGTCCCTGCGAAGACGACGTGTTCGTGTACACGAGGCTGTTCAACCGCACGAATCCGGAAACGGGCAAGTTCATTGCCGGAGCATGGACGGGTGTATTCAACAATCCGGACTATCCGATGCCGGCAGGTTCGGGATTTTCGGTGTGGGCGGACGACAAACAGCCGCTGTTGACGGTTCACGACCCGTATGATTTCTTTTTCCCGAAATACGACGCTTCGTACAATGTGTACGACAGAACCGATCCGTGCAGCGTTCGATACAACGTTCCGATCACCCGTGTCAATCCGAACCGTTTCGTTTACGAACCCGTTCTGAACGGTTCCTCCGGCAACATCACGCTGGATGTTTCGGCTGATGCGGCGGGTCGCTTGGTGATCGCGGGCAATCCGTTCATGGCGCACTGGAACTTCGAGGATTTCTATAACATGAACTCCTCCGCGATCTTTCCGTATTATCAGGTGTTGGACGAAAACGGGAATTTCATCTCGTTCTACCTGAACTCTTCCGACGGCACGACCACGGGCGGATTGACCAAATACATCGCCCCGATGCAGTCGGTGCTGCTGACGGCACGCACTTCGTTTTCGAATCTGACGGCGAATGCGAAAATGACGGTCACGGACGCGGGCGACAAACTCCGTTCGACAGCTCAAACTCCGCCCGAACCGTTGTACATCCGCATCCTGAAGGACGGCCGAACGAATCGCTCGGTGCTGCTGCTGCCGACCGGTCAAGGGGAGGAAACGAACGTTCCGAAGATCTTTCTGAATAATGCGGACGATCCGGCAACCGTCTATACGCTGGATGCCGACGGCAATTATCTGGATCAGCAGTATGCGGGAGATTTCTCTTCGCCGCTGTTTCTGGGCATCCGCACCAAATCGACGGGAGCCTTCGAATTGAGGTTCGACGGCACGCGCACCTTCGCTCCGGACTATGATCTTTATCTGACGGATTTGCAGTCGGAAACGCCGGAACAGATCAATTTGCGGGTGTTCCCGTATTACCGGTTCGAAAAAACAACGGACGATCTGTTCGTTCCCGACCGCTTTTATCTGTCGTTCATCCGGAAAGAGACGAAAATCTCGTCGCCCGAAGCCGTCCCGACCACGGGTATGGAAGCTTATTCTTCCGACGGGATTCTTCATGTATTGAGCGTGGACGGCAGCCTGTTGAAGGAAGTGACGGTGTTCGATCTTCAAGGCCGGGCGGTGCAGACGCGAAAGAATATTAACGATTACCGGATCGACATTCCCGCGGAACGGAACCGGATTTACCTGATCCGTTCGGTCAACGGCAATACGAGCCGCACGATGAAAGTGTGCGGGCGGTAAATATAAATAAAAGAACACTTTTGACCGATTAAAATATGCGAGGTAAAAAAGATATGAAAAAAGTTGTAAAATTTTTAAAGCCGTCAACACGCCGTAGGCGTGAAACTTGGATAACCCCTTGCAAGCGCAGCGCAGCCCGGGGTCGGGAAAACCGGCCCATTCTTCAACCCCGTAGCGGGTTGAACTCCTACGGAGTTCCGGAGTGCCGGGTCGTGCCATTATCCCCCGAGCTGCGCCTGCCGGCTTGCAAAGGGTTATCCGGGTTTCAGTCCTACGGACTGCATGACAGCCGGTATATCGGAAGAGATACGTTTTAAAAAATGACCGGTTGGAAAAATAATCAACTGAATATCAAATTAATAAAAATATGATCGGATTTTAATCGGTCAATAGTAAAAAAACAAAAAATTAAACAAAAAATTAAATAAAAAAATGAACAAGAACAATTTGATTTTAACCGGTATGTTGACCGTGTTTTGCATCCTGTCCGCAAAACTTCCCGCCCAAAACCCTTCCATCATCATCCGCACGGATACGGAGGAAAATGTGATCGGCGACCATACGGGTACCGGTGCGGGCGATAAAGTGACGATTTCGCAACGAAATTCCGCGAATGCGGGAGAACTGCTGCAATGGCGCGAACCGAACACCCTGTGTTTTCAGACCTATCCCGAAAATACGGAAGGGGTTTATTTCTACAATCAGTCGGGGCCGTCTTATGTGAATAACTACCCGTATCTTCAGATCGAGAATACAGGAAGCAACAAACTGACGTACATGGAAATCACGGGCATGGTCGGAACGTCTTCCGATGATCTGTCGTACCTGCCTTACGGATTCGGTACGGACGGGACGAACTTTTCGGCGACGACGGCAAGTCCGTTTGATATGCCGTTCCTGATTCTGGATGACAATTCGGGGTGTGCGACGGCTTACATCACTGATTTTTTTAATCCCGTAACGAAAATTCCGATTCCCGACGGGACGAAATACATTCGTCTGGCGGCTGCAAACAAGGGATTCGATCCGGGTTCGAGTGCCATTCCGGAGAATTACATCCCGTCCTATGTTTTTGAGATTTCGTTATGGACGGAAGATGACGGGGTTCCCTCTTCGATAAACGGTTCGGATGCCGAATCATTCTCCGCAAATTGGCAATACGGGGCGTTGAATTTCACGGAAGAAGCGTCGGATGTCCGGATTTATGAGGTGTCGGGATTGCTTGTGACGCATGCCGTAAAGGTACGGAACCTGTCATTGAATACACTTCCCGGAGGCGTCTATATCGTCAAAGCGACAAATGCGGAAGGTGAAATGATGACCATGAAAATTATCCGGTAATTTATCAATTAAAAAAATAAACAAAAAAATGAAAACAAGACGAATATACCCCCTGATTCTGTTTTTACTGTATTTTACGTCCGGACCGGAAAGCTACGGACGGATATTGACGGACGAAACAAAACCCGGAGAACCGCAAAAACAGGAATTGTTCACGGAAAAGAAAACGAAGTTTGACGATGCTGCCCTGTGGGAAACCGGCAGTAAGAAGACGATGTCGGAAAATATTTCCTACGATGACGACTCGAAATTGTATGCCCCGCCTCCGGGCGAAGACGGCAACCCGCAGAAAATTGTCGTCCCGTTGGGAAATTCCGATGTGGCGGCGCTGTTGCTGATGTCGCTCTTTATGGCAGCTTATTATAGCAAAAAACGACACAATAAGTTGACGAGTAAACAAGTAAACGAGTAGACGATTAAGGCTGAAAGCTTTCAATCCACCGGCGCAGGGCATTGCCCTGCGGGTAAAAAAAGCGAATATCGGAAGCCCTGAACAGGAGTAATCCATTGATAATGCAATGATTACACTCCTTCAGGGCTTCCGGTTTATTTTTGTCTTTTCCGTCGTGGGGCATTGCCACACGCTATTGGATTTTGCTCTTTCAGAACATCCCGGAGAAACCAAAAGCATTCGTTCAGCTTTATGACATCCGAAACTCGTTTACTTGTCGACTCGTTTACTCGTCTGCCGATTTTTACTTGACCACTTTGCAGGTGTATGATTCATCTTTCCCTTGAATGGCAACGAGATATACTCCTTTTTGCAGTGAGGATACATCGAATGTGCCGTTCTCGGCTATCGACGTTCTACGATACAGGGCATTGCCGCAGGTATTATAAATAATGACGGAATAATTTCCGAAAGCGGATGAAAGATTGCGGATGCATAACATTCCCGACGATGTCATAAATATAGTCGGCTTGTTGATATTCTTTTGTGATATTTTTATTTGACTTCCCTGTTCCAAATAAGCCTTAAAAACATCCGGGATGCCGTAGCCGTAGTCGTAATCGGGCATATCGCTTTGGGAAGCGTATTTTTCGAGCAAATCGATCAACTCTGTGTTGCTGAGTTCGGGCAAAGCCTGCCATAAACACGCGGCCAATCCCGCCATGATGGGGGACGCAAAAGAGGTACCGGATGAAAACGCGACGTTTCCCGATTCATCCAGAACACAGGCGGAAGCTCCCATGGCAACGACCTCCGGTTTGATGCGCCCGTCGGCGGTTGGCCCGACCGAACTGCTTGCCGCTTTGATGCTGTCTTTAGTGACAGAACCCACGGTGAGGATATTTTCGGCATCTCCCGGACAATTGACCAAACGCCAGCCGGCGCTGCCGGAATTGCCGGCGCTGTTGCAGACCAAAATTCCTTTTCGGGCTGCGTAGTTTGCGGCTTGACTGATAAATGCCGTTTTACCGTCTAATTGATCTTTGGTGTAACTTGCCGTCGGATAATCGAACGTGGTGTATCCCAATGAACTGTTGATGATGTTGACACCGATGCTGTCGGCAAATTCGGCCGCCGCCGCCCAATAATCTTCCTCAACCGGAAATTCGCTTGAGACATCTTCCGAACGAAGAAGCCAATAAGAAGCTTCGGGCGCTGTTCCCACCATCGTATTCGGGATGTTTGCGGCCATGGTCGATAAAACTTTGATGCCGTGATCGCTGATGTCCGCTGCGTACACATCCCCGTCCGGGACGACAAAATCTTTTTCCCCGACAATCGAATTTTTCAGTCCGTCTATGGTATTTGCTTTTCTGAATCCTGCATCAATCACGGCAATAGTCATTCCCGATCCTTTATAACCCGCGTTGTGCAATAAATCCCCGTTGTGCATTTTGATTTGAGTCGCGGCTTTGCCGTAATAATCGTCATCCTCCGTGAAATTGACGGATGTGGCGTTCATCTCCGATTTTACGGCCGATGTCGGATCGATGTTCAAACTTTTCAATGTTGCCGCCTTATTTTTCCATACGACTTTTACCGAATCCACAAAAGGAAGATTTTTTAAACCGATTCCCGCCAATGAATCGGAACAAGCGATCACCACGGAGTTCATCCATTTGCTTGAACAAACAATTCTCACTCCTTGTTGCCGTAATTCCGACAAATAGGCTTCAGATACGGGCAAATCGCTTTCATCGATGGGAATGCCGTATTTTAATCTTCCGGCAAGAGCTTTGTCGGATAAAAATTCATCCGGACGCCCGACAGAATATCCGCTGCCGTTTTTATCGGTCAGCAAGAGTCTGAATTTATAGACCTCCTGACTGTCCGAGGCATGAAATGCCGCAAAAAGGAAAATAAATCCGAGCAGTATTTTTTTCATGATAACCTGTTTTATGAATCTGAAATTAAAAACAAAAATAGCATTAATTCATCAACATGTCGCAAAAAAACGGTATATATTTTAAATGCCGGGTCGCAAAAGCGGAAAAAGGCGAAGTTTAGATTCTTTTAACTTGTGTTCAAAATAATATAAATAAAGTAAAAAAAATATAATACCGAAATAATTTTTACCAAACCGGCAGGAAATATCCCCATATCCAGCTTTTTCTTGTACCTTTGCCGCTCGAAATTCGCTGTATTTATATGCAAAATAAAAAAGAAATCTCTGCTGCCGGCCCGAGGTATAAGGTATTAGCATCAATCAGTTTTTCTCATTTTCTGAATGATACGATGCAATCGCTTATTCTGGCTGTATATCCTATCTTGAAAGCTGATTTCGATCTCAGTTTTGTTCAAATAGGACTCATTACCCTCTCGTATCAAATTACGGCCTCACTGCTCCAACCGGTGGTGGGCATTTATACCGATAAACACCCTAAGCCGTTTTCATTGGTATTCGGCATGACCTGTACATTGGCCGGTATTTTGATGCTGGCTTTTGCCGGATCGTATCCTTTCCTGCTGATGGCGGCAATGATGGTGGGCATGGGTTCGTCGATTTTTCATCCGGAAGCCGCCCGGGTTTCCCGGATTGCTTCAAAAGGCCGGTTCGGATTGGCTCAATCGATTTTTCAGGTAGGCGGAAATGTCGGAGCTTCCATGGGGCCGTTGTTAGCGGCATGGATTGTGATTCCGCACAGTAAAACCGCGATCAGCTGGTTTTCGCCTGCCGCATTTTTGGCAATGATTGTGCTGTTACAAGTCGGCTTCTGGTATCGGAAGCAAGTTCCTTCCTTTCGGAAGGCGCAACAGAACATCCGGCATGAAAGTCACTTTTCCCGGAACAAAATTATACAGACGATCATCATTTTGTTGCTGTTGGTTTTTTCAAAAAACTTTTATTTAAGCAGTTTGAACAGTTATTATATGTTTTATCTGATTCAAAAATTTCAGATAGACATGCATCATGCCCAATATATGCTTTTTCTTTTCCTGTTCTCCGTAGCTGTCGGAACATTGATCGGAGGCCCTGTCGGTGACCGAATCGGACGTAAGCGGGTAATCTGGTTTTCGATTCTGGGAGTGGCTCCGTTTACACTGATGCTGCCTTATGCAAATCTTTTCTGGACAGCGGTTTTAACAGTTGTTATCGGATTAATTTTGGCATCCGCTTTTCCGGCTATTTTAGTCTTTGCCCAAGAATTAATTCCCGGGAAATTCGGAATGATATCGGGCCTCTTTTACGGCTTCTCTTTCGGAATGGGAGGACTTGGTGCGGCAATTTTGGGAAATTTCGCCGACCGGTGGGGGATTGACACCGTGTATGACATTTGTGCATTCCTGCCTCTGTTGGGAATTTTGGCGGTCTTTCTCCCGAATATATCGGATAATATCATTAAACATAAAATCAGTGATGTGCAGCACAACGATTGATAATGACTTACAGTTTTTTACGGGACGATGGACCTACCGATGAACAACTCTCGTGATTATGCAGGAAGTAACGAAAGAGGAGCCGGAAAACCGGTAAAGCAATATGCCCCGTTACACGCTTGGACAGGCATTATTTTTCAAGTAATTAACAGTGAATCATCCTAAGAAATTGTAAATCGTAAATTCTCCGGTTGTAAATAATATGTCGGTAAGCATCGAAAAGAAGAGGATTTTATATGCGGCGGTTTTTCCCTTGCTGTTTATTATTCTTTTGTGGGTTATTCAACTTTTACAATGGGGTATGGATTGGAATTTCTCGTTTTTGGGAATTTATCCGCAAATGTTGAAAGGGGTTCCCGGCATTTTTTTGAATTGTTTTATCCATTCGGGGTTCGACCATCTTTGGTCAAATACATTATCCTTATTTACTTTATTGTGGTTCTTGTTTTATTTTTATAGTCAAATCGTATGGAAAACTCTCGGTTATCTGTGGATTCTGACCGGATTGTTTCTCTGGTTGATCGGTCGTCCGGGTGTTCATGTGGGGGCAAGCGGGATCGTGTACGGTTTGACGTTTTTTTTATTTTTCAGCGGTGTGCTGCGGCAATATGCTCCTTTAATGGCGGTCTCTCTGGTGGTTGTATTTCTGTACGGCAGCATCATTTGGGGGATGTTTCCTTTTGCAGAACGGATAAAACCCGATATGTCATGGGAAGGGCATTTGTCCGGAGCCGTCAGCGGTACATTTGTTGCCGTGTTATTGAGAAAGCAGGGGCCTCAAAAGCCGCCGCCGGTTGAAGAGAAAGAGGAGGATGAACAGGACGACGATGACCCGTATTGGCTTCAGGGTACCGGATCATATCCGCTTCCGCCCCAGGGATGACAGCGCATGATGCGTTTGACCGACAACCAAAATCCTTTGATCGGGCCGTGCTTTTTTATCGCTTCTACGGCATATTCCGAGCAGGTAGGCGTGAATCGGCAGCTTGGGGGTTTAAGCGGCGAAATGCAATATCGGTAGATATAAACCGGAAGCAGCAGAAAATATGAAAATATTTTTTTCATATAAAATATTTTTTATTTTATAGGGTAATACTTCTGTATCATGAATCGTTCATTTTATTCGTTTCGACAATTCGGCTAATGCTTCAATCATTTTCTTTTCCATGAAGGTATACTCTTTTATTTCTTGATCCAAATAGATGAATGCCGCGGCAACGTTGATTTCTTTTTGCTGTAAATCAAGAATCAGGCGTTGCTTGTTCAATCGGTAAGTTTCCCGCATCAGACGTTTTACCCGGTTTCGTTTTACGGCTGTTTTGAATTTCTTCTTTGAAACGCTCATCAATACCGACAGGGGTGCATTGACGGATATTTCTTTCGGAACAGACAGATAGATGATGCGAAAGGGATAGGCAGTGAATGATTTCCCGTGGGAAAACAATTTGTCGATCACTATTTTGCTCGACAAGCGTTCGCTTTTTTCGAAAGTATGTATTTTGTTTTTTGTCATAAAAAATAAATCCCGAAAGCTTTTACAAAAATACAAAACGCTTTCGGGGTTTAAGCAGGCGGTAAATACGCCGGATGTATTTTATACTTTTTTTCCTCCGTTTTTATTGATTTCCTTAAAATATTGTTCCAGCGCGCTGGTCATGGAAGGAGCTTCCGGCGTCGGAGCTTCCAGATCCAACCGTAATCCGGCGTCTCTTACCGCTTTGGCTGTTGTTTGTCCGAAACATCCGATTTTAATATCGTTCTGCTTGAAATCGGGGAAATTTTTCAACAACGACGTAATACCCGAAGGACTGAAAAACAACACCATGTCGTAATCAAACGCTTCTTCGGGCGAAAAATCGTTGCTTATCGTCCGGTACATAACCGCTTCACTGTATTTTATTTTTTTACCGTCGAGCAGATTGGTCAATTCATCGGTATGAACATCGGAAAGCGGCACCAGAAACTTTTCGTCGGCATGCTTTAAAATGATCGGCATCAATCCTTCTATTTTACCGGTTGCACTATATGAAATTTTACGTTTACGATAAACAATATATTTTTGAAGATATAACGCTATTAATTCGGTTATACAAAAATAACGCATGGATTCGGGTACGGTGATGCGCAGTTCTTCACACAGGCGGAAAAAATGATCGACAGCCGTGCGGGCTGTAAAGATGACGGCACTATGATCTAATATGGATACTTTCTGCTGGCGGAAATCTTTTGCATTTATGCCTTCAATCTTAATAAACGGTCTGAAATCAATAATCACATCATATTTTTCGGCAATGTCAAAATAAGGCGATTTTTCGGATGGAGGCGGTTGCGATACAAGAAGCTTTTTTATTTTTGTACTCATAATGTATTAAATACCACTAATTTATACATGTATTCTAATCCCATGTAAAGCCCCATATAGGGTAGAATTTCCAGCGCGCAAAGATACAACATAAAATAGAACAAGCCATACGCTTTTGTTAAAAAAACTCTAAATCCTTTATATACGACTAATATAAAACTTATTGCAATCAAAAATAGTATCAGAATTGTGCAAACTTCAGTCAATGTTTCCGATTGAGAATTCACCAAAAATAATATTACGGGGAATAAAGCGATTCCCAATAATTCTATGACCGAGAAATAACTGTTTTGCCAAATGATAATTTTTTTTTGGCTAAAAAATATTTTTCCGATAAAAAAATTAAAAATCCATTTAATGCCCCAAAAAATAAAAAAGGCAAGGATAGATAATAAAATGCAGGTAAATGTTTTTTTACCGTCATAATGAGTAAAAATATCTGACGAGGAATAAATGGTGATGAAGGTGAAAATGGCAAGTAATATGGTGGATTGAACAAGCAGAAAAGCTTTGAATCTGAATTCGTTGATGGTGGTGCTGTCGACGAATATGCTGTCCCGTTCCGTTACTTCAAATAAATTTTGAATCATTTGGCGGATAAAATCCAATCCCTTGTGGTATACCGATGAAAATAATAAAAACGACATCAACAACAGTCCTGTGATTCCGTCTTCCGGCTTAAATGAATGGGGAAGCGGCTTGCCGTCATACCGGATTTCATGACTGACTTTCGCGATTTTACTCGTCGCAAGATTCACACTGTCGTAATATGACCTGTTCAAATAATCGGCAGGGAAATTCAAATTTTTGACCTCGAATGAAACGTCCGGCTTTTGATCCGTTGCTTGTCCGCCCCGCATCACCACGACGGAATCATTCGAAGAAAAGCCGTCGGTTTTATTCGCAACGGATGTATGATCGGGTTGTATCCGGTTATTTTCAGGCATTGTAAAAAATAAACTTCATTAAGTATGTCGTAAAAAATAATTTATATTTTAAAAACTAAAACACAAAGGCGGAAAGACGCGAAGTTTAAATTCTTTGTGGCTTTGTGTCTTTGCATTTAAAATAGTACATATTAAGTTATTACGCAAATAGACGCGGATTTTCCGGCTTGTTTTCGAAAAACAAAATCTGTTCTATGGTTTTTTCGGGAGTATCGGTCACCGACCATATTTGTTCGTGTTCCTTGCGCATAAACGATTCGATGATTGCTTTTTTCAGCATGTCGATCAACGGCGTATAATAATTATTGGTGTTCAAGATGACGATCGGCCCCGTAAAAATTCCCAATTGTTTCCAAGTGATGATCTCCAACAGTTCTTCCATGGTGCCGCAACCTCCGGGCAATGCAACAATCGCATCGGATAGTTCGGCCATCTGTTTTTTTCGTTCGTGAATGGTGTCGGTAATCGACAACGTGGTTAAATTTTTATGATGCCAGCCTTCTTCGTACATAAAACGCGGAATAATGCCGGTTACTTTTCCGCCCGATTGCAATACCGCATCGGATACTTCTCTCATCAGGCCTTGATTGCCGGCGCCGCAAACACACATCAGGTTATTTTGCGCCAAAAGAATTCCCAGCTTTGTCGCAGCATCAAAATAAGTTTGGTCTATTCCGGGACTGGAAGCACAGTATACACAAACGGATCGGATATTCATCGGGGTACAAAAGCTTGATTGTACAGGGAAAAAGTTTTAAATTTATAAAAAATAAACGAAAAATAAACAGCATCACAATAGCGCTGCAAAAGTACGAAGAATTAGCCGAACAACCTATCAAACCGGTCGATTTGGCTGTTGATTTTAATGCTCCGGAAAACAGTGAACAGGTTTCTGAAAAGAATCACTGCTGATCAACTAAAATTTGTACGATAAAAAAGGAGAAGCCGTCCTTATTGTCCCGGAAAACACAATATATTACCGGATAGGCGTGAAATCGGGATAAACTTTACCCGATTATCCATGTTTTACGCCTATGGCGTGCTGCCCCCTTAATAACCGGTCATTTCATATTCTGAAAGAGCAAAGTAAATAAGCGCAGGTTTCGGCGACAACCGGCAGCCGATGCACGATAAACAGGACAACTGATTAAAAAAACAAAAGCCCATTGCCGAAAATCGAATGAACGATTTTATCGGAATGGACTTCTGTCGCAATTATTTATCCTTGCGCAAAAATAAATGATAATTTTCGTTCCGAGTGTCTACCGGCATCTACCGGTGCAATAAAGATATTTTAACATAAAATAATATACTATAGTGTAAATCAAGAATTTACACTATAGCTTAAAAGTTAAATAACATTAAAACAAAATCCGGACATAAAAAGGATCAACGGTTGTCCTCTTTTTCATCCGGAAAATCATTTAATTTTCCGAAAAAACGCAAAATGATCGAAACAGACAAAAACATAAAAAGAGAAGAAAAAATGTACCGTTTGTTTTCGAAAATATGTTTTTATTATCAACCATAAAATCATTAACTTTGTTTGAAATAATAAAACCTTAAAAGCCATGTATCAAAAAATAATGAAAACAGGTTTAATCCTGCTCACGTTATTGATCGCGGCGAGCTATCTTCCGGCTCAATCCGGTTCGCCGTATAGATTATCATTGGAAAATCTTAAGCCGCCAAATCTTTTATCGGGCAGCAACTCGGCATTATTCAGTTTAGATTCGCTGATGTATCGATCACAAAGTATGATGCCTTTGTCGTACAGATTGAAACAAATGGAATTGAAGTATCGGACAAGTACCGAAAATGAACCGTTATCGGTCGATTTCGGGCCGATGTATTATTTATACCGGCCCGGATCCGACTTCAAGACATATTATGACAATGTCGAAATTTACTACGACAGTTACCGGTATTTATTGACGTATGAACACGGATTTTTCGGCCCTGCTTACGGCCCGATTGTCAGCAGGGGAATTTCGAAAAGCATTTACACCGATTTGTTGTATCCGTGGCAAAATGCGCCGCATTCCAAATTCTTCACTTACAAAGCGTTGTATTTAATCACGAATTTTGTGTATCCGATGCATGATTAAGAAAGGAAAAGGAAAGGTTCGACATTGACTTTCTATTGAAATCAATGTCGAACCTTTATTCTTTTTCACTTATTGAAATATTCTCACATAATCAATTGCATATTTAAAAAGAGGTTGTTTCATACGTATATTTTTATTAAATGATTATCGGATGTTATGCCCGGTTCTCCCTGCAGGGAGATGCAAAAAATGTGTCAATGTTTCAAAAATATTCGTCTTTTTTTGTCCCGCCGGGGACTTTATATCGGTAGAAAAACACCACATCCCTTCACCCCTTGTCCCGCCGGGGACAAAATGTTTTCTTCTTCACATTACGTCCCTGACAGGACTTTGGTCTCCGGCGGAATTCTCCTTTTTACCAATATGTTGTCCCCGGCGGGACAAAAAAACGAATATTAAATTTTTACATTCCACTTGGAGGATAGATAGGTGCAACATCCGATAATCATTTTTTATTATTAATGCGAATCACGGGTTGAAATTGAAATTCTTTGTTCCATTAGGGACAAAATGTTGACAGAAACATTGAAAATACACACAAATTTCCGTAGGAATGTAATGTAAATTAACGGTTTTTCGACAATATTGCGTACCTAACGGCACGCAGGCAGGCGATAACAACATTTTCTACCACTATTTAATGCCTGACGGCACATTTTAACCTTTCATTTGAGCAAAATACTGAATTTCAACCCGTGATTCGCATTATTAAGGAATTTTTATTCCCAATACAAATTCCATTTCCCGAACGAAAATATCGACCGTTTTTGTTGTATGTATTGCTCTCTTCCCTATTTCGGATGGAAGCCGTAAGTAATTCCGTCGATTACTTCGATATTTTGAGCATATTTAAGACCCGGTCGGTTTTCGTTCCGTAATATATTTGGAAGCCGGTTCATCTTTTTATTCCATACGAAAATCCGCCTGTTTCACATCCCGGCTGTTTCCTCCGATAAACACGGTAAAATCACCCGGCTCGACAACATATTTCAAGTCGGCATTATAAAATTTCAAATCATTGTCCGAAATTTCGAACGATACCGATCCGCTTTTTCCCGGCTGCAACGTAATTTGTTTAAATCCTTTCAGTTCTTTGACCGGACGGGTGACGGAACCGACCACATCCCGGATATACAACTGAACCGTTTCGGTTCCCGCACGTTTTCCCGCATTGGCAACGGTAATCGTTGCGGTTATTTTCCCACCGGGAACCAATTTATCCGCACTCAACCGAATATCTCCGTAGGTAAATTCGGTATAAGACAGTCCGTAACCGAACGGATAAAGCGGTTCGTTGGAAACATCCAAATATTTGCTGGTATATTTTTCATTTTCATTGACCGGGCGTCCCGTATTTTTATGATTGTAATAAATCGGAATCTGACCGACATTGCGCGGGAATGTCATCGTAATTTTTCCCGAAGGCGAAACGTCGCCGAACAATATATCCGTAAGGGCATCGCCCGCCCTTGTTCCCGCAAACCAAGTTTCGAGAATGGCATTCATATTGTCATTTTCCCATGTCAACGTCAACGGACGGCCGGTCATCAACACCAATACAATCGGTTTTCCTGTTTCTTTCAAAGCTTTCAGCAGTTCTTTCTGATTTTCGGGCAAGCCGATATCCGTCCGGCAAGCCGCTTCGCCGCTCATGCTGAAAGCCTCGCCCAATACGGCTACAACCACATCCGCTCTTTGTGCCGTTTGAACAGCCTCTTGAATCAATTGACGTGGACTTTTATTCGAGATTTCAATCAGCGAACCGAAATCATTCAATTTTTTAACCAAAGCGGTATCTTCCAATAAATTAGCACCTTGAGCATACAAAAATTTATTTTTTCCGAATTTCTTTTCCAATCCTTCCCTGAGACTTACGGCCTGCGTCCAATCTCCCGCCGCACTCCAACTGCCGATAAGATCGCGCTTACGTTCCACTTGCGGCCCGATAAATGCGATCTTCCGGGTCGGATCGAGTGGCAGAATATCACCGTCATTCTTCAACAATACCATACTTTTTACGGCCGCTTCTTTGCTTAAAGCCAATTTTTCGGGAGTGAAAGATCGTTCTTTCGGACGATTCTCATCAATATATCGATACGGATTTTCAAATAATCCGAGTTTATATTTGGCTTCCAAAATACGGCGACAAGCATCATTAATCATTTTCCCGGATACTCGTCCCGATTGAACAAGTTCAGCTCCGAATTTCAAAAACATTTCACCGACCATATCCATGTCAACGCCCGCATTCAACGATAATTCGGTCACTTTCGAACTATCGCCGACTCCATGATTCACCATTTCGGGAATAGCGGTATAATCGGTAACGATAAATCCGCCAAACCCCCATTCATTCCGCAACAAATCGGTCATCATCCATTTATTCCCGCTCGCAGGCATACCTTCCACCTCATTGAAAGAAGTCATAACCGTTGAAGATCCGGCTTCAACGGCGGCCTTATACGGCGGCAGATACTCGTTATACATTCGAAGGCGGCTCATATCCACGGTATTATAATCACGCCCGGCTTCTGAGGCGCCGTATAACCCGAAATGTTTTACACACGACAAAATCGTATTGTCTTTCGACAAATCATTTTGTTCATACCCTTTTACCATCGCTTCGGCAATCCGGGAACCGAGATAAGCATCTTCCCCCGCCCCTTCGCTTACACGCCCCCAACGCGGATCGCGCGTAATATCAACCATCGGCGAAAACGTCCAGTTCAATCCGTCGGCGGACGCTTCTTCCGCAGCTGCCCGAGCCGTTCGCTCAATCAAATCCAAATCCCAAGAAGCAGCCAGTCCCAAATTAATCGGAAAAATAGTTCTATGTCCGTGAATAACATCATATCCGAACAACAACGGAATTTTCAGACGGGAGTTATCAACGGCGATTTTCTGTAACTTACGGATCGCTTCGGGCGTATAAATGCCCAAAACAGACCCGGCTAAACCGGCTTTTATTTTTTCTTCGACGTCTTTGCTCATCACAGGACCCGTCGTATCAAACCCGACCACCAATTGAGTCATTTGCCCGAGTTTTTCCTCCAAGGTCATTTTCGACATCAAATCATCGACAAAGCGGTCCATGTCGGCATCGGATTTCGAAGTTTTGTTTTGCGAACAGGAAATGATGTTCGACAACAACAAACTTAAAAACAATAAATTCAGAATTTTTTTCATGCCAAAATATTTTATGAGTTATGAATCTTTTTATTGCATTTGAAAATAATTTACCTTAAAGCCGCCTTCGTCAATATAAAACCGGATGATGTTTTCACCTTCTTTCAGAAAAACATTTTTTAAATTAACGTCCGTCCAACTGTCGGAGGCATTCTGTTGAACCGGAATTTTGTCTGCCGGTATTCCGTTTATCGTAAAATGAAAAGCGCCGGCCTTTTCTCCGGCCGCAATTCTCGTTTTAATCTCATAGTTTCCTTCATTTTCCATTTGAACCGTATATTGCATCCATTCGCCCGGCTCGGTGTGATACACACAATAACCGTTTGTAACAACATCATTGCAATCGGTGATGTCCACGGCATCGTTGCGATATTTCATACCCCTGTTTCCGGATACAGACACTTTCGTCTCCGTTCTGTAATTAGCCGAATCATTGTCGTGAAAAGCAAATCCGCTTCTTCCCATGTCATAATCCACCGCATAAACCGTCAACGGTTCTTCTTTTCTCGCGACATGTGATCGAAAAGGAATGACTTCATCGGTTATCACCTGACGAAATAAGGCATCCAAATAATCTTTATGAATGACGGTGTTTTCGATTTTATAATTTTCGGCCAATTGCATCATTATTTGTCCGGACTTTTCAGTCGAAGGTTTCACCTCTCCGTTTTTCCAATAATTTTTTAATTCCTCGTATCCGTCGGGCAATTTGATTTCCATCGGACAATTCAATCCCGCTTTTTTGAAGTTCCACCAACTCCAGCCGATATGATTTTTCTCCAATAACCGGATGGCGTCGTTGTGCCATACATTCGAATTTTCGCCCGACTCGCTCATCCATAATGCAACCCCGTACCGATCCCGTATTTGCAAGAATTTTTCAATCGATTCTTTCGTATTGTAATTCCAGTATTTATGAAAACTGACGACCAGCCGGTCGTCCCAAAGCGGAAAAATTCCGTCGTAATTATTTCCCCAGCAGTTTCCCGAAATAACGATTAAATGTTTTTTATCCACCGTTCGGATCGCGTCGGTGATATCGACCATCAATTGCCGCAAAGGAGCATTTAATTTCTCTTCGCATCCGTTTGTATCGTCGTTGTTTTGAAATCCGTAGTTCGGTTCGTTAATAATGTCGTAAGCGCCTATCCAAGATTCATCGGCATAACGTTCCGCTATTTTCCTCCACAAAGCGATCATTTTATACTTATGCTCTCCGCTTTGCCACAAACGTACCGACGAAGCATCGGAGATGGCAATATCATTACCCTGCCCTCCGGGAGCCGCATGCAAATCCAACATCAAATAAATGCTGTTTGCTTTGCACCACGACAACAAGCTGTCGGTCACCGCAAAACCTTTTTCCAGCCAAGTATTTTCACCCTGTACAGGCTCTTGTTCGATCGGCAATGTAAACAAATTATAATGCATGGGAAAACGCAGGGAATTAAATCCCCATGCGGCCAAAGAATCAATATCCCGTTTGGTGACCCCGTTTGCAATCCAATGATCATAAAATACCCGGGCTTGAGTTTCTCCCACAGCCTCCGTGATTTTTGCCCTGATTTCGGTTTGTGTTCCGGCAATTCCCGAAAGTTGCAGCATATAAGGTTCCTGCAACACCCAGCCGCCAAGTCCGATTCCGCGAAGCAATATTTCTCCGTGATCATTTACGATTCGTTTGTTTTCGGAGCGAAGAAAGCCTTGTGAACGACCGTTTACAGATATAAGCAATATTCCGGAAAAAAAGATAATTTGAATTTTTCTCATAACGGAAAAGGTAAGAGTTAAGAGTTAAGAATTAAGAGTTAAGAGTTTATGGGTTAAAATCGGGATTCTTTTTTGTATGAAACTTTTCAAAGTTAAGCAATCATTTGAGAGGTTAATAGGATATTGTTTGTTTTTTAGTCGGATGTGGTATTTTTTTGAAAATATTTCAACTGATTATCAGCGTTTTATGAAATTCATAAAAAAAGAGAGTCATTAAAAAATCACTCTCTTTCAGACTATTTTGTAGGGATAACCTCAAGGATAGCTCAACTCCACGAGAACCGGTTGAAGAAGATCATTTTTCCATTGTGTCAGATATTGAAAAAATTCCTGAGCATTTTTAAATCCGAATTCTTCTTTTTCGGCTGCCGCAACAAGATAATATTTAATTTGATAATCATTGTTGTCGTGCAATAAAAACAGATAGTTCAACTGATCTTCGGTTTTTCGGAGAATGTATTCCTGCGGAACGCACACTCCCAATCCGACGGTCTGCTTTCCGTATTTAATGGTATCATTCACCGGATAATCCGTTCCCCAAATGCCCAAAAACGTTTTATCATCGGAAAAAGTTTCGGAATCGGGCATTTTTTGTACACCGGTACAAAAAATAACATCATCGGGAATGGTTTTCATCTCCTTGTCGAACATGATATTGGACACCTCGACATCGCGATGCCCCGCATACATCGTATAGCGGTTTACCATTATAATTTTTTGTCCCGAATACTCCCATCCGAAAGAAGTCATATCCACAATCGTCCTGACAGGACCATTCACGAGAACGCGGGCTTCCCGCTTATCCACCGGAGTAATATAAACGGCTTCTTTACCGTCCCAACCTCTTAACGTTCCGACACCGACACTTTCTCCTACCCGTAAAACATCGTCGCCGTAGTTTTCCGCCAACTGCTCGTCTGTCGGATACCACTTGGTTTCGGCCAATTCAAGGCGCTTTTGTTTTTTTCCGTAAACATCCACCGTTTGTTTTTTATCGAAATAAATACGGTAAGCCATTAAATCAGATTCAAAAGCAGGCCCGTGATGGTACAGTGTATCGTATTTATCGTCTGTTTCGGAAACAAACACCGTAACCGGCTCCAACGTTTTATCCGGTTTTCTCTCGAACATTTGGGCATGCACCCGTGTAGGATACCGATCGGCAGGCACCGAATCGATCGATAGCTCCACTTTCAATTTTTTCTTTTCGCCGGGCTTAAGTGTAATGACAAAAGCCAATTCGTCTTTCGTTCCGTCGGCATCCATATCGTCCAATTGACAAGGAATTTCTGTCTTGTTGTCCCAAACGGTTGCCGATTCCATGATACGATCTTCCAACGTAATCACCACCGGCGCATCAACTTTCATTCTGTCAGACAGATTCGTTACAGTCACAAAGACATTTTTTTTGCCGTATTTTATTGCAGGTTGAGCCATTACTGTCGATACACTCGTCACCGCAATAAACGTCAAAATCATTTTACCGAATAATTTCATTGTTGTTTTTTTAAAGTCATGATTTCACAAAAAGCAGCCAAATGTAGTATTATTTCCCGAATGAAACAAAATAAAACCGGGCAGTCCGGAATAAAAAAAAACCGCATTCACCAAGAAACCGGGGCTTTCCACTCTTTAATCGTTCATTCCATTTTACGAATTATTCCATTTTATTAATTAATGATAAGATGCCTCCCGAATTTTTGATTGTCATATTGAACGGTATAAAAATAAACGCCCGACGGTAACGAGCCGCGATTAAATGCGATCGTATTTGTTCCTTCATTCAAATAATCATCGGCGATAACGGCAACACAAACACCTTTCACGTCAAAAAGCCGGATTTTCACTTTTTCCGCTTTTTCCGGTTGAATGGAGAAAACAGCATTCGTTTTTACCGGATTCGGATATACGATCATGGCAGCTTCCGCCAAAGAAACGTTTTTGATTCCGTCGGTCATGCCATATTCAAAAGCACCCGGATCGGGAGCATTGCCGATATACGGTAATCCTACGTCAATTCCTCTGTCGATACATTGGGCAGTTGACTGCAATTCATACAAAGTTATACCGAAAAAGACAACTCCGGGTATATTTTCCGGTGAAAAAGGTGGATTTTCCGACGGAAAGAGGTAAAGAAAGGTTGAAATTTGATTGGAAGTTTAACCGAAAACAAGAACGAAATGATGCAAGAACCGGATGTCGTTTATATTTTTTATAATGATTATCGGATGTTGTACCCGGCTATCCCCGCAAGTGAGGATAGCCGGGTACAACATCCGATAATCATTTTTTTATTTAATGATGATATGCGGATAAAACACCGGCTACGGCTCTATCTCCGGGAGGATAAAAAGACTCGGCAGAATTCCGTTTTTTATGTTTGGGTGTCATTGTTTTCTTAATGGCATGCAAAAGCCCGTAACAAACGAGAAAACAAATGGAAAACACGATTGTCATCACAAAAAACAAGTAAAAAACAATCACATCAAATTTAGTAATGCCCGCTTTCATGGTATAACCCAATAAATAAAAAAGGTTAAAAAAATTCAAATGCTGTAAATTATAACGTATCGATCGTATGTTTTAGTATAAAATCGGGATAAATTTTTCGGAATATCTGACGTGTTTGTGTTATTTCATTTTAAAAGTCGGAAGAAGGCCGCTGTTTTTTGTATTTTTGCATTTCCAAGAAGAAACGATGATCAAAATAGAAATCGATAAAAGTTCCGGATTTTGCTTCGGCGTGGTGAATGCCATCAAGCAATCGGAAGCCGAGCTTCAAGATAATGAAATCCTGTATTGCTTGGGAGACATCGTGCACAACAGCCATGAAGTGGAGCGATTGAGATCCCGCGGACTGATCACCATCAATCATGAGGAATTTGCCGGACTGCATGATGTAAAAGTGCTTCTCCGTGCGCACGGAGAACCGCCTTCCACTTACGAAATTGCCCGGAAAAACCGGATTCAAATCATTGATGCAACATGCCCCGTCGTATTGCAATTGCAACAAAAAATCAAAAAAACGTACGATAACCGGAATCCGGAAAATACACAAATCGTTATTTACGGAAAAATCGGACACGCGGAAGTAAACGGATTAGTGGGACAAACTCAAGATCAAGCGATTGTGATCGAAAATATCGAAGACCTGAAAAAAATCGATTTCAACCGTCCGATCAAACTGTTTTCCCAAACGACCAAATCTTTGGAAGGTTTTTCGGAAATTGTGACCGAAATCAAAAAGCGTATTTCGCCGAAAACCGATTTCGAGTATTTCGACACCATTTGCCGGCAAGTCGCCAATCGTATCCCCAACATCCGGAAATTTGCGTCGGAATATGATTTAATATTCTTTGTCAGCGGAGAAAAAAGTTCCAACGGCAAAATCTTGTACGAAGAATGCCACAAAGCCAACCCCAACTCCATCCGGATTTCCGGGCCGGACGATTTTAAAAAAGAAATGCTGAAAGACGCCCGATCCATCGGAATCTGCGGAGCAACCTCCACTCCGGCCTGGTTGATGGAAAAAGTATCGCAGAAAATCAGAGAACTGCTTGACGATCATTCGTAACTCCTAACTCTTAATTCTTAACTCTTAATTTTTAACTCCCGATGCGTTTTATAAAGGAGTATTTTTTTCTGTGGCGCAAATAATCAAGATTTCCGTCGTTTGAAAAAGCTTCTCGTTCAAAGCTGATATTGTAATACGATTTTTTGCCGTATATAAACAATTTCACCAGCCATTCGAGAAAATAAAAAACGTAGAAAAAAACAACGAATAATTCCTTGATTTGAGCGGAATGAATGGCTTCATGGTTGCACAATTCTTCATTCAATGTAACGCCTTTTCGCACAAACATCACTCCAAACAAGTTCATGGCGCTGAATCCTTTTGTCGGAAGTATAGAGTTGTAAACTATTTTCATGTGTTTATCTTAAAAAAAGAAAAGGTTGTCTCACGACAACCAATCTTCATTAACCTTAAAATCTAATACTATGAAAAAAATCACAAAGCAAAGATATATATCCGGATTCTATCCGGCAAATATTTGTATTAAATATTTGTTAAAATAAAGGCAGAACTTCGACAAAGTTTGATATTTAATCGGTTACATTTCTAAAATGTCATTTTCCAAAACGTACCTGCCCTCACCTACCCGTGCAGTTCGTAGGGCCGGTATAGGGATAACCCCACGTTGCACTTCGTTTGCAAAGGGTTATCCATGTTCAAGACCTACGGTTTTATTTTCCGGCCGCCTTGCAAATCGGTGACAAGCCCCGCCGTGGCAGACATGTTGTCCGATAGAAAGAATACATTTCAATTAAAAATAAAAATTATTCTTTGTTTATTGTTTTTTTTAAAAAGGTGTTTTTGTAGAAGCCGGACTGCAAGTCTTTTTGAATAAACAGACGGACGGACAACACGTCCGCTGCGGTGGGGGATAAAAAATGCACTATTCGTTTTTTTGTCCCGCCAGGGACAACATATCGGTAGAAAGGAGAATTTCTCCGGTGGCCAAAGTCCCGTCAGGGACGTAATGCGGGAAGGAAAACCTTTTGTCCCTGACGGGACAAAAGGTGAAGGGGTGGTGCTTTTCTACCGATATAACGTCCCCGGCGGGACAAAAAAGAGCGAATATTTTTTGAATATTGAAACATTTTTATACCCCGCCTGCGCGGGGACAGGTAGGTATAACATTCGATAACCCTGCCGTGGCAGATGATCCAAGGCTTTCAACCTTAACCCCGAAATTGGGACAGACTCCGGCGGCAACGAGCAGCAGGCAGACGAGTAAACAAGTTGACGAGTTTCGAACATCAACAAGGCCAATCTCGTTTATTCATTCACTTGTTTACTTGTCTACTTGTTTACCGGCCGGATTTGTACCGGGAAAAACATACAAAATATAAAAATAATCTGATTAATCCGTAAATTTGCATGTATTAAAATTCGAAATATTTCGGAGTGAATATCTTATTCATCAATCCGAAAAACATTTTTAAAAAATTTTCCGAAAGAAACTCCATGACCGCCGACAACAACAGACATATCACGTTAAAAGTCATTGTAGGCTATATTTCGATCTTTCTGATTGCGATAGGTGCTGTTGTTTATATTTACAACAAAATCAAAGAAGTGACGAAAGAAGAAAGTCCCGACAATAAATCCCGGACAAAAGTTTATTTAATCACCAACACACAAACCCTCTTATATGAAAGCGAGGCGTTGGTGCATACCATCCGCCCGGAAAAAAACGATTTCAACAAACCGCTGGACATGGCGCTCCGCAATATGGACTCGTTGCGTACATTGATCTCCGATTCTGCTCAATTACTCAAAATCGACACCATCAATCTGTTAATCGAACGGAAGCGGTTAAATACAAGCCGTCTGTTACAAACTTTGGAAGAAGCGAACGCCGAGTATCTTTACATCAAAAACATCGCAAAAGCCATTGCCGGACAAGACACCGGCATCGGACGAATCGAAATCGAACAAAAAAACGAAATCCGGCAAGACACCTTGATGATCGCGGGAAAAACCCGAGGATTTTTCCGCCGTCTTGCCGACGTTTTCTCGCCCTCGCAACCCGATTCCGACATGGTGGTCAAGTCGGGCCGCAACATAAAAATCGATACGATCGTGAATACGATTGAGCCTTCGGATAACATCGTATCCGTTTTAAAAGGCATACAGGGAAATGTAAGCACGCAACGCGAAGAAGTGTCGAACCTGTTGTTGGTGCGCGTACGAAATTTGCAGTACAGCAACAATGTGATCACGGGCAAAATCAATCAGTTGCTGCATGCCATCGAAGACGAAGAGATGAGCGCTTCTTTCGAACATTTGGAAAAAAACCGGAACTTGCTGCACGACACGACTAATCTGTTGATGCTCATCGCCGTTTTGTCGGTGATCATCATCGCGTCGTTTCTTATCCTCATCGCCAAAGATATTTCGCGAAGCAAATATTACCGGATGCAGTTGGAAGAATCGAAACAATATACAGAAAACCTGATGCACCTCCGCGAAAAGCTGATGCTGGCCATCAGCCACGACATCCGGGCGCCGCTCTCATCGATCATCGGATACATCGAACTCCTGTCGAGGCTCAATCCGAACGAACGTCAACAATATTATCTCGACAACATGACCAAATCGTCCGGACATATTCTCGATCTGGTCAATAATTTGCTGGATGCACACCGGTTGGAATCGGGAAAAATGGAAATCCGTCCGGTTCCTTTCAACCTGCAAACCCTGACGGAAGAAATCTACGCCGGATTCAAACCGATGGCTGAGGCCAAAGGATTGCAACTGATTATGGAGACAAAAGGCGAAACAGATTCTTTGTATGAAACGGATCCGATTCTGTTGCGCCGGATAACAGGCAATTTGTTGTCGAATGCCATCAAATTCACCGCGAATGGAAGCGCCACGCTGCGTGTTTTGATCCGGGAAAAAAACAACAAAGAAAAACTGTTGGCCGTTATCGTAAGCGACACCGGCCCCGGAATCCCGAAAAGCGAACAAGAGAAAATATTTTCGGAATTTACCCGCCTGTCACAAACGAAACAAACAGAAGGCTTCGGATTGGGTTTATCCATTACCTATAAGCTGGTCAAACTGTTGAACGGCAATATTTCCATACAAAGCACACCGGGAAAAGGGAGCGAATTCCGGATCACACTGCCTGTTACGAAATCAAAAGCGCAGGATATTTCCGATTCGGGAACCGCCCCCTCCAAAACCGGCACGATTTCGTTCGAAAAAAGCGGCATCCGATGTCTGCTGATTGACGATGATCCGATTCAATCGGCTTTCACGGAAGAACTGTTGAAGCAGCTCGGTATCCGGGCAACCATCTGTTTAATTCCGCAAAATGTTCCCGGATTGCTGAAAGAAAACACGTTCGACTTGGTATTGACCGATATTCAAATGCCGGAAACAGACGGCTTTCAACTATTGAAAATCATCCGAAATTCCGATCTTCCCGGCACCGATAAAATTCACGTGATCGCCGTTTCCGCCGGTGTCGACAAAGATGAAGCCTTCTACCGGAAAGCCGGATTCAGTGGTTTTTTAAGCAAACCGTTCACACTCAACCAATTGACTACCTTATTGAATCAAGTGTTTCCGTCTGATCCCGAACCGGGCAACCTTCCGGATTTTTCGATCCTCACGGCTTTCGCCGACGGCGACGAAGAATCGTCCCGATCCATTCTTTCCACTTTTTTCGAAGAGACCGCCAAAAACATCAAAACTCTGGAGCAGGCTCTACAAGAAAAAGATCGCCAAACCGTCTCCCGTACGGCCCACAAAATGATTCCGGTTTTCACCCTGCTGGAAAAGCGGGAACTCGTCTCTTTTCTGCTCATACTCGAAAAGGACGAAAACTCTCTTTCCGAAAACGATCGGGAAACAATGATTGTCGAAATCATAAAACAATTAAAGGCAATTGTCGCATATCACCATTGACCGATTAAAATTCGGTTGCATTTTTTAAAATTACATTCTGAAAAATATGGAACATTTTTCACATCTGCCTGCAAGGATAGCCGGGTATAAAAAATATAATATTCGTTTTTTGAAAAATCCGGTTTAAAAAATGTTGTTTTCTGTCCCGTCAGGGAGGTAATGCGGAAAGGAAAACATGTTGTTCCTGACGGGACAAAGAGTGAATGAATGGCGTTTTTCTACCAATATAACGTCCCCGGCGGGACAAAAAAGAACGAATATTTTTGACACATTTTTTACATTCCACCTGCGGGGATGGCCGGGTATAACATCCGATAATCATTAAAATAAAAACCTCATCCCCTAAAAACCTTAACAGCTGATGTAATTTCTAATAGAACAAAAGTCGATAAAATCTCCCGGAATAAACGAATAAGGGCAAAGATTAGACACGTTCCCGGACTACTAAGGGAACCATAAAAAATAAGGATTGTCTATATCTATAATGATTATCGGATGTTGTACCCGGCTATCCTCATCTGCAGGGGTGTAAAAAATGTTGTTTTCTGTCTCGCCGGGGACAACATATTGGTAGAAAGGAGAGTCCCTTCGGTGACCAAAGTCCCGTCAGGGACGTAATGCGGGAAGGAAAACATGTTGTCCCTGACGGGACAAAGGATGAAAAGGTGATATTTTTCTACCAATATAATGTCCCCGGCGGGACAAAAAAACGAATATTTTTTTGAAGCATCGACACATTTTTACACCCCACCTGCGGGGATAGCCGGGTACAATATCCGATAATCATTATATCTATTTAACAATGCCATTTATTTTTCATACCTGATTTTTCTACGGAATGTGTGGAAAACAATTGTGGATTTTTTCCACATTTCCACAACTGTTTTCCACATATTTGAAAAGCAACATTATTTTTTCAGCAAAAACAATTTTACATTAACCACTGATTATCAGAGAATTACAAAAACACCGAAGCTCAATTGATTTTCCGGCACGATAATGGCACTTCATGAACGCGGTAAAGAAAGCAAATGATCAATGTGAATAAATCCATCAGACTTTATTTGTTTTTAAAATATACTTATTATTATAATAAAATTAAAAAACAAAACATCATGAAAAAGTTAGTTTTAGCAGTTGCATTATTCGCAGGAATAGCAATGTTCGCCGCAAACGCACAAGATGTGCAACAAGATCAACCTCAGGCAACTGATCAAACAGAACAAACAAAAGACACAACAGTTGATGAAAGTTCAACAGCGGTAAGTGATTCCACGGCTGTTTCCGTAGATCAAAATAATAATACCGCAACTTCAGAAAATACTCCTGCTTCTACAGAAGAAGAAGTACCTCAATAATGTTTTTGTCGTAGTCATAGAAATTAGAGAAGTTCAATTCAAAAGGAGAAGAAGAGGCCGTGACGGTTTCTTCTTTTTTTTGTATAAAATCCGACCTTTTCTCCGTATCTTTGTGCTAATGTGCAAATAAATAAAGTTGTAACTTATGCCGTTTGTCCTGATATTGGAAGATGACCTTACCTATTCTGTCATGTTGTCCACCTGGCTCAAAAGAAAAAGGTTTGAAGTGGAAACAACCTCCACCGTTGCCGGAGCAAAAAGCAAAATAAAGCAAACGGTATTCGATGTCATTTTATCCGATTTTCGATTGCCTGACGGCACGGGGATGGATTTATTGACCCGGATAAAAGAAGAAAAATTATCGATGCCTGTCATCATGATGACAAGTTACGCGGATATACCGACTGCCGTTCAGGCCATTAAATCGGGAGCTTCCGATTATATCGCCAAACCTGTGAATCCGGAAGAATTATTGAAAAAAATCAACGACATTATTCAAACGCCTGCCGCACCGAAACCGAAGCAACAAGCACAGCAACCGGCGGAAAACGGTTATCTGGAAGGACAAAGTTCCGCCGCAAAACAATTGTACGAACACGTCAAACTGGTTGCCGGCACGGAAATGTCCGTTCTGATCACCGGAGCCAGCGGCACGGGAAAAGAATACATCGCACAGCGCATTCATCAATTGAGCAACCGACGAAAGGCGCCTTTCGTCGCCGTCGATTGCGGCGCGATTCCCAAAGATCTGGCCGCGTCGGAATTTTTCGGACACGTTAAAGGATCTTTTACCGGAGCCATCGAAGACAAAACGGGAGCTTTCGTTGCCGGAAACGGCGGAACGATTTTTCTGGATGAAATCGGAAATCTTTCTTATAAAATTCAGGTACAATTGCTTCGCGCCATTCAAGAACGAAAAATCAAACCGGTGGGCAGCAACCGGGAAATCACGATTGACGTGCGGCTGATATCGGCAACCAACGAAGATCTGCATCAAGCCATCGACAATAAAAGTTTCAGGGAAGATCTTTATCACCGCATCAACGAATTTTCGATCCATGTTCCGGATTTGAAAAACAGAACGGAAGACATCCTGTTGTTTGCCAACCATTTTCTGGATGCCGCAAACAAAGAACTGCAAAAAGACATCGTCGGATTCGATGCCGAAACCACCCGGTTGTTTCTCTCCTATTCGTGGCCCGGCAATTTAAGGCAGATGAAAAATACGATCCGGTACGCGACGCTGCTGACTTCAGAACGATACATCACGTTAAACGATCTTCCCAAGGAATTGACCGAATATAAAGAAACGCCTCAACCCGTTGTTTCTCCGCTAAAAGACGAAACGGGCGAACGCATTTTAATCACCCGGGCGCTTCAAGAAGCGGGCAACAACAAATCAAAAGCCGCACGGCTGTTGGGCATCGACCGCAAAACGTTGTATAACAAGCTGAAATTCTTTAAAATCGATTAGTAATGTTTCTTATCCATATTGCGTTCTTACAGGACTTTGGCCGGAGGAGACGATCTTTTCTTTCTATCGGACAACATGTCCGCCACGGCGGGATTCTTTCTGCTTTTTCATCTTCATTTTTTTATATTAAGAATTTGTCTCATACGCCATTAGCGTAGAAGCGGCTTGGCGTTCGGGCGGTGAACTATCAAATTACCACTAAGCTGTCCGCGAGGCAGACACCCCGCCTGACGCCAAACCGCGCGTTGGGCGTTCGTGCTTTATTTACTTCTCTGCCGGGTAACTTGCATTAATTATTTCTTCCACTTGCTTATTAAGTAATCCCACAAATTCATTGTAATTGTCGGGTTGAAACCTGTTCTGATAGAAAAGAAGCATTCCCATGACACAATGGCGAAGTTGTTGCTTTTTCTTTTCTGC
>JGI24699J35502_11134103_pt1 | contig 31150 bp, 29 predicted proteins | sample TergutMp193P4_FD_35502 | JGI IMG/M metagenome (IMG submission 35502)
GAAGTCCGTCTTGTGGCAGATTGTGCTCGCGATGAAGGTCGTGATAAAGGCATTGAAATAGGTCTCGAAAAAGGCATTGAAAAGGGTCGTGAAGAAGGCATTGAAATGGGTCTCGAAAAAGGTCGCAATGAAGGTCGTGAAGAAGAAAAAATCGATATCATTCAAAAATGTTTTCAAAAGAATATGCCGATAGAAGATATTATTTTCTTTACAGGCTATTCAGAGGAGCAAATTAATCGTTACAGGTAAAGATTACTATAGGTACATGTTAAATACGAATAAAAACAATTATTCTTTCTCTTTAATTTTTTACTATTCATATTATACCTTAAATCCGCAAGCAAAAAATATGGATTCTTGAGAAACTGCAGAATGACAGGTACTCAGCTAAAGAATACCATAAAAAAGGTATTTTTCGGACTAATCAAATTGCTTACCTTTGCATCGTCAAAGTATAATATTACAATTACAATAAATTTAAAATAGAATAACTATGAGCAATTTAAGATTTGAATCATTACAGGTGCATGCAGGGCAAGAAGTTGATAAAACTACTCATGCGAGAGCTTTACCTATTTATCAGACTACTTCGTATGTTTTTGATGATGCCAAAGATGGAGCAGACCTTTTTGGTTTGCGTAAATTCGGGAATATCTATACCCGTTTGCAAAATCCAACTACCGATGTTTTTGAAAAGCGTGTGGCGGCATTGGAAGGCGGAGTTAGTGGTTTGGCGACTTCGTCAGGGCAATCGGCGCAGTTTATTGCACTGAATAATATTTTGCAAGCCGGCGATAATTTTGTAACGACTTCTCATTTATATGGAGGAACCTACAACCAGTTTAAATCCCAATTTAAACGTCTGGGCATAGAAGTGCGCTTTACGCCGAATGATGAGCCGAAAGAGTTTGAAAAACGCATTGACGAAAACACGAAAGCCATCTATTTGGAAACAATCGGCAATCCGGAGTTAAACATTCCTGATTTTGATGCGATTGCCGAAGTTGCTGATAAACACGATATTCCGTTGATTGTCGATAACACATTCGGTGCAGGCGGTTTTCTTTTTCGTCCGATAGAACACGGAGCGGCTGTTGTTGTCGAATCTGCTACCAAATGGATTGGCGGGCATGGCACATCTCTCGGAGGAGTCATCATCGACAGCGGGAAATTCAACTGGGGCAACGGAAAGTTTCCTGCATTTACCGAACCTTCCGACAGTTATCACGGTCTTATTTTCTGGGATGCATTCGGTGCAAACAGCCCATTCGGAAATATTGCTTTTAATATCCGCGCCCGCGTGGAAGGTCTCCGCGACTGGGGAAACACCATCAGTCCGTTCAACTCGTTCCTTTTGGTACAAGGTTTGGAAACGCTTTCGTTGCGTTTGGAACGCCATGTACAAAACACACAAGCGCTTGCCGAGTGGCTCGAAAAACATCCGAAAGTCGAATATGTAAATTATCCCGGATTAAAAAGCAGTAAATATTATAAACTTGCTAAGAAATATTTTCCGAAAGGTCCCGGTGCCGTCCTAACTTTTAAAGTAAAAGGCGATCCGGATGATGCAAATAAAGTGATAGATAATGTAAAATTACTCAGCCATTTGGCAAATGTGGGCGATGCCAAATCATTGATAATTCACCCTGCTGCTACTACGCATGAGCAACTTTCGCCAGAAGAACAAAAATCGACAGGCGTTGAACCGGGATTATTGCGTATATCGGTAGGTATCGAAAATATTGAAGATATCAAGGAAGATTTGGCGCAGGCGTTGGATAAATTATAAAATATCCTGGATATATTTTGTTTAAATTTTTACTTAAGTGATAAAATTTTGCGTTTTTTTTGTACTTTTGCGGTCAAAAAAACTCACTGATGAGTAAATTGACCGTCAAACAAAAGGCTTTAGACAAACGTTACCTTCGCATGGCAATGATTTGGGCGGAAAATTCCTATTGTAAGAGGAGGCAAGTCGGTGCGCTCATAGTCAAAGACAAAATGATAATTTCGGATGGGTACAATGGAACTCCTTCCGGATTTGAAAATATATGCGAAGATGAAAACGGTATGACAAAGCCTTATGTTTTACATGCCGAGGCAAACGCAATTACAAAAATAGCATGCTCCAATAATAATAGTAAAGATGCTACATTATATGTAACCGCTTCTCCTTGCATCGAATGTGCGAAGCTAATTATTCAGGCGGGAATTAAACGAATTGTTTATTCAGAAAAATACCGTTTAACGGATGGAATTGAATTATTGGAAAAAGCAAAAATAGATGTTGTTTACATTGGAAAAGAAGATTTAATTTAATTAATGACAAAGTATTTAGCTGCGGATTTATGAATTTTAAGAGATTAATATGGCCTCTTGTATTTGTTTTGCTTGCTTTTATTATCGGATTCTTAGCCGGTAATTTTATTTCAAGTAAATCGTTAGCGCGCCGCCTTTTCTTAAATACAGGAAATAAAATCGATGTACTCCTTGATATAATCAATGAAGAGTATGTGGATAATATTAATATGAAAGACTTAGTCGAAAATGCAATTACAAATATAGTTAATGAATTAGACCCTCATTCCAGTTATATTCCTGCCAATGCATTGGAAACAATCAATGAGAATATGGACGGTCATTTTGCCGGCGTCGGCATCAATACGTTTTTTTATATGGATACAATAATCATTAATAGCATTATACCGGGAGGACCCGCTGAACAGGCAGGCATATTAGCCGGCGACCGGATTATTGCTGTTGACGATTCTTTAGTAGCCGGAATTCATTTATCTGAAGATAAAATAATAGATATTTTGCACGGGAGAGTTGGAACTTCGGTTAAACTAAGCATTATACGCGAAAATGCAGATTTACTAAAGGAATATACGCTTACCAGAGAGTATGTTCCAATAAGCTCTATCAAGGCGGCTTATGCAATTAGAAATGGTATAGGAATAATAAAAATTTACGATACATTCACGAATAGTACGTATGACGAATTTATCAGCGCGATAGCTAAATTGCTGAATAAAGGATGCCAAGCATTTATTATTGATTTGCGGATGAACAAAGGAGGTTCTTTTGATGCGGCTATTCATATATGCAATGAATTCCTGTCTAAAGGACAATCGATAGTTTATATGGAAGGTAAGTCTTTTCCGAAGGAATACGTTACTGCAAACGGCTTAGGGACTTTACAGGATAAGGAAGTGGTGATTTTGACAGATCAAATTTCAGCTTCTGCCAGTGAAATTGTTGCCGGAGCAATTCAGGATAACGACAGAGGATTGGTTATTGGTCGCCGTACTTTTGGTAAAGGTTTGGTACAAAATCAAATTGAATTGGCAGACGGTTCGGCGGTACGGCTTACTATTGCCCGTTATTTTACGCCTTCCGGAAGAAATATTCAACGGCGGTATGAAATGGGAAAAGCTGACGAGTACAATCAAGAATGGGTTGACCGTTTGTCCGCAGGGGAAGGTTTATACAAAGACAGTGTTGTTCTGAATACAAACGATTCCTATTATACGTTGCATGGACGGAAAGTGTATGGCGGCGGCGGAATTATGCCGGATATTTTTGTTCCGCTTGATACAACGGAACTTACTTCATATTATATTCACTTTGAGACTAAAGGTATTTTCAATCAATTCGCTTTTGAATATTCCGATGCGAATCGCGCTAAATTAAAAGAATTTACTAATAGTGGAGATATGCTGCTTTATTTGAAAAAACAAATACTTCTTTCCGATATTGTACAATTTGCAGAATCCAAAGGAATTAAAAGAAGAACTTCTTTGATTAATATTTCGGCAGACCATATTATGAATACGACGTATGCATGCATATTACAGAATTTTTTCGGAGAAGAGGCATATTATTCGGTGATTTTGGATAATGACCCATTAGTTAGAAAAGCAATCGACGAGATTCAAAAAGGGAATGCCGCCCCTCAAGCGATATCTAATTTAAAATATCAGAATGATTAAATTAAGGTAATCGAATTAATTACATCACGCCCCGCTTCATTGTTCAGTTTTATTATTAATTGCTCGCGACACATCATTAGCTCGCTTTTGAGAACCGACGAGGTGAGACGTACATAAAGCGTTCGTTTTTTTATAAACAAATTATCGGTAAAGCGTGAAACGGCTGGTCCCAAAACAGTTTTCCATGAATTTATCAAACGAACTTCTGCCAATTTATCGGCTAATTCCGGATTCTGTACGAAAAAATCGTCCAACACCGTTCCTATCACTTGAGTATTTATGCGTTTCATATTAATTCTTTAATTTTTCCATCTTCTACCTGAAACAGCTTGTAATCGTGTTTCATATCCCTTAATATTTCATCTAAATATTTGCGGTTGGTATCGGTTACAAATATTTGTCCGAACTCGTCATTCGTAACTAAGCGAATAATTCGTTCCACACGGTTAGCGTCTAATTTATCGAAAATATCATCTAATAATAAAATAGGGACTGATGTATTTTTCTGAAGTAAAAAATGGAATTGCGCTAATTTCAAGGCTATCAGGTAGGTTTTATTTTGGCCTTGCGAACCGATTTTTCGAATCAGATGATTTCCCAGCAAAAATGATAAATCATCTTTATGAATTCCGATGCTTGTGTAACCCAAAATCTTATCATTTTCCCTTTTTTCTTTTAACGATTGCGGCAACGATAGAGTATTCAAATGTGAATCATATTGTAAATCAACAGACTCGCATCCGTCGCTAATCGCTTGATAATATTTTTGAAAAATAGGGCGAAAGTCGGAAATAAATTCTTTCCGTTTTTGATAAATTATTTCACCGGCAGAAGATAATTGCTCGTCAAGAATATCAAATAACTCATTATCGGAAAGAACCGCACGCTCCTTCAATAAAGAATTACGTTGTTGCAATACCTTATTATAATGTATCAAATTACGTAAAAATTCTTTGTCATATTGACTGATTATCATATCGACAAATTTTCGCCTTTCAACACTTCCTCCTTGGATCAACTCTGTATCGTCCGGCGAAATCATAACAATCGGAATCAGTCCGATATGTTCCGATAAACGCTCGTATTCTTTTTTATTCCGCTTGAAAACCTTGCGTTGCTTGTGTTTAATGCCGCAATAAATTTCTTCGTTTATACCATTATCTATATAATAACCTTGCAGCACACAAAATTCTTCGTCATGCTTGATTAATTGAGAATCAAGTAAATTAGTATGATTTTTCGTGAAAGAAAGATAAAAAAGCGCATCCAGCAAATTGGTTTTTCCCATTCCATTATTTCCGAAAAAATAATTCATTTTAGGTGAAAACGATAAATCCGCCTCTTCGATATTTTTGAAATTTAGTATAGAAATCCGTTCGATAATCATAATGCAAAAATACATGATTGTTTTGGAATTGGCAAATGAAAGCAGCTGTTCAAATTTAACTTAATATCATAATACTACTCTGGCATCAACAGCGAAATTTGGATATATTAAAAATATACTCTATTTTTGTACTAAATTCGGTACATATTAAAAAATTTTATTTATGTCAGTATTAGAAATTACAAGTAGAGAGTTTAGAGATAAACAAAAAATTATATTTGATTTAGCCGATAGCGGTAAAAAAATAATCATTAAGAGAGGTAAAAAACGTTCTTATATTTTAATTCCTATGGATGATGAAGGTTTAATTCTTTCTCCAGCCATGGAGGAAAGAATTGAGCAAGGTTTGCAAAACATTAGAGAAGGAAAAACAAAAAGATACACAATGGAAGAACTCCGTATAAAAATGGGATTATGACGTACTTTGTAGAATTAGACCCTGAGGCGGAGAGCAACTTGGAAGACCATATAAAAGCAGGAAATAAAACCCTTTTGAAGAAAATTTATCGATTATTTGAAGAGTTAGAAAAACATCCTGAAAAGGGAACAGGCAAACCGCATAAACTAAAGTATGAACAGGCAGATATATGGTCAAGAAACATTGATGATAGGCATAGAATGTTATATACCATTGATAACGAAAAAGTAACAGTATTCGTTATATCACTGTGGGGTCACTATGGGGATAAATGAAAATAAAGATACCGTTTTTATTCAAAGTTTTCTGCAATAGCGGCTGCAATTTCCTTAAATTCTTCAGGGGTCAATTTTTGTTTAGGTTTATCGAACAGCATATCCGTCTCTTTTGTAATAGGTATCAAATGAATATGGGCATGAGGAACTTCGAGTCCAATAACGGTTAAGCCGACGCGTTTACATGGAATCGCTTTTTCTATAGCCGATGCAACCCTTTTCGAAAAAATCATCATATTTCCTAAAGTTGCATCGTCTAAATCGAAAATATAATCTACTTCTTTTTTGGGAACTACCAACACATGTCCTTTCTTTATGGGATTAATATCCAGAAAGGCATAAAAATCAGGACTCTCGGCTACCTTGTAACTCGGAATCTCTCCTGCAATTATTTTACTGAAAATAGTCATAAAGCAATATCTAATATTTCAAAAGTCATTAAACCGCTTGGTACTTTAATTTCTGCAACGTCGCCTACTTTTTTGCCTAATAAACCTTTTCCGATAGGCGTATTAACGGCAATTTTGTTTTCCTTAAAGTTAGCTTCGCTCTCCGATACTAAGGTATAAACCATTTTTTGGTTAGTTTTTGTATTACGTAAGGTTACTTTATTCAGGATTTGTACACTGTCGGTAGAAATCTGACTTTCGTCGATAAACCTCGCATTGGAAATTAAACCTTTCAATTGAGCTATTTTTGCTTCTACAATGCCCTGCATTTCTTTTGCTGCATCATATTCTGCATTTTCTGACAAATCTCCTTTATCGCGAGCTTCTGCAATTTGTTTAGAGATTGCCGGTCGTCTTTCCGTTTCGAGGTAACTCACTTCTTCCACCAGTTTATTATATCCCTCTCTGGTCATATAATGTATAGCCATAATTTATAAAATTTTTTAATTCAAAATAAAAAACAAAAAGAATTCCGGCCATTAAAGACCGGAACTCTCAATAAATTAATAAAAATACGCTTATGAAAACGCTAACGCTATATTAGCTCTGCAAAATTAATATCTGTTTATTTTAACACCAAATTTAAACACATGTTTTATAACATGTATTTATTTTAAATACGGAAGAATATCGCTTTCTAATTTTGTATAATCTTCCACTCGTTTCACAATATTCCCTTTACGATCTAAAATAAAGCCCGTCGGAAGTTCTCGTACATTGTATTTTCTTACAATATCGGAATTGACCGATTGCGGGTCTATAACACAAATCCAAGGAAGATTTACCGCTGAATTTTTCCAAAAATGTTCGTCGGTATCTAACGATATTTGGTAAATCTGAAATCCTTTGGCATAATATTTCTCATATACTTTCGCTAACTCTTGATTGTGCGAAGGCGATTCTTTCATGCCATAAGAAATAAAGTCCACTAAAACCACCTTGTTTTCTCCTATTTCCGAGAGGCGATAAGCTTTGTTATCAACCGATAAAAGCGATACATCGAAATATTCTTTACTGTTGACCGTATTTGCATCAATATTTTGTGCCTGTTCTCCGCGCATAACTGCTAAGGCATTTGTGAATAAAAGCACTAAATGTTTAGTTCTCGGAGCATCTGGATAATGCAGATTCCAATTATTAGCTACCGCTCCGTAAGCTTTAGAATCCGTTTTATCGTAAGGGTCAAAAAGTAATAAACCATTCACTTGCTGAAATAAAGCAAAATAAGCGGATGCCGATGCCGGATTGTTGTAAATAAAATTTATTGCTTCATTTTTATATTCATCAATACAAGCTTTCATCTGCTTTATATATTCATCAACTGTAATACTTTGAGAACGATATTGTTCTTGTAATTGATTATAAGTTTCACTGGTTTTTAACTGTAGCAAAGTTAATGTTTTAACTTTTTCAGATTCGATTGAACCTTCGACAGTATAGTCTTTTGCAAAATGAAGCGTATCAGAATTAATCGTGATGACTTCGGTGCTGTCTATCGTAAAATTAATTAATTGATTATTTAGGCGCAAACGGTAGAAATCCGGCGCCTCAGGTCGTTTATGCTCGAATTTATATGAGCCGTTTTTATTTAGTTTTACTGAATCCAAAAGGATTACTTTTGATGTAGTTATGTTTTCCAAATAGAGCGTCTTATCATTTCCGTTTTTAATAGCGCCTTTTACGACAAATTGATTTTTTCCGGAGCAGGAAATAAGGATTCCTGTTACCGTAATTAATAATGCAATTTGAATTACAATATTTCGTTTCATTTTTTATTATTATGGAATTTTAGGTGCAAATATACGATATTTCCTTTATTTTTAATTATCTTTGCACGATTTTAAAGAAGAAAAATATATTAGAAAAGATTATTTATGATTAATCCTATTGTAAAGAAAATTGATTTGGGTGATGGAAGGATTATTACCCTTGAGACTGGAAAATTAGCTAAACAGGCTGATGGAGCGGTCGAATTGCGTATGAATGACACAATGATGTTGGCAACCGTTTGTGCAGCGAAAGATGCAGCGCCCGGTGCGGATTTTATGCCCTTACAAGTTGAATATAAAGAAAAATATTCTGCTTTTGGACGTTTTCCTGGAGGATTTACTAAACGCGAAGGCCGCGCTTCAGATTCTGAAATTTTGACATGCCGTTTGGTTGATAGAGCTTTGCGTCCTTTGTTTCCGGATGATTATCACGCAGAAGTTTTTGTAAATATTATTTTATATTCCTCCGATGGAGAAGATATTCCCGATGCTTTGGCCGGATTGGCAGCTTCGGCTGCATTAGCCGCTTCCAAGATTCCTTTCAACGGTCCGCTGGCTGAAGTGCGCGTTGCCCGCATTGACGGACAATTCAAAATTAACCCTACATTTTCGGAACTTGAAAAAGCCGATATGGATATTATGGTCGGCGCTACGATCGACAACATTATGATGGTCGAAGGTGAAATGAAAGAAGTTTCGGAAGCCGAACTCTTGGACGCCATTAAATTTGCCCACAAAACGATTGTATTGATGTGCCAGGCGCAAATTGAATTTATGGAAGAATTAGGTACGACGGTGAAAACCGAATATTCGCATGAAGTCAATGACGAAGATTTGCGGACAGATGTTAGAGCCAAATTATACGATAAAGTGTATGCAATTGCTAAATCAGGACAAGGAAAACAGGAACGCAGCGATGCCTTCGACGCCATTATAGACGAATACAAAGCCCAATTCACTGAAGAAGAATTGACAGAAGAAAAAGTTGCCTTGATTGATAAATATTATCATGCCGTAGAAAAAGAAGCCATGCGTCGGTGTATTCTTGACGAAGGCATTCGTTTGGATGGACGTAAAACAACGGAAATCCGTCCGATATGGTCAGAAGTCGATTATATTCCGGGACCTCACGGAGCGGCTATCTTTACTCGTGGTGAAACACAGGCATTGGCAACAGTTACTTTAGGTACCAAATTAGATGAAAAACTCATTGATGATGTATTGAATATTGAAAAAGAACGCTTTCTTTTGCATTATAATTTTCCGCCTTTTTCAACCGGCGAGGCTCGCGCGCAACGCGGTGTAGGCCGTAGGGAAATTGGTCATGGAAACTTGGCGCATCGGGCGTTGAAACCTATGATACCCGAAAATTATCCGTATTGTATCCGTATTGTATCTGATATATTAGAATCCAACGGTTCATCTTCTATGGCAACTGTTTGTGCCGGAACACTTTCTTTGATGGACGCCGGCGTGCCGATTAAAAGACCGGTTTCAGGTATTGCAATGGGACTTATTTCCGAAAACAAAGGAAGTAACTATGCCGTTCTTTCCGATATTCTGGGAGATGAAGACCACTTGGGCGATATGGATTTTAAAGTAACGGGAACCAGCGATGGAATTACAGCTACCCAAATGGATATTAAAGTTGACGGATTATCATACGAAATTCTGGAAAATGCTCTTGCGCAAGCCAAGCAAGGACGCGAATACATCTTAAGTAAAATACTTGAAACAATTTCCGAGCCGCGTGAAGAATTGAAACCCCATGCTCCGAGAATTGAAGTAGTAATCATAGCTAAAGAATTTATAGGAGCAGTCATTGGTCCGGGCGGTAAAATTATTCAAGCTCTGCAGGAAGAAACCGGAACGGTCATCACGATTGAAGAAATAGATGGAATAGGGCGTGTAGAAATTGCTGCCAACAACAAAGCAGCTATCGACGCCGCCGTTGCTAAAATCAAAGGGATTGCTTCCGTACCCGAAGTAGGTGAAGTTTATGAAGGGAAAATCCGTTCGATTATGCCTTATGGTGCATTTGTCGAATTTCTTCCGGGCAAAGACGGTTTGCTGCATATTTCCGAAATAGATTGGAAACGCTTGGAAAGCGTTGAAGAAGCCGGGCTTAAAGAAGGTGATATTATAGAAGTGAAATTGTTGGACATCGATCCTAAGAGCGGTAAATTCAAATTATCCAGAAAAGCATTATTACCTCGTCCGGAAAGAACGGAAAGAAGCGAAAGAGAAGATCGTCCGCAGCGTCCTGATAACAATGGATTTAAAGGCAAAAGGAGAGATGAATAATTAAGACAATTCACATCTGTTTTTTACCATAACGGTTTTTATATTCTATCGGACTAACGCCGTATTTTTTCTTAAAGCATTTGCTGAAATATTTCGGGTCCGACATACCAATCATAAAAGCTATTTCTTTGATAGAGCCTTGCATGGTGCTAATAAGTTGTGCAGCCCTTTGTATTCTGATATCTTTGATAAATTCAATGGGCGCTAAACCTGTAAGGCTTTTGATTTTTTTAAAGAAAACCGTACGGCTCATGGCTACAGTCGATACAAGTTCATCTACGGTAAGTTCATCGTTATCCATGTTTTGCTCTATCTTATCCATGATTTTGTTCATGAAAATTGTATCTTGGGAAGTTATTTGAGGAAGTTTTGAATTGATAGGAGCTGTCTGAAAATGACTTGAGCAGTAAAATTGTTGCAAGCGTTTTCTTTGTTCAATCAAATTATCGATTCGCGTGCGGAAATACTGAACATTGAATGGCTTTGTAATATAATCGTCTGCGCCATAAGTCAGTCCCTCCAGTTTTGATTCAATGTTTGTTTTAGCTGTAAGCAAGATAAAAGGAATATGACTTGTATTGACATTGGTTTTCAGCTCTTTCAATAATTGCAGTCCATCCATGCGTGGCATCATAATGTCGCTTACAACAAAATCGGGAATTTCTTTCAAGGCTTTTTCAAGTCCATCTTGACCGTCAACGGCAAGCAATACCTCATAATCGGAAGATAATATGCTTTTGAGAAAATGGCGCAAATCTTCATCGTCTTCAACTACCAATATGGAAGGCTTAATGTTTTCCGTATTTTTATCTTTTTCGGATTCGCTTTCTTCGATAATATCAATATTTTCTTCCGTAACAGTTGGGAGCTGGTTTACTTCTCCTTTTTCTATGATTACATTCGTATCTTTTGAAAAATGGCTTAAGCCGGTTTTAAAGACAAGGGTAAAGCAGCTTCCTTTATTTAATTCACTATCGACCAATACTTTTGCATGATGTTTGTCGGCTAAATCCTTTACGATTGATAAGCCTATTCCTGTGCTGGGCTTGCTTTTGTCTTCATTGAAAGAAGCGAAACGATTGAACAGCAATTTGATTTTATCTTTCAATATTCCTACACCTTCGTCTTTTACCTGAATCGATACGGTATCGTTTTCTTTTACGACATTGACTTCAATTTGCTTTCCGTCGGAAGTATATTTGAACGCATTGGATAAAAGATTATAAACCATTTTCTCCACAGCATCTTTGTCTATCCAGATTTTTTCGCCCTGCGCATAATCGTTAAAATGGAAAGAAATCTTTTTCTCAATAATTGTTTCTTTAAAATCATTGCATATTTCTCTTAGAAAAGGAGCGATTTCTACTTCCCTAATCGTCAGTTTCTGATGTTGTATTTTCCTGAAATCCAATATTTGATTGACCATGCGAAGCAAACGGTTTGTGTTTTGGGAAACCACAATAAGCTGCTCTTTAATCCACGAAGGCGTATCTTCGTCCTGTGCAATATATTCTATCGGAGAAACAATCATAGTCAAAGGCGTACGTATTTCATGGGAAATATCGGTAAAAAATCTCAATTTCATTTCGGCTTCCGCCTGTTCTAATTTCACTTTGTCTTTCAAACGGTAGAATATAAATAATATATAGACGCAGGTGCCTGTCAATAAAACAAATAACAGAAAATAAATCATATAAGCTAATGGAGTTTCCCAGAAAGAAGGCAATATTTCAATCGCAATCCGTCGTTCGTTATCAACCCATATTCCGTCGCTATTGGTCGATTTAACTCTGAAAACATAGTTTCCTTTCGATAAATTCATATAATTGGCGATTCGTTGTTTTTGGACATAAATCCAGTCTTCGTCGAATCCGTCTAATTTATATGCATATAAAACATTTTGCGGATTAACGAAATCAAGTGCTGCGTATTCAATGCTGAAAAAGTTTTGTTTATGATTCAATCTCAAACTTTTCATGTCATCAATATTATTTTTAAGCGGCGAATCTTTTCCGACAGAAACTTCTTTGTTGAATAAACGGAACTGTACTAATCCGATGTACGGAACAAAAGTATTTTTCTCTATTTCTTTCGGGAAAAAAGAAAGCAATCCGCGTGAATAGCCGAAAATAATTTTGTTGGAATGTAACCTGCAATTGGATGCTTCCGAAAATGTTTGTCCGTTTATCAACCGTTTAATGTTGCCGAATGTCTCGAATGTATTATTTTCCGGATTAAACCGTGTAAGATTGTTTTCAGTAGTTATCCACAACTTGCCCTCTTCGTCTTCTATAACCGATAAAGTTACATCTGAAGGAAGACCATTTTTGACCGTATAGGAATCGAAATGTAAAGGAAATCCATAAGGGTCGGTTTCTGCGATTTTATTCAATCCTCCGCCAAATGTAGCAATATAGGTTTCTCCTTTTTTAGTTGTACATATACAATAAATATCATTTGCCTTGAGATTTTCCTTATTTCCTGAAATGCTGGTAAATACTTTGAAGTTAATATTTTGAGGAGACTGAAAATCAGAAGAAAACATAATCAGTCCAATTGTTGTACCAACGCATATATTTCCATATTTATCTTCTGCCACAATCCTGACTTGATAGCCCGACTCCATAGGATAATTTTTCAAATGGTTTCGGTGGTTGATGAATCTCAGATTTCCTTGATCGTCATTTTCTATCAAATTCAATCCTCCCCCGTAAGTTCCCGCCCAAATATGCCCGCGCCGGTCACGGAATATAGAGTATATATTATTATCGCTCAGACTAAAAATGTCCGAAATGCTATTTTTATAGTTTGTTATTTGATATTTTAACTTTCCGGAAGAAGCGATTTTTTTCGCCGTATATATTCCTTCGCCCCTTGTGCCTATCCATACGACCCCTTCGGTATCTTGCATAATGCAATAAGCTATTCCTTTCAGCGGATTGCCGTTGCCGACCTGTCCGTTTTCACACAAATAGCCTAAGGAATTTCCGAGCGAATCATACATAGTGATTTTCCCATCTTTAGTCGAAACCCAAAGATTTTTATCGCTGTCTTCGAAAACAGCTCTCACATCGTTCGCTATAGTTGAATGAATCATAGGATTTATATATTCCGTCCGAAAATAACCATCTTCAAACATTACCTTTTCTAGTCCATTGGAACGAGTTGATAGCCACAAATTTCCTTGTCTGTCTGAATAAGCCGAATGCATCAGGTTTGAAAACCGCCAAAGCGGAGAAAAAGGCTCATTATAGAAAGGCAACAATTCATCTTTTCCCCTATCGTAGAGAGAAAATCCGCCTCCGTTGGGATGCACCCAAAGACGGTCGTTCTTATCTTCAAAAATAAAGAAGTTGGGAAGGAAAACCTTAGTATTGATTTGTTCCGTTTTCACATTAAAATGCTTCAGAGTTTGAGTGAACGGATCGAATTTCGCTACACCGGGGCAATTCAGATGAAGCCAGATATTCCCCATTTTATCGATATAGCTGGAAATAATATGGTCGGATTTCAAATTTGGAAGAGTCGTTGTATTATACGAAAAGATTTCGCCGGATGCTTTGTCGAAAATAAAAAAGCCGTTATCTGGAGTAGTAAATAATATTTTATCGGCTGGTAATTTTCTGATTTCAATAATCGACGATTCTGTTTTTGTTTTCATCAAATTAAATTCCTTGCTTTGCTTTCCATATTTCCATATCCGCCCGTTATTTGAACCGAACCATATCTCATCGCCGGTTTCCGATACAGAAAAAAATTCCTGCATATTCAAACTGCCGGCGTTTACTTTTTCAGTGAAAAACATTTCAGGCTCAGTTTGTCCGCAGGGAATCCGGTACAATCCATTATCGGTCAGTATCCACGTATTAGCCTCATCATCTTCCGTCACGGTAAAAACTTTTTTCCCTTGAATCCGTCCGTTCCCTACATTATATACTTCTGTGGAAAACAACGAATCCGTCACACAAATGCAGCCGTATTCGTCCGACAAAAGCCAAACATTGCCGGAGGGCATCACCATAATTTTAGAAGCGAGAAAAGTAAAATCTTTGAATTTATCAAATGATTTCAGTCCTGAAAATGTTTCTGTACGCGGATCGAAACGATGCGCATTTTTATCGTATGAATAAAGCCAGATATATCCGTATTTATCTTCATATATCTTGTCAATGCGATTATTTTTTATGTAATAAGGATCACCCGGATTCGTTCTGTAGTTAGTAAATCGATAGCCGTCGAATTTGCTGATGCCATTCCACGTAGAAACCCATATAAATCCTTTTTTATCTTGCAGGATATTCATAACGGTATTTTGTGGAAGCCCATTATCTAAGCTGTAATGCTCAAAATGACAAACCGGCTGTCCATAGACAACAAGATGAATGCATGTAGTTATAAATAAAGTTAGTAAAGAATATTTGATATGTTTCATTTGGCATTAATATATAAAATACAAATATATCATGTTTTATGCAATATAACAAAATTTTTTACTATGAATTTAAGAATGTGTCGTTCATATACATAATGCACTTATTTATTGCGTCTATTATAAAGTTAGAGGAAATGCAGGAGCGACAGAACATTTTGACATAGCAAGTGAGAAAAAAACACCAAATTCTGTTTTATTTGAGAAAATGTGAAATAAAAAATTGTTCTAATGAAGTAATTTTTGCGAAAATTTTACTTGTATATAATTGATATAGTATTTGTTATAATAGAATACTCGGTACAAAACTTCAAATGAAATTCGGTTTATGTAATAAATATGTGTTATCTTTGCATTTCTTAATAAGAGTATAATATGGCATATAGAAACGGAAATTATTCAGCATTTTATGTACAAACTCCCTTCAATCAAAATAACTTGGGAGCAAACTCTGCACGCGATTTTGTGTATTATAATCTTTTGAAGGTTTGGAAAGCAAAAGATACGACTTTTCCCTTTAATGATTCTCACAATAAAAATTACAATGTTAGAGATAACAGTGATTGGGAGACAACATTAAAACCACGATTAAGAGAAAGATTAAGAAACTCAAAAAATATTATTCTTTTTCTCAGTTCAATTACAAAAAACTCTACGGCTTTAAGGGAAGAGATAGATTATGGTACCAATAATCAAGGATTACCCATAATTGTTATTTATCCTGAATTCAACGAAAAAATTTAATGCAGCGACTTGGTCTTATGAATGGGATTATCAAGCAGTAAAAACCGCTTTGGGTCAATAAATCAACAGAAACAATGACAAAACGAAAACTCACAATAAAAAATCTGATAACTCTTGCCAAAGAATTTTGCGAGCAAGAATCTAAAATGCCAAATAGCGAAATCTTTGGCGTGACTGACGGCAAAGCCGTTGGTACACACATTGAGCATAAATTCAAAGACTTTTTGCTTTCAAAATACGATTTACAGGTTGGCAGTTCGGCAAGCGGCATAGATTTACCTTCAGTTGAAATCAACACCGACATAAAAGTTACTTCAATCAAGCAACCGCAATCTTCGTGTCCGTTCAAAAACGCACAACAGAAAATTTTCGGCTTGGGTTACAACTTGTTGGTATTTGTTTACGACAAGCAAGACGATGCTAAAACAAAAACTGCATTGTTGAATTTTGTAAGTTGTTCGTTTATCGAAAAGGAACGGACAGCCGATTATCAAACAACAACTGCATTGTTGCAAATAATTGAAAACAAAGCAAATATTGAAGATGTTTTTGCATATTTGAACGATCGCAATATTCCTGCCGATGAAATTACACTTATGAATTTGGCAGAGCAAATTTTGAAAAATCCGCCAAAAGTTGGCTATTTGACAATTTCAAATGCTTTGCAATGGCGGTTACAATATGGGCGAATTGTTACACTTAAAGACATAATTTCGGGAATTACCAAAATCATAGATAAATGCTGATATGAATTTCGATTGCGTACATATTGGTTTTAAAGTGATTTCTTTTTTTGAGAAAGAAAAATTCACTTCATTTAAAATGGCTAACGCTATTTTGAATGATAAGACAGGTATTGTTGTTTTTTTTGAAAGCGATAATGATTTTGTTCAATTCCAACAAACACTGAAAATCAATCAAAATATTGTGTCCGAAAGTCGTGTTGAGTATGGCGACTTTCAAACTAATAAAAAACTTACCGAATCCGTCTGTAATTATTTGAAAAACAAATATATAAATCCAGAAATCTTACTTGAACCAACTTGTGGAAAAGGCAATTTTATTTTGTCTGCAATTAAAACTTTTCCTTCATTACAGCAAATTTTCGGTATCGAAATTCAAGAAAAATATCTTTGGTCGTTAAAATTTGAATTGTTGGAATATTTTTTGCAAAATCCCAATGCAAACAAACCGCAAATAAATTTATATCATTGTAGTGTTTTTGATTTCGATTTTAAGATGGTTAAAAATCAAATTAATAATCGTAATTTGTTAGTTATTGGCAATCCGCCTTGGGTAACTAATTCAACGCTTTCAACGCTCAATTCAAAGAACTTACCCAAAAAATCAAATTTCAAAAACGCAAAAGGCATTGATGCAATTACAGGCAAAGGAAATTTTGATATTGGCGAGTTTATTTCTCTAAAAATGTTGGATTTATTTGCTAATGAAAACGGAAATTTTGCATTTTTAATCAAAAATTCAGTCGTCAAAAATATTGTTTTTGAGCAAAAAAAAAATAAATATCCGATTTCTGATATTGAAAAACATACGATTAACGCAAAACAAGAATTTAATGCTTCGGTTGATGCTAGTTTGTTTGTTTGCAAATTCAATTCTACGCCCGAATTTACGGCAAAAGAATTAGACTTTTACACTTCAAAACCTCGTGTAATTTTGGGCTGGGTAAACAATAAATTTGCGTCTGACATTGAGAAATACACAAAATATCAACATTTAGACGGCATTTGTCCATTTGAATGGCGACAGGGAATTAAGCACGATTGTGCCAAAATTATGGAATTGGAACGTATTGACGGAGGTTTCCGCAATGCACTCGGAGAAGAATTTGAATTGGAAGAAGATTTGGTTTACGGAATTTTGAAAAGTTCTGATTTAAAAGAAGATACTATTGATAATTCGCGCAAGTATACAATTATAACTCAAAAAAGAATTGGAGAAGAAACAAGTCAAATTTTAGACAGATTGCCGAAAACAAGAGCATATTTGCACCAACACAAAGAGTATTTTTTGAATAGAAAATCAAGTATTTATAATGGAAAACCAATGTTTTCTATTTTCGGTGTTGGCGACTATTCTTTCAAACCCTACAAAGTTGCTATTTCGGGACTTTACAAACAAACAAAATTTACACTCATAAAACCGAATGTAACGGTTTTGTTACTCGACGATACTTGTTATTTTATTGGTTTTGACACATTTGAAGAAGCGCAAAAAATTCAGAATTTGCTAAACCAAATAGAAACGCAAGAATTTATTGAATCGTTTATGTTTACCGACTCTAAAAGAGCCATTACAAAGGACTTGTTAATGCGAATTGACTTAACTTCTGTCAGTCGAAAAAGTAAACAATTAAGTATTTTCGGATAAGAAAAATAATGATAATCAATTGAATACACTTCCTCTAACGAACGGTTTGGCGTCAGGCGGAGTGTCTGCTCGCAGACAGTTCAGTGGTAATTTGGTAGTTTATCTCCCGTCGCACCCTTAGTGAATCCCCGCCCGACGCCAAACCGCCAGAGAAGCGATCATTTTTCTTCAAACTCTAAATAAACAGGTTCTTCGATTACTTCAATATACAACCATAAGGTAGCTTTGGCATTGATGTTGCCCTCTTTCGAGGGAAGTAAAGATAACCATGAGCAACGATAGGTAGGGATACGTAAAGAAGGTTTTATCGGTTTGGCAACCATGAGCATCTTTTCTCCAGCAGTAGTACTTACGTCTTCAATATAAGTTTCCTCTCTATATTGCGGATGTAATTTCAATTGTTTCCGTTACAAACCCATAATAAACAAAAATTCGAGATTGGATTCCATAAAGGATACCAAAACCATGTCTTCCAATTCATAATGAATTTCGTACAGAAAAGAAGCAAGCCCTTGCATGAGAAAAGGAATATTTTGTTAATTTCCGGAAATAACTTATCTTATGTTATGAGAGAGTGAAACAATGGAAAAACGAAGCAGATAGAAGAACTTCGCTCGTTTCTATATCGTTACACATTTATACTTTCCTTTTTGGCAAAAAATTGTTTTTTAGGGGGTTGAAAAGAAATCTTTTGTAGCTTTTGCGGATATATCAAAGGAATTATGTAAATTTGTAACATATTTTAAAATATAAACCCTATAACAGAATTAATATTAAAAAAAATAGAATAAGCAAGCACAAGTTAGGTTTTATTGTTTATTTTTTATGAGGAAAATTTTTCTAATCATATTACTTCGTTATTTACTTCCAACCTTATTATTAGGGCAGATGGACAGAGATACTTCTTTTCACAAGATAGAAGAAATGTTTATGGCTCAACGGAAAATTTATCCGCAGGAAAAAATTCATCTACATACCGACCGGGATTTTTATGTGCCCGGCGAAAAAATCTGGTTTAAGGCATACGTTACAGATGCGGTTACTCATCAATATCCTACCCCAAGCCGGTATGTGTATGCAGAACTGATTGATTCACGCGATTCGCTTATCAACAGGGTTATGATACGCTCTGCCAACAATATGTTCTATGGATATCTTTTTCTTTCGGAAGTCATACCGGAAGGAAATTATACGCTCCGCGCCTACACTCGGTATATGGAGAATCTGGGGAATGATTATTTCTTCAATAAAAATATCCTGATAGGAAATATGCCCTCCGATAAAGAACATTTGTCGGAAGCCAAATGGAAAAAACAAAAGAAAAAAGCGCTACAAGATGATTTCGATGTTTCATTTTTCCCCGAAGGAGGAAATCTACTGAAAGGCATTTTCTGTAAAGTAGCATTTAAGGCATTAAACTGTAATGGCTATCCGGAAACGGTTTCCGGAGAACTGATAGATGAAGCCGGCTCTGTAGTTGCGTCCGCAAAGACGCTACATGCAGGAATGGGAATGTTTAATTTCAATCCAGAGGAAGGAAAGAAATATTATTTTAAATGCAGAAATGAAAATGGATTGGAAAAACAATTTGAGCTTCCCCAGCCTAATTCGCGGGCATACTCATTGACTGCGTCGCGGATAAATAAAAGGCTTATGATTGGAATCCAAAAATCCGTTGATAGTCCTGATATTCCCTGCTATCTTCTTGTGCATAGCCGGGGGATACCGTTTTATTTTTCAGCATGGGATAAAGAAAAAGAAGGTGCTATGTTTGTAGAAAAACAATTTCCTGCTGGAGTCGTACAATTTGTTTTATTCGACGAACAGATGAATCCGCTAAGCGAACGTTTGGTGTTCTGTAAAAATAATGATGATGTAAAAGCTGAATTTCATACCGATAAAGCACTATATGAAACACGGGAGAACATTATCTGCTCTTTATCGCTTACTGATTCTGCCGGATATCCTTTGGACGGCAATTTGTCGGCAGCTATCACAGACGATAAAGATGTGGCGGTCGATTCTTCGACTACCATTCTATCGAGCCTGCTTCTTTCTTCCGAGTTGAAAGGATATATAGAAAATCCGGCTTGGTATTTGCAGGACAATAGTCTCTCGGCTACCGCATTAGATTACCTGATGATGACTCACGGATGGAGAAGATACAACATCCCGGAAGTTGTGAAGGGGAATCCGGAATATCCTCGAATTCCATATCAAACGAGCTATCAAATATCGGGTGAAGTGAAAAGTCTGATTTTCCCAAAACCGGTAGCCAATAGCGAAATATTAATGCTGATAAAGGGCGGCAATTTTGGAACAACGACTACAGACGAAAAAGGTAGATTTATATTTCGAGACTTTGAGTACCCCGACAGTACTTTTTTCTTTATACAAGCATTAGGCAAGAAAGGAAGCAAGAGGGTTGAGCTTGTTTTAAATAAGGAATCGTTTCCAAAATTAAGCTATGCTCCGCAAAGTCCTGCTGTGGAAATCACGCAAATCGGAAAAAAAACGAAAGACGAAGCCGGCTTTATTGCAAAAGCGGAACAACGTTCTAAGTATGACAATGATATGCGGGTAGTTCATTTAGGCGAGGTTGTAATAACGGCTCAAAAAACCGAAAAAAAAGATGAAGCCCGGCTTCGGTTCTATGCTAATTCGGGCTCTGATGCTACCATAAGAAGAGAAGATTTTGAAAATTCTCCTCCTACGCGTGTTTCTGATTTACTTTACAGAGTTGCCGGAGTACGTGTATTCTCTAATGGAGCCATAAGCATCAGGGATGGAGGCGGCGGCGGACTACCGCTTGTTTTAATAGACGGAATGCCCATTGAATGGCCTGATCAATTAAATAGTCCCTACGAATCTCCTTTGGAAACGGTTAATGTGAATGATGTGGAAAGTATTGATGTTTTCAAAGGACCGAGCGCTGCAATATTTGGTATGCGGGGAGCTAATGGCGCTATCAGCATCACTACCAGAAGAGGAGGCGGCAGTAGCGGAATAGAAAGATTTAATTATGCCACTTATACTCCATTAGGTTATCAAAAGCCGGTAGAATTTTACGCACCCCGATATGAAACATTAGAAGCTAAACGCTCAGATATTCCTGATTATCGGACTACTATCTTTTGGAAACCGGACATAGTTATTTCTAATGATGGAAAAGCGAATTTCGAATTTTACGCTTCTGATTTCCCGACGAGTTATTCCGTAGTACTCGAAGGTTTAACAACAGACGGCAGAATCATCCGGCGGATAGAAAAAATACAAGTTAAATAGCTAAGTATAAAACCAATGAAAAAAACAATATCTATTATTCTGATTATTTCGCTTGCATTTGCGGGAAAATTAAATGCGTGTACTTCGGCAATCATTACGGGCAAAGCAACTTCTGACGGTTGTCCGCTGATGTGGAAACACCGCGATACAGACACGGAAAACAACAGAATGGTTTATGTGCAGGGATTGAAATATTCGTATATTGGTTTAACCAACAGCGACGACGCCGATAATTCCGAAATATGGGCGGGAACCAACAGCGCCGGTTTTTGTATTATGAATACGGCATCATACAATTTGCAAGCCTCGGATGACCAAACAAACATAAAAGACCGTGAAGGAATTGTTATGCGTCAGGCTCTCGAATGTTGCGCAACAGCTAAAGACTTTGAGTATTTTCTCGATACCATTGCAAAACCTTTGGGAATTGAGGCTAATTTCGGTGTAATAGATGCTTGCGGCGGTGCTGCTTATTATGAAGCAAATAATTTTACTTACAAAAAATATGATGCCAACAATCCTGAAATTGCGCCGAATAATTATATAATTCGTACAAACTATTCTTGTTCAGGACGCGACGACGAAGGAATGGGTTATATCCGCTACGAAAATGCAAATTATTTATTCGAAAATCAACAGGCACAAAAATTTACTCCTGAATGGTTTTTTTTGTCGGCATCGCGTTCTTATTACCATTCAATTTTGGGATATGATTTGAAGACACAGCTTCCCGAGTTCGCGATAGATCAAGACTATATTCCGCGCAACAGTACGTCGGCATCAATTGTTTTTCAAGGCGTGAAAAAAGGCGAGCCGGCAGAGCGCACAACTATGTGGACTGCACTTGGCTTTCCACCATGTTCTATAGTTGTTCCGCTTTGGGTTCTCGGCGGCGAGCTGCCCGAAATGATGACAAAAGCTGCCAATAGTAACAATGCGCCCCTTTGCGATAAAGTTGTAGCACTTAAGCATAAAGTTTTTCCGATAAAACGCGGAAACGGCAGCAAATACATGAACTTCTCGCTGTTGTATAATAAAAACGGAAATGGAATAATTCAAAAACTACAACCTGTCGAAAAAGAAATTTTTGAAGAGACATATAAAAAAATCAATGAATGGAATGCTGCCGCTTGGAACGAAAAAAACATTCAGGATTATTATAAATATCTTAACGATAAAGTCATAAAAACGTATTACGATTTATTTGGGTTGTAATAGTATAAAAATAATTTTGTCGTACACCCTGCCATTGCAAGTAATCGAATATTAATTAGCTGATGGCATTGTTGTTTGATATATGTCATATTCTGAGACTATTTTTATTCCATTATCTCGCCATAGATCGAGCCAGTTCACTATGTTCCAATTCACATTTCCTTCTATCATTCCAATAGCCGATAAATAACCATTATAATATGCATAACAAGTAGTTACGCCATTATAATCAGTAATTGTTCTTAATCCTATATATGGGTAATAAGTATAAGTTGTTATTTGAGTGTTTTTCAAACTATTATGTGATCTCAAATTATTGAGTGCAATTATTGCTGCATTCGAAGGTTCCTTTTCTGAAAAGAGATTTTCTACTCCATAACTAAAACAATTTGCAACTTGCTCATAAGTAGCGTTTTGTATTGTCGCCATAAGATATCTTCCTCCATAACCCCATAGATATGCTATTGGAGCGCCTCCATTCGGCTGTATTTCTATAATATTTCCATTATTATTGTATTTGTAATTTATTTCTTGCTTCAAAAAAGGAGTTGTATTTTTTACAACAGTAGCAGTTCCATTTTCTTCATACAAATTAGATCTGAAAACATTAGAACTGTTCAAGACATCAAATTGTACCGCTTTAAATACGCTTGTAGTTATTTCTCCATATTGTAAATGTTCAAAATCAACTACAAGATTATTATTATCCACTATTTTATACACATAATTCGATAAAATATGATTGTCTGTCATTTTATTCAAAACATTTGTATTTTCGGCATTTGCAGCTTCAAACGGATATATATACTTTGTCGTCATGGTCTTTCCATCACTACCTTGCTGAGTTGTTTTTGATAAAAGATTTCGAGAATTATATGAATAATCTATATTATTAATAATTTTACCGTTATTTTTTTCATAAAGAGTATCCCTTTCACTTATGGGCTGAAGAGAATATGTATCAAAATGATAGGCGCATCCTTCACCATAACCAATACCTGAACTTTGACCACAAACTCTAACTGCTCTTACAAACAGCGCTCTTACATAGTTATCCGTTGTTTTGTCTTTTGAGTACAATATTTGTTTACTTCTCACTTTTTCGCCATCTTTATCATAGTCTTCCTGCGATATTAATTTACCTCTATCGTCAGCTTTGGAGGTATAAGGTTCATAGGGTGTATGTGTTTGTTGTAATGTAACATCAGGTTCTTGATCCATGTATCCGTTATCGAAGTTGGTAAATTTATAGCGAGTAAATGAATTATCATTGCGTTTTTCTATTACTTCAGTATAACCAACATGACTGCCGGATGCATTATAACATGCCGGCAACACTGAATTGGAAGAAAATGTAGTTATTTCTTTTTTAACTTTATGGTCATTAAAAGCATATACTGTGTAATTAGGAAAATAATATTGAAATTGTCCGCCTAAAATTCCACTGGAATATGAAGCATTAGTCTTGTTAGTTAAATAGTCCGAAACATAAAAATATTCTTTTACAACTTCAGCAGGACCTGTTGCAGTTGAGCTATTTTTTATTCGTTTTATTCTTACACCGCCGGCTAACTTATTGCTTGTCTCCTGTTTTAAGGGCAATTCCCATCGTTTGACGTTCAATTGTTGTCTATAATAGTGAGACTCATATTGAAACTCGCTATAACCTCCTGTTGGATAAGTTATTTTATTCAAGACTCCATATTGCGAATAAGTTGCATTCGGTTCTCGATAATTATAATAGTAAGTAAAATCATTTGTTCCTACGTATGCGTAGGTTCCGTTATAAAATCCCCAATGATCAGATTTGTTAGCTAAATAATCTGGTAAATCATCAACGTTTTGATAATTAAAACTATATACGCCAACATTTACTTCTTTTACATTATTTAATATTAGTCGTTTGTTAGAATTATTGTTATATGAAAAGTTAAAATTTTTAATAGTAGCATTATCATATTTCTTATTAATTTGTATATTATCTAATTTATACCATTTGAGATTTTGAAGATTTTGAGGATAATACAAATTGTTCTGATTTAAATAAGGGAAAAGGTTGAAATATTCAATGCCAGCCTCCATTAAGTCCGCTGCCTTTCTTTCATATATATTATCACTGTATCTTAATTCATTACTAATGCTTTTGTTAAAATTAACGCATATATTATTATCCTCTATGGTTTTTAAATAAACAGGAGAAATTAACATACCGTTGTAATATGGATATAAAGTAGAGGTATGAGATGAAAATTGAAAACAATTGAATAAAGCCCATCCCGCCGATTGCCGTCCAGCCAAACTTACGACATTATCATTTACGCAGATGTACAGTTGATTGATATATTCTTTTCGCTCGTATGTAAAATTTATCTCATGCTTTGAAGGCAATATAATTTTTTTTAGATACCATGTATTTGCAGTCCATGGCGATATATTCTGTAAGAAAAAATCAACTGAAAATTCTATAGCGTTGATGTCGCCGCCAAAAACATATTTTGTTCCATCTTCAACCGTAATTGTAAAACCTCCGAAGTGTTTTGATTTCTGAAATGAATACAAATAAATTCCACCTCCATCATCGGGAAATGGGTCTGACAAAAATTCTCCACTGAATTCGACTTTGACCGGCTTATTGCATTTCACGACCCAATTTCCTTTATGATCCAAATAAAATTTACCATAATATCCAGAAAAATTAAATGTGAATTCATCAGGCGCCATATCTCTGGGCATGGGTTGAATTGGATCATAATAATTAAACCACTCTACAATATTCCATAGATAATCAGACGCATTCCAATTAGGATCATCTAATTCATTATACCGGTAATAAAACCCTATTTTATTATTTGGTTCGGCAGGCGAAGGGAAATATTCATCAGGTTCTTGATTAACACGTCTGGATATGAAACCGCCGGCTAATAACGACCAATTCAAGCCCACCCATGAAGGGTGTTGATCTACATAAACACCTGATGCATTATAACTTAATGAAATGGGCAATGTGAAATCTTCTATTTCGAGATTGTATAATGGTATCGAAATTTCCGGCGTTCCGGTAAATAGAGATACTGGAATGTCTCCATACAGACTTATATTTGCTACATTGGGACTCAATGCACTCGATGGGTATTTTGGTATTTGCGACCATACCACTCCATTGTATCCGCATAATAATAGTATGATTATTAATTTTTTCATGATTATATAATTTTATAAGTTTTTTAATTATAATAATTTAAATTGATTTATTTTTTAATTTATTCAAATTTCCCTATAAATGTTATCCATATTACAAAGAAAAAGGAAAATGTAATAATAAAAACAATCACAAAATGAGCTATTAAAAATAATGGCTTTGAATCATATTTTATTTTTTGTGAGACATTGACAACTTTTGTTTTACATATAATGTCTCCCAATCTTTTTCCTTTATTATTTATCATATAGAGTATGTCTATTGGTTGTAATAACGCTATCATATTTCTTACAATAATATTACGTAAACTTTCAGCTTCTCCATTTTCTGTTGTAATTTGCAACTTTAGAACCCTTTTTCCAATACTTTGTCCATTAATAAGATCTTTACAGAAGAATAAGCTATAAATGATAATTGCAGTCAAACTGTAAATATAAAGAAAACTTTTATTTATATTAATCATTAAGATTATTAGTATAACTACTCCTACCTCCAATATGATTGTATCTATTAGAAAAGCCTTAAGTCGTTTTTTTATCAGTTTCCTCATACAATTATTCTGTCTTTAGTAAATTGTATAAAGCCTTTGCTGTTTTCTCCCTCTCGACGTAGCGGAAGACGCTACGCCGAGCGAGGGGATAAACTAATTCATAAAACATACTTATCATGTTATATTACTACTAAAATACCATTATTTACTGTTATATATTAACTGATTAACCTTTCTACAAAGCCAAAATCCAATTATCATTCCCAATAATAAAACTAATATATAGTTATAAATCGGCGCTAATTCATCAAGTTTGCCCCAATTATAAATTACCAAGTATATCGAAAAAATGAATATTAAAATATCATATGAGCGATATAAAATAAATTTAATTATTTTTTTCATTTTTATTTCTTATTAAAGTCCCTATAATAACAATTATACACATAACAAGAAAAAAGTATCGTATAGCCTGTGCATATTTAAGAGTGTTTAATGCATCTTTAAATATTAATATACAAACTACTCCGATTAACATTGGAATAAACAATGCATTACTAAGCTTATTTAATAATCTGAGAAATTTCATATTAACTAAAAATTAAAGAAATTTTTTATACGATCTCGAGTTCGCAAAAAGTCTCCTGACTTGCTAATAGCTTTTCCTTTGTCTTTCCATATTGTATTCATATTCTTTTATAATCTTTTATTATTCTATATTTTACAAAGCTTGAGCTTTGTTTTTAACTCGACGTAGCGAAAGACGCTACGCCGAGCAAGGGGCTTGAGCTTTGTTTTTAACTCGACGTAGCGAAAGACGCTACGCCGAGCAAGGGTAAATTAATTACTATATGATCTCCAGCATGACTTTACGGCAAATCTATATCCAAGATAAATACCAAAAATCAAAAGCATTAAATAATTAAATAATACTGATTTTTTATCTAATTCGAAAACTATATACACAAAAAAATATGTACAAAACGAATAATTAACAATGTATTCTGATATGAAATATATAAATTCGGAAATATTCTTACCATTTGATATTTTTTTCCCTTTGTTCTTATTGGAAATTTCCAGTAATTCTTTAGAACCACCAACAATTAATAATATTCCTAAGATCAACAATATATATCTTAAAATATTAATATAAGGTAAATGTATTAATGATTCCCTAAATACACAATAAAAAATCATTATAGCACATGTTGGTATAAATATTTTTTGTGACAATTTAATAATATAATGTTTCATATCGTTGATTATTAGTTTCTAAACCCCAGCTCGGCGTAACGTCTTTCGTTACGTCGAGTTAACAGCAAGTCTCCTGACTTGCCAATAACCTTTCCGTTGTCTTTCCATACTGTATTCATATTCTTTTATAATCTTTTATTATTCTATATTTTACAAAGCTTGAGCTTTGTTTCTAACTATACATAGCGTCTGCGCTATGAGCTAAAGGGTACTCGAAACATAAATTTGCTAAAACTATTTTCCGTGATAAATTTTTAATATTTCGCCACTACTTTTTCTAATCTCCATATAGGCAACTCCTCCCTTTCTAGAGTAAAGAGTTCCCTCTATAATCCAAATGTCATTTTCTAAATTAATAGAAAATGGTTTCTCACTTTCAATCCATTCTTTTCCATAGATATTACCAAGTATAATTTCTGCAACTTGAAAAGCAATTTCCTCTGTTGGAATAAAACCTTCTTTGGGAAAATATCCTTCATATTCAGAATAGTCAGCTACCGATAATTGGGTATTTATAACGTAATTACTTTGGTGACTTGATTCAACCATATCTCCTTCTGCTTTTTTTGTTTTTTTAATGAAATTGCAACTTGTAAAAATTACAATAAATAATATAAATATCAATATTGATAAATTTTTCATAAAATGAATGGTTTAACTAATTCAATAATTTACTCTATTTTTCTCTCTTTTTTCTTTAGGAATATCTGTTGGCTCAACTTTATTCTTACGATTAGGGTCATTTTTGTCACTTGGCATATCTGTAGCAACCGGTTCTTTATCTTCTCCTTTTTGGGGGTCATATTTTTTCAAAGAGCCATCAGGAGTTGCTAAATAACCTTGTACTTTCCTCGCTTTATTATCTGCTTTATCAGAAGGTGAAAACTCATTATTCTTAACTCCTTCTTCATACGCTCCATGTGAGTGAATATCTGCAACTTCTTTTTCAAACTTCGGAGACAAACTGGGAGTTACACTTTTGTCACTTCCAATATTAGCGATAGAATAAGCATATCCGATAACCTTTCCATCCTTATCCTTTACTTCATATATTGCAGACCCAAATTCTCTGTTTCTTATAATAGATGCTCCATTATAGTACTTTCCCCAATCTTTAGCGGGGTAAAGTCTTTCACTACGCCGAGTTAGCAGCAAGTCTCCTGACTTGCTAATAGCTTTTCCTTTGTCTTTCCATACTGTATTCATCTTTTATAATCTTTTATTATTCTATATTTTACAAAGCTTGAGCTTTGTTTTTAACTCGACGTAGCGAAAGACGCTACGCCGAGCGAGGGGTTGTTAATTCTATATCCTGATTTTCTATTAAATCATTAATAGTCTCGTCCCATCAATTTCCATAATTGATTACCCTCAAAATCATTATACGGATGTTTTAGTTTCATTTTTTATTTTTATTTTTACGACCTAATGGCCAAATTTGGTTGCAAGTGAACTGAAATATAAATTTGTAAAAATAATTAATTATTCTCCCTGATCATATCTTGATATCAAAATGGTTTTGATCCTATTACGCCAAACCCAAATCATTAAGCCTAAATTATCAAAAGTATATACTTTTTGATTTTGACCTCTATTACGGTTTATTGGAACATACTCTGTACTTTCTGTATTAGGTTGATTTTCAGATAATCTTAAAAATTTATCAAATGGCATTCCAATAAGATTTTCTCCTTTCCAATAACACTTTGAATTACTCCTAATCGTCCATATCTTATTCTTGTCTTCATCTCTTGTCCAGACTATAATCCCTCCATCATAAAATTCATAATCATCACTTGAAAAAGTTTCAAAATCTTCATGTTTTAAAAAATGAGACATATGAAGATATGCACTAATATCTTTTCCTAATACAAAAACGCCCAAAGATACGTTTGGTATTAGTTCATATTTTTGCGAATCATCGTCGCCAATGTGTTTCTCCTCTCGCTTTCTTTTGAGCATCTTGGTAAATATTTTTTATTTTTTGTTGTATAACTCCCTTTTCTTTTCCTGTTGCGGTTTTCAATTGTTTTTCCAATTCAACAATTTTTCTTTCAGCTTGTGTTAATGCTCTACCTCCATCGCCATGCGGCATTCCTTTGGTTGATATTTTCCCTGCTTTTCCCACCGCAGGCGGATATCCAATGTAGTAACGAAATCCTGGTTCGATAATTCTTCCTGAAGAATTTACATTCCATATATCAGTTCCATTATCATAAGTGTCATATTGAGTTCTATCCAACAGACGTCCCAAAATATCTTGCGCATTACCCAAAAAACCGGAACGAGGTTCATACACAAAAGCACCCGGATAGCCTTCCCCTGAGGTAGATACGGGTGTTATATTAGCATCAAAAGAACGGGAATTAATAACGGCTTCGCCATTCTCAACAGTTCCGTAACTTATCCAATATTTACCTGTTTCATCATTGTAGGATAATCTGTTTGCAAATTGACCATCCGTCATGTGATTCCAATTGGAAAAATCAAAATAATTTGCTCCACTACCTACTGAATTTATAAATTGCCTTATCTTCTCTGGATCGTTGGTACTCCAATAATCTTCGCCCTCCGGATCAATCGCATTCACCGGATTATTCGCACAGTATGCATACGGACTAATGGAATAATATTTTTCACATAGCGGGTCGATTGTCATAAACCTGCCGGCTGCAGGATAATAACCTCTTGCTCCGTAATCATACGTATCGAAGCCGTGCATTTCAACAAACTCTTTGTCGTTGTATTTATAAGGTTGCACGGCGGGCGACAATCCTTCCCGCCAAGGCAAACCACTCGGATAATACTGCGTACGCTGTATGGTGGAAGTCGCTTTCACCTGATTGTTAGACGTATAGGCTGCACGCCATACTTCTCGATTATTTCCCTGATAGTCGCGACGGTAATAATTATACATCGGGGAATTGGAAGAAGCTATTACGTTATCGCAATATCCTTCCGGATTATGCACCCTGCTTAGCGAATAGCCGCCATAGTCGCCGCCATGGAACCCGTATTCAATATTATCAATATATGCTGTTCCATACATGTCTATAATATCCATATTATAAGTCCATTGACGGGTTTCACCTATGGGAACCGTTACTGAATAAAGAACGGTAAAATAACAGGTTTCCAATTTCTGCCCGGCGGCATCATACCTGTTAATGATCTGATTTCCATTGCCAAACTGAATGGTATCAGATAAATTCAGATAATTGTACCGGATAGCCACAATATTGCGGTCAAAATCTCTTATCATATTGCCGTTGGCGTCATAAGTAAATTTTTCGGAATTAGAACCCCTGTCTTTATACTCTTTTACATTATATAAATTGCTGTTGCCTCCCATATCATTTGCCGTTTTCAGTTGATTGCCATCATGCGAGAAAGAAACCTGATCAATAATATCCGTATCATGCCATCTATTGATGCCTGAAATATTGCCATGCTTGTCGTAAGAAACACCTTCAAAATATTGGTAATCAACTTGAACATAGTTATTCAATATGCTATAATTACTTGTCATACGGTTCAGTCTGTCGT
>JGI24699J35502_11134102_pt1 | contig 30982 bp, 26 predicted proteins | sample TergutMp193P4_FD_35502 | JGI IMG/M metagenome (IMG submission 35502)
TGGATGACTTGCGCCCCTGATTTGTCAGTTTTCGGGGTCGAAACCCATCCAATACTGGAAGCAGCGTGGAATCGTGTACGGTATTGGCTGGGTTCCGCCGCCCGTGACGGCCGGGTTCATTGCAGCGGGGCGTGAATCGGGGTGTTTCACGGTAACCGGGGTGTTTCACGGTAACCGGGGTGTTTCACGGTCAATACCCCCGATTCGCGCCCCGCTGGTTACTTCCGGGGCGCCAAACGGGGTGTTCTGGGTTCGAAGTGCCCGTTTCGCGCCCCGCTGACATCCCGGCACAGCAACAACTAAAACGAAAGTACTATTGTAGAAATCAGCGAAAATTGGCCTTTCACAAGGTGAGACACGAGAACCGTCCCCGTGGCTCGCCCGCACCCGGGGGACCGGCGAGACAGGGCAGGTTGGGAGAAAGGAGATCCTGATGGTGTCAGGACTACGCTGAGGGCTGGTTCCGCCCGGCTCGGCGGATGGCTCTGCGTTTGGCTTGTGCCTCGGCGTCCGGCAGGGGGATGGCCGCCAACAACTCTTTTGTATAGTCCTGCTGGGGGTTGCGCAGGACCTGTTCGCGGGTGCCCAACTCCACCAGTTGCCCATGGTGCATGACGGCGATACGGTCGGCCAACAGATCCACCACGGCCAGGTCATGGGTGACGAACAGACATGCGAAGCCCATGGAGTGCTGCAGGCGTACGAAAACCTCCAGGACACGAGCCTGAACCGACACGTCCAGGGCGGATGTGGGTTCGTCGGCGACCAGGAATTCCGGACTCGTTGCCAGGGAGCGGGCCAGGCTCACCCGTTGGCGCTGGCCGCCGGAAAGCTCATGTGGATAGCGGCTCACGTAGTCAGCGGGTAGTTCGACCGCGTCTAACAATTCCTTCGCTCGTGCGATCCGCTCGGCCTTGGTCCCGATCTCGTGGATCACCATCGGCTCGGCGATGCAGTCACCCACAGTCATGCGGGGATTGAGCGAGGCGGCAGGATCCTGGAAGACGAAACCAATCTTGCGTCGTACGTCGCGTAGGGCACGGCCTTTGGCTGTGACAATGTTGACACCGAGCACGTTCACCGCGCCAGACGTCGCCTGCTGGAGTCCCACCGTACACCGGCCCAGCGTGGTCTTGCCCGACCCGGACTCCCCCACCAGGGCCACGATCTCATGGGAATGCACATCCAACGTGATGTCGTCGACCGCGCGGACGGGGTCGGCCCCCATCCGGCCGGGGAACTCCACACACAGGTCGTGGACGCTCATCACCACATCGGTGCCCACATGCTCGGCGGGGGTGTCCATCGACGCCGGGCGTGGGCGGCCCAGATACGGCACAGAACTCAACAGGTGTTTGGTGTACGGGTGTTGCGGGTTGTGGAAGATCTGGTGGACGTCGCCGGTCTCCACGAGCTCGCCACGGTACATCACCGCCACGCGGTCAGCCATGTCCGCGACCACACCCATGTTGTGCGTGATGAGGATGATCGCGGTGCCCAGCTGGTCTTTCAGGTCGTGCAGCAAGTCGAGGATCTGGGCCTGGACGGTCACATCCAGTGCGGTCGTCGGCTCGTCAGCGATGATGACCTCGGGGTCGCAGGAGATCGCCATGGCGATCATCACACGTTGTTTCTGACCGCCGGAAAGCTGATGCGGATAGGAGTGTACGCGCTGGTCCGGATCGGGGATCCCCACCATGTCCAACAGTTCGACAGCCCTTGCCAGAGCCTGTTTGTGGGTCATCTTGCGGTGGACCAGCAATGCTTCACAGATCTGCCAACCGACCGTACGAACAGGGTCGAGAGCGGTGGATGGTTCCTGGAAGATCATGGCAATCTTGTCGCCCCTGACCTTGCGGATGGCCTCGCCTTTCATGCCGATCAACTCGGTACCCGACAATTCGGCGCTTCCCGATATCGTGGCGGTGTCGGGAAGCAGGCCGATGATCGCCCGGGATTCGACGGTTTTACCCGAGCCGGATTCGCCGACGATGGCCAGCACCTCGCCGGGGGCCAAGTCATAGCTGATGGAGTTGACAGCCTGTACGGGGGCCGCGTCGGTACGAAAGGAGACGTGCAGGTTTTCGACGCGGAGGAGTTCGTCCACGAACTCCGGAGATCCTGCCTGTGGCAGGATGACATCGGGGTTCACCGAAGTGACATCAGGGGTCGCCGGGGCGGCATCAGGAGTTGTCATTATTCCTCCTTTCATCCTCTTGACTAGTTGGTTCATTCGGCAACGGTCGAATCGATTGTTCACGCATACCCATGGTTGCATGTTCTTGGTCACTGGACGTAGAACCAGAAGAACCGTCCCCCTGGCTAGACCCCTGGCCAGAAGAACCGTCCCCCTGGCTACCTTCGTCGGGGTCCCCTCGGTAGACGTTGAACTCGTCTGGGGGACCCGCATAAGGCACCGCCACACCACTGGGTTCCTCATCCGAACCCATCTTGGACTCGACAACTTGGGCGATCTCTTCCTCGTCGGCGGTTGTGGCTCCGCCGCGGGTGCGCAGCAGGGGGTTGAGGACGTCGTTGAGAGACTCCCCGATGAGGGTCACACCCAGCACGATCAGGACGATCGCACACCCTGGGAAGACCGCCGTCCACCAGATCCCGTTGGTGATGTCGGCACGCGCCTTGTTGAGGTCGTACCCCCATTCAGCAGCGGAGTTGGGTTCGATGCCGAAACCGAGGAAGCCCAGCCCCGCCAGGGTCAGAATGGACTCTGAGGCGTTGAGTGTCATCAGCACGGGGATGGACTGGCTCACGTTGGGCAGGATGTGACGGAACATGATCCGGCGCGGGTACGCTCCGGCCACACGCGCGGCGTCCACGTACGGCTCCACCTTGGCGGCCATGGTGGCGTTACGGGTGACCCGGAAGTACTGCGGCACGAAAACAACGGTGATGGCCACTGCGGCCGAGAGGATCCCGGTGAAGGCCCCTGAGCGCCCCTCGGAGACCATGATCGAGACGACAATGGCCAGCAACAAGGAGGGGAAGGCGTACAAAGCGTCCATGACGAGGACGAGGACCCTGTCGAGCGCACCCGAAACGTACCCCGAGATCACGCCCAGGGGCACGCCCACGACGATGGACAGGATGACCGCCAGACAGATGACTTCCACGGCCGTACGGGCGCCATAGATGATGCGGGAGAAAACGTCGTACCCACCCACTGTGGTCCCCAGCAGATGGGAGGCGGACATGGGCAGCTGGGGGTCGAAGATCTGGGCGAACCCGAACGGCGCGAGCAGGGGCGCGAACAGGGCCACGATGAGGAAGATGGCGACGATGACCACACCGACCAGCAGCATTCCGCGCTGGAGGCCATGGGTGGACCGAATCAGCGCCACACCAGGGATCTTGAACTTCTTGGGCCCCACCGGGGCTGCGACAACGGATCCGAAATCGGCTGTGTCAAGGGCGAAGGTGGACATCAGTACCTCACTCTCGGGTCGACGAGCGCGTTGATCGCATCAATCAGGAACGACGCGACGGCCACAACCACGGCAATGGCGGTCGTGATCCCCTGGACGGCGACGAAGTCACGCTTGAGCAGGTACTGGCTGAGCCAGTAGCCCAGCCCCTGCCACTCGAATGTGGTCTCTGTGAGAATCGCGCCGCCGAGCATCATGGCGATCTCCATCCCCATCACCGTGACCACGGGGATCAATGCGTTTCGGAAGGCGTGTTTGGACACGACCTTCTTCTCGGCCACACCCCTGGCGCGCGCCGCGGTGACGAAATCCGCCCGCAGGGTTTGGAGCAGATTGATCCTGATCAGCCGGATGAAGACCCCTGCGGTGAGCAGTCCCAGGGCCACGCCCGGAAGTACCGCATGTAGCAATACATCTTTGATCATGGTCCAGTCGCCGTACTCGAGGGCGTTGATGATGTAGATATGGGTGTTCGTCACGACCCTGGTCTCCAAGGTGGTCTGCACCATGGGCGAGGCGCGCCCCGAGATGGGCAGCCAGTTCAGTTTGACCGAGAAAACCAGTTTCAACAGCAGTGCGACGAAGAAGACCGGGGCCGCGTAGAACAGGACGGCGAAAGAACGGATGGCGATGTCGGCGCCCTTGTTGTACTTACGGGCCGCCAGCCTGCCCAGAGGGATCCCGACGGCGAACGCGACGATGAGAGCCCAGAAAACCAGTTCTATCGTCGCCGGGCCATAGTTGACGAGGATGGTGGACACCGATTGATTGTCAGTTGTACGACCGAAGTCTCCGTGGAGGATCCCCCACAAGTACCGCCCGTACTGGACGATGATGGGATCGTTGTACCCCGCGGCCTCTTTGCGCGCCTCAATCTCGTCGGGCGGGAGACGTCCGCCCATGGCGGCGGTGATCGGGTCGCCGATGATCCTCATGAAGAAGAAGACCACGGTGACCAGGATCCACACTGTGGGGATGATGAGGACCAGGCGCAGCAAAAGGTACCTCGCCAACGCTTTGCGCGAACTCACCGCTTTTGCCATATTTGCCTCCCTGGTGTGGATGATTGGGCCCCACACGGGTAAAAATCGTTCATGTATCTAAATCGTTCATGTATCTTAGCGCACGATCTTTTCCGTACGCCACAACGGGGGCGCCCCTCTACTGTGAGGTGACGCCCCCGTCGAGATCGAAAAACAATCAGGACTTGGCGAGGGTCGAGAAGTGGAGGTTCTCATCCACACCCAGATCCACACCTGTCACATCGGTGCTGGAAAAGGCCCATTGCGAGCCCTGCAGCAGAGGCAGAGTCGACAGGTACTTCGTGGCCATCTCGGTCTGGATGTCCTCGATTTCCTGGGTACGCTTCGTGGCGTCAGTCTCAGTGACCTCCTGGGTGATGGCCTGATCGACTTCCGGAACGTCGAAATGGTTGTTCAGGAAGTTGTTCGCGGCGAAGAACGGTGACAGGTAGTTGTCTGCGTCAGGGAAGTCCGGGAACCATCCGAGCTGATAGATCGGATAAGCGTCCGCGACACGTTCCTTGTTGTAGGTCACCCATTCAGTGGACTGCAGGTTCACCGTGAACAGCCCCGTGGCTTCCAGTTGCTGCTTGATCAGGCCGTACTCCTGGTCGGAGCTGGAGCCGTAGTGATCCGGGTTGTACTGGATGTTGAGGGCAACAGGGGTCGTCACACCAGCGGCGCTGAGGTAACCGGCGGCCTTGTCCTTGTCGGGCGTGGCGCCGTAGGTGTCGCACACGGCTTTGTTGGCGCCCACATAGCCGTCAGGGATGTACGAGCACAGCGGGGTGTACTGTCCCTTGTAAACCTGGGTCGACAAGGCGTCACGATCCACCGAGGAGGCGATGGCCTGGCGGATGGCGAGTTTCTGCGCGTCGGTGTCACCGGGCATCGTCTTGAGGTTGAAGACGAGGTAGCGGATCTCGCCGCCCTTCTCAGCCCACACCTTCACCGAAGAATCGCTCTGCAACGAATCGATGTCGGTCGGGGTGAGGGAGCGGTACGCCACGTCGATGTCACCGTTGGTGATCGACAGTTTGAGGTTCGTGGCGTCCGTGAAGGTCTTTTGCGTCACGCCAGAGTTGGCGGGAGCCGGCTGGGCGCCGATGTAGTCGGCGTACGGCGTGAACTCGACCGTGTCGTTCTTGGAATACGACGTGATGGTGTACGGACCGGAGAAGGCGTTGGCGGCGACGATGTCCTCATCCGACATCAACTTGTCAGCCGGGAAGACCTCTTCATCCACGATCGGGCCCGCATTGGTGGCGAGGACCTGTTCGAAGGTCTGGTCGTTGGCGGCTTTCAGTGTGAAGTCAATGGTGGACGGGTCCGGGGCCGCCACAGAGTCAAGGTTGCCCAGCAGGGAAGCCGGGCCGTTGGGATCGTTGAGGCTGAGCAGACGATCGAAGGTGAACTTCACGTCGGAGCTTGTCAGCTCATGCCCGTTGGCGAACTTCAGCCCATCCTTGAGTGTGCATTCGAAGATGGTCGGCTGAGTGAAAGAGCACTTCTCAGCAGCGTCGGGCTGGGGTGTGTTCTGACCGGGCACAAATCCGTACAGGAAAGAGAACACCTGGATCTGGACGGCCAGGGATCCATGGTCGTAGGAGCCTGCCGGATCGAGTGCCGTCAATTTGTCGGTTGTTCCGAGGACGATCTTGTTCAATCCTGCCCCACCACCGGTGTTCGTGTCGTCTGGGGTCCGCCCGCAGCCGCTGAGCGTCAGCGCGGCGGCGACGCCCACGGCCACCAGGCCGGCGATAGTCTTCTTGAATGCCATTTATTTCTCCTTTTCTTGTCCCCTGCTCACTGGCGGGAACAGATCTTTGCTCACATCGAGCATGGCAAAATTACATATACCAGAAGTCACAGCCTACATTGTGAGGTGGGCGCGAAATCCTCTGCCCACATTTCAGGATGTATTTGTTATGGAATTGTGATGCTCAATCCCATCGACTGCTCACACGCGACGGTGGCGGTACGCCCGGTCGACCGCGGAACAGACTGCTTTGAGAGAGGCGGTCACGATGGAGGGGTCCACGCCAACCCCCCACCACACGGAGGTTTCCTCGCCGAGGGTGATCTCAGCCTCGACGTACGCAGCCGCCTGGGCGTCCCCGCCGGAGGACAGGGCGTGCTCGGCGTAATCGAGGACTTTCACGTCGTACCCCAGTTGTTTCACCGAGTCCACGAAGGCTGACACGGGCCCGTTGCCCTCGCCGGAGATCTCGGTGGCATGTCCACGGGAGTTCACAGTGGCGGCGATCTCATAGTGTCCGTTTGTGCTTGTCACAGTGGAATTGAGGAGGGACATGGGCGAGGTGTCCGTCAGGTACTCGTCGGTGAACAGGTGCATGATCTCCGAGGAGGAGACCTCTTTGCCCGTCGAATCGGTGTACTGCTGGACGGCTCTGGAAAAGTCCAGCTGGAGACGGCGCGGCAAGTCAAAATGATGGTCGTTCTTCATGAGGTACGCCATCCCGCCCTTGCCGGACTGGGAGTTCACACGGATGACGGCCTCATAGTTGCGACCCACGTCGCCCGGATCGATGGGAAGGTACGGCGCCTGCCAGTCGACCTCGTGAATGCTGACCCCCTGCAAATCCGCCTGGTTCTGCAAATCTTCCAACCCCTTCTTGATAGCGTCCTGATGGGATCCGGAGAAGGCGGTGTAGACCAGGTCTCCGGCGTACGGATGGCGCGGATGGACGGGCAAGCCCGTGCAGTACTCCACTGTGCGGCGAATCTCGTCGATGTTGGAGATGTTGACTTGAGGGTCGATGCCCTGGGAGAACAGATTCATGGCGAGTGTGATCAAATCGACATTGCCCGTACGCTCTCCGTGGCCGAACAGGCAGCCCTCCACGCGGTCCGCACCTGCCATGAGCCCCAATTCTGTGGCGGCCACCGCTGTACCACGATCATTGTGAGTGTGCAGCGAGATGGCGATGTGTTCCCGCCGCGAGATGTGGCGGATGAAGTACTCGATCTGGTCGGCGTAGGTGTTGGGAGTGGACATCTCCACGGTGGCCGGCAGATTGAGGATGATCTCACGATCGGGGCCGGGTTTCCACACGTCCATCACGTTCTCACAAACCTCCACCGCATAATCGGTGGGAGTCTGGGTGAAGATCTCGGGGGAATACTCATAGCCGAATTCGGTGTTGGGGAGGTACTTCTCGGCGTACTGCATGACCCACTGGGTGCCCTTGCGCGCCAACTGGATCGTCTCTTCCTCGGTGTTGTGGAACACCACCCTGCGGAACAGCTCTGAGAGGGCATTATACATATGGATGGTGCCCCGCTTGGCGCCGATCAGGGACTCGGCGGTCCTCTCGATCAGGTCCTCGCGGGCCTGGGTGAGCACCGAGATCTGCACGTCGTCGGGGATGCGGTCCCCCTCGATGAGCGAGCGTACGAAGTCGAAATCGGTTTGGGAGGCCGAGGGGAACCCGACCTCGATCTCCTTGTACCCCATCTTCACCAACAGGTCGAACATGCGCATCTTGCGCGAGGGGGTCATGGGATCGATCAGGGCCTGGTTGCCGTCGCGCAGATCGGTGGAGAGCCAACGTGGTGCTTTGGTGATCTTCTTGTCCGGCCAGGTCCTGTCGGGAAGGGGCTGGGGCTGGAAAGGATGATAGCGTCCGTACGGCATGGAGGACGGTTGCTGGCATGGAATAGTAATTGTTGAATCGTAGATGGTCATGTTTTTCTTGCTGGTTGATGGATTGACTTGGAACGCGCACACTCCGCAGCGAGATTATTCACTCGCTGCGGCAGCTAAGGAGCAGCCAACACGCCATATGGCCAGTGTAGTACGAAGATCGCTGAGAGGTGCAATCTCGGCACTAGATCGGTTTGAGGCTCAGGTCGTCGAGGGCGAGGATGTGCCCGTACTTTTTCGTGACATGATCGAACTTAATCATTGTCTGTTCTTTCTGATCGAAGCATGGAGATGAGCTCGTCCATGCTGATCCCCAGCGTCTCGGCCTCTGCGAGCACGCTACGGAGGGTTTGGTCGATGAATGTGTCTTTACGCCGGTTTCGGATGATGTTCAGCGCATCGGGTGTGACACACATACCAATGCCCCTTCTCTTGTGAAGAATCCCCTCGTCGGCCAGTTTGCTGACCGCTTTGACCGCCGTAGCCGGGTTGACCGAGTAAAGCTTGGAAATCTGGGTGGTGGAGATGATCAGGTCGTCGGCGTGGTAGACGCCTCGAAGGATGTCGGTCTCGATGATCTCCATGATCTGCATGAAGATCGGCTGGCTCTCGTTCATCTCACCACCTTATTGGGTTAATTACTTGACTCATTAACCATAGAGCCATGAAGTTTCGATGTCAAGCACACCGCTTCACCAAAAAACGATCGAGAATCGGGCGCCCCAGACCCACATGGCGTCCTTACGGGCGTGATGATTGCCCATCATGGGAAAGGATCACGCCCGCTGTCCTTTAGATGGTTGCGCAGTAAACTTGGGTTCCATGTTCCTCAAAGCGACGCCGTGCGGTCCCCTCGAAGCCAATTGTTATCTCCTCGGTCTTGGCGAGGGTCAGGAGTGTGTGATCATCGACCCTGGGATGGATGCCTTCGAGCCTGTGAAATCCCTTGTCAGAATGTACGGTGTGACGCCGGTGGCCGTACTGGCGACTCATGGGCACTTCGACCACATCTGGGATTCGGCCCCGATCGCGGACCACTATGGCATCCCTGTGTGGGTACGATCGGAGGACCGGCATCTGCTCACCGATCCCGCCGCCGGGGTCAGCCGCGACCTGGGCTCGTGGCTTTCCATGTTTCCTCCCCTCAGGCAGGCCGAACATGTGGAGACCCTCGATGGCGTGGACGCCCTGGACCTTGCTGGAATCTCACTGGGTGTCATCCACGCCCCTGGCCACACCCCAGGTTCAGTCCTGTACACAGTGGGCGCCGAGTTGGCGTTCACCGGAGACGTTCTGTTCGCCGGTTCTATCGGGCGTACGGACATGCCCGGGGGCAACACCCGTACCATGAATGCCACTTTGCGCGGCCCTGTGTCGGCCTTGCCGGACTCCGACCGGATCCTCTCCGGCCACGGCCCCTCATCGACGATGAGGGTTGAACGGATGACCAACCCGTACTTGGTCACCTCTTTCCTCAGCTGAATCCCGCTATTCACGCCCCGCAAGGCCTATCATCATTGCCAACTCACCCCTTGCCAGTTGGTGAAAACGGTCATGGTCCATGCCCGCTTGGTGGCAAGATGGGGGCCATGATTCGTATCTCTGTCATTGGGCTCGGCGCGATGGGCGCCGCGTACGCCGCGAAACTCCACTTGGCTGCTGACACCGAGGTACGGGTGATCGCGCAGGGTGAGCGCGCCGAGAGATTGAGGCGCGACGGGGTCACCGTGAACAGGACGCGCCATGACTTCACGATCGTGGACCCCGACGACGATATCGAACCGGCGGATCTGATGGTGGTCGCCGTGAAGTACCCGTCTTTAGCGAAGGCCCTGGAGCAGATGAAGCGCCATGTTTCGGATGGTACCATTGTTCTTTCGCTTCTCAATGGGATCACCTCAGAGGAAGAGATCGGGACCGCCTATCCCATGTCCCACCCCCTGTTGTCCATCACGTTCGGAGTGGATTCGGTACGCCGGGACAATGAGATCACCTATTCCTCACTGGGTACGATGAGCTTCGGCGAGAAGGTCAACGCTGCTCCCTACACCGAACAAGTACGCTGGGTAGCCCGCCTCTTCGACAGTGCTGGTTTGTTGTACGACATCCCCGCTGACATGGTCAAACAATTGTGGTGGAAGTACCTGGTCAACACCGGGGTCAACCAAGTCACTGCCATTTTGGGTTCCACCTATGACATCGTCCAGCATGACTCCCCCGCCCGCGACCTCATGATCGCCGCCCAACGCGAGGTGGTGGCCGTGGCCCAGGCGTCAGGCATCCGCCTGGATGAAACCGACATCGACTCTTGGCTCACCGTTCTGGCCGGACTCGGACCCCACCAGTACACCTCCATGGCGCAGGACGTCCTTGCTCACCGCCCGACCGAAACCGACATTTTCTCCGGCGCCATGAGGCGCATGGGCGCCGAACGCGGGGTACCGGTCCCCGTCAACACCTGCCTGCACCAAATTCTCAAATCACAGGAATCACTCTCCTTGTCCTGACTCCCTGGTTTTTCCATGGCAACTCAGTTGTTGAAATCCATGACGATCCACTCGTCAGCCACATCCCAGAAATTCTGGTCGTACGTATCCATTCTGCGGGAACACCATCGTCGGTGCGCCCATTCGACAAGAACTCGACTTTGCCCCGGCCTCGTGTGAAGCGGTTCAACCACTTGGCCCTGTCGACCGGTTTGTCTTTCCTTGACAGGAATGTCATTTCAACCTGCTTTGGCTCATCATCTCTATCTCATTCATGATGTCGGTTTCCAGCGAACAAACTTTTCACCTCTTCCATGGTATTCCGAGAAGAGCATTCGTACGTACGCCTTGAAAGATCCACGTATTGGGGATATACTTGCTTACCGCAAGCAACTAATTGGAGGGTCATGGTGACTGCATCTGGCAACGACTGTGAAAGCTCCCCTACCCAAGATCTCACCGACGCTCTGATGGACCTGTTGCGGTTGTCTCGCTCCTTCGCGGACGCTGAGACCGTTCAACTCACCCAAGCTCAGTACGCCCTCCTGTCCCGCTTGTACGACCGTAAGGAATCCACACTCACGGGGATCTGTCAGGACCTGGGATACGATCTGTCAGTCCTCTCCCGCCAGGCGGGAACCCTGATTGAGCAAGGATTGGTCGTACGCGCGAGGGATCCGCACGACGGACGAGCGTGGAAGATTTCCCTGACTGATCTGGGGCGCGACAAGTACCTTTGCGCGCGCAGGCGGCGTACGGAACTGCTGAACGAAGCCCTGGCGCCGTACTGTGACGAAGATCGTGAGATCGCCGCCCGGATCATTGCGGGACTGAACACAGTTTTAATTCGAACCCTGCATCGCAAGGGCATTCGACTTGGATAAACATGGGGACAGACATTCTGTCGCCATTGAAAGGACACTGAAAATATGACCGACACGCTCGTGCGTCCGGACACCGTTGAAAAACCCACTCCACCAGTACAAGAGGCCAGCCACTACTCGATACCCGAGCTGAGCCACAGCCAGATTCTGGAAGTACTGTCCGGACTGCTCATAGCATTGTTTGTCGCCAACTTGGCGGGTACGATCACCGGCACCGCCCTGCCCCGGATCACAGCGGCTCTCAAGGCTGACGAGCAGCAATACATGTGGGTCGTGACCGCGACTTTGCTGGCTTCGACGGCATCCACCCCCATCTGGGGAAAACTCGCCGACCTGTTCAATAAAAAGAGACTCCTCATGGTGGGCCTGATGGTGTTCATCGTGGGTTCGGGATTGTCCGGCGCCGCCACTTCCCCATTGTTCCTCATCGCCTCCCGCGCTGTGCAGGGCCTGGGACTCGGTGCCATGCAGGCCCTGGTCCAGGCTATCATCGCCTCGATCATTCCTCCCCGCAAGCGCGGACGGTACATGGCGTACACTGGAGCGACGATGGCCATTGCCACTGTCATCGGGCCCCTGGTGGGCGGATTCCTCGTGGACGCCCCACACCTGGGATGGCGATGGTGCTTCTGGTCGGCGGTACCGATCGCCATCCTCGCCTTGATCATCCTCGAGGCCAAACTCTCCGTGCCCGTCATCCGCCGCGTAGGCGCCAAAGTGGACTGGGCTGGAGCGTCACTGATCACCGCGAGCGCCTCCACCTTGCTGATCTGGATCTCTTTCGTCACCAAGGACTACGCATGGATCTCCTGGCAGACCTTCGTCCTACTCGGGTTCACCATCGCCGCGATTGTGACGTTGATCTGGGTGGAATCCAAGGTCCACGACCCGATCATCCCATTGAAGATCGTCACCACACGCACCACCGCCCTGGCCATCCTGGCATCCATCTCCGTTGGTGTGGGCATGTTCGGAGCCTCGGTCTTCCTGAGCCAATACTTCCAGCTGGGCAGGGGGATGAGCCCGACCGCATCAGGTCTGATGAACATCCCCATGATGGCGGGACTGCTCTTCTCCTCCATGTTCGTCGGCCGGTTGGTCACCCGTACGGGAGTGTGGAAACCCTATGTTGTGATCGGCACAGTTCTGTTGGCGGTCGGTTTCCTTGCCCTGTCCACCATCGGGGCCACCACCTCGTACTGGATCATCGGAGTGTATATGGTGATAGCCGGTCTTGGCCTGGGCATGAGCATGCAGAACCTGGTCCTGGCTGTCCAGAATTCCATCTCCATTCGTGACGTGGGCGCGGCGACTGCCTCAGTGACGTTCTTCCGTTCATTGGGCGGCGCGATCGGGATCCAAGCACTCGGGTTTGTCTTCTCGGATCGCTTGAAGGATCTGGTGACATCCGGGATCGCCTCTTTGGGCTCGCAGGCGGTCGCCACCGACGTGCTGTCCAATCCCTCTGTGGCGTCCATTTGCGCCGCCGTCCAAGATCCCTCGACGGCTGATCTGGCTGGTATCCAGGCCAATTGCCCAGCCACGACCGAGTTCCTTCACGACGTGACGTTGATGCAGAACTCAGGAGGCACGTCCATGGATCTGACGCAGTTCCACTACCTTCCCTTCAGGGAACTGATCGAACAGTCCATTTCCAACAGCGTGGGAAATCTCTTCCTGATCGGAGCCATCGTCTCAGCATTGTCCATCATCGCCGTGGCGTTCATGCGTTCCACGAAACTGCGTACCCGCTTCGACGATGATCTGCCCAACACCACAAAGTGAGGTCCCTCTCTCATCGGAAAATGAGGCATACTTGAGGACGTGGCGAAACAGATGTACGGACACCTGACCCTGGTCACCGGGCCAGAACAGTTCTTGGCCGAACGGGAGGTTTCCCGCTGTGTGGCACGCGCACGAGCCGAAATACCAGAAGCGGCCCTGACCACTGCCGCCGCATCCGATCTGGTTCCGGCTCTGCTCGACCAGATGGCTGGCACCGATCTGTTCTCGTCGGCTGCGATTGCGTGCGTCACAGGTGCGGAGACAACTCCGAAAGATGTCGAACCCGGACTGATTCGCCTGGCCAGCCAGACCCCCGACAATGTGGCGCTCATCGTCTCCCACTCTGGGGGGAACCAAGGCAAACCCTTGTTGAACAAGCTCACTTCGGCTGCCGCCACTGTCATCGAATGCCCGGTCTTCAAGCCCTATCAGCTGGCGACATTCGTCGGTCAGGAAGTGCGGGACGCTGGGAAGACCATCGCAAAGGACGCCGCCCAGGGTCTCGTCGACTCCGTGGGATTGGACACACGCAGCCTGGCCGCCGCCGTTTCCCAACTGGTCGCCGACACTGACTCCGACGTGATCTCCTTGTCCGTGGTGAACCAGTACTTCGCAGGACGTGCGACCATCACCGCCTATGCCGTCAGCGACGACGCTCTCGCGGGCAAAGTGGGAGAAGCCATCTACAAACTGCGATGGGCGTTGTCCACGGGAGTGCCACACACCAAAGTGACCTCATCTCTTGCCGTGTCTCTGCGCCAGATCGGGAACTATTTGGCGATTTCCCGCCAGCACCGGCCCACGGCCGCCGAGATCGGTGTTCCGCCGTGGAAGATCAAAGACATCGCCGCCACGGCCAACGCATGGTCTGAGAAGTCAGTCGCTGGAGCCATCCGTGCCGTCAGCACCGCTGACGCCCAGATCAAAGGCGCGGCCCAAGACGCTGACTTCGCCTTGGAACGGCTGATCATCCGCCTCGCCTCTCTTCGGCGCTCTTCCCACGAACCGAGAAGTTGACCGGTGAAGGTTGCCTCACGGGATGTGATGCCGCCACATTCCTCGGAGATCGCCTGCGGCAGGATGACACAGCAAACCAGGCAGAATGACACGGTGTGACAGGCAAGATGACATGGAACCAGCACGCTGACACCAGTGGAACCAGCACGATGGCACCAGTGGAACCGGCGGGTTCTTTGAGATCCTGCCTTCGCCAGGATGACAGTGCGAATCAGGCAGAGCGACACGGTGAACGAGGCAGGATGACATGATGAAGACAGGATGGCACGCGGGATGGCACATCCTGACAGGATCACTTCTGGGTGGTGATCGTCCATGTGCCCTCACGTGAGAGAGAGATTGATCCGTGCTCATCTGTCCGTACCACCTCCATTCCATCGTTGACGAGTTCCTTGACCGTTTTGTCGGCCGGATGCCCATAACTGTTGTTCGCACCGACACTGATCAGGGCGATGCTGGCATGAGTCGCCTCCAGGAAATCAGGATCCTGGCGAGCTGAACCATGATGAGGAACCTTGAGGACATCCACCTCCAGATCTGCGGGATTCTTCAATGCCGTTTGTTGGCCAAGAATCTCAACATCGCCCGTGTCCAACATGGACATTTCGGGAGAATCCACTCTCACAATCAAAGATTGGTCATTGTCCTCCGATGATTCTTCACCGTTGCTTGACTCGACCACACCGGACTGCCAGGCTGACACCACTGTGATCTGGAGATCCCCCACCTGTGCGTGAAGCCCCGTACGCCCGATGGAGACTGGAATCCCCTTCTCTCTGGCCAAGTTGAGGACCGTTGTCCCATCTCCCCCGCCGGAGGGCACCAGGAGAGAACCGATGGAAAAAGACGCGGCGACCTCCGAAAACGCCCCAGCATGATCGGCGTGGAAATGAGACAGCACCACAAGAGGGATTTCTTTCACCCCCAGTTGGTCCAGGCATGACACCACCGAGGAATCTGGGGGACCGACATCAAACATGACTGCCCCACTGGCACCCGTTCGTACGACGATCGCGTCCCCCTGTCCGACATCGCAGGCAGCTATCCTCCACTGGCCCGGCCATCCCGGCTGGAAGGGAGCGATGAGCATGGTCGCCACAAGAACCGCGGTGACTGTGAGGACTATCCATGCCTTGTCCAGGATCCGGGGCATGACCCACGCCGCCACCCCACAGGCGAACACCACCACGCCCAGCCCGACAACTGTGGCCGGCCACGGATGAGATGCCCCCGGTAGGCCAGCTAACCCATCTCCCACAAGCAGAATCGGTTCAGCACACCATCCAGCGACATAGCCAGCCCATGAGGCGACAGTGCCGCTCACGGGAGAGATCAGCGCCGCCACCAGTCCGATCACGGTCGCGGGAGCCACCCAGGGGCCCGCCGCCGCGTTGGCGATCAATCCGGCCACACTGACTGCTCCCGAGAGGTAGCAGATCACCGGTTGGGTCGCGACCTGAGCGGCCAAAGGAATCGCCATGGCCTCAGCAACCCACGAAGGAAGCCAACGCTCGAGCACCTGCGCCCATCGTCGTCCCCACACGATGATGCCCAGACAGGCGAGGACGGACAAGATGAATCCCATGGATCGGCTCATCCAGGGATCGATCCAACACAACCCCATGACCGCCAGACACATACCGGGCAATCCCGAACCCGCCCCTGCTCCGCGTCCGACCGCCACCAGGGAGACTATCCCCATGGCAGCCGCCCGCAGCACACTGGGTTCCGAATGGCACAAGGCAATGAACACAGCGACTCCAATGACGGAGACGACGGTCAGCCAGCGGCCTCGTACCCCGCATTGGCGAGCCACCACGGACAGGAACGACAACAGAATCGCCAGGTTCGCCCCGGAGACGGCCATCAGATGGGTGAGCCCGGTGGAGCGGAAATCATCCGACAAGGATGCGGGCACAGCGGACGTGTCCCCCACCACCAGGGCAGGGACCAATGCAGCCTGTTCCGCCGGATTTCTTCCCATGGCCCCGGCCAGACCCGTCCTCATGGATTCGATGACCCGTTGCCAGATGGGTGGGCCCCGAATGGAATGGGAGTCCCCCACAGGAGCCATGACTGCTGCTTCGGGCTGCCCCTGATCAGCCGGGCCGAGCTTCACACTGACCTGGACAACGGTGCCCGCCGGATAAGCCAGCCACTGGTCAGCGAATTGGCTGGGGGCCAGCACGGCGACCGGTTGGCGGAGCCGATGAGTCTGGCCAGCGATCGTGACGCGCTGACATTCTGCGGTGACGATCGCCATCCCCCAGTTCGGGGACACCCGTGAGTTGCGGACGACGACGTCAACATCGGCGATGGAATGGTTGGCTGCACCCTCAGCCAATGGGCCATGTGCAGTACTGAACACTCTCAACCCCCCCACGAGAGCACAAGACGCCAACATCAGCCCGACAACACCCACTGTCAACCGATTCAGTGTCCTGGCACCCCTTCTGCGCATCCATGCACTCACGCCGAGTAGGACACAGCACAGCCCGCAACCTCCGCAGACGACCCACAACCCCCATCCCCATCCGGTGATCAGCCACATTCCCAGCCATACCGCCAGCGCTGGGAGGACTAATCGCATGTCTCGTTGTCCATTCATCACTCACACGCTCACATAAGGTTCGATCTGGGCATAGGTCTTGGCCCCTATCCCATTGACTTCCTGTAATTGGGCCACCGACGTGAACCCTCCGTTCTTGTCTCTCCACACCAGAATCGCCTGAGCGGTCACCGGTCCAACCCCCGGCAGGGTTTGAAGCTCGGCCTCAGTGGCCTGATTGAGGTTGACTGTCGAGCCTGATCCTGCCGATGAGCCTGTTCCTGGACCCGTGGTCGGGGCTTGCCCGCCTGTGCCCTGGCGCACTTCTCCTTCCGGATTGGCCGATGTGCCGATCACGATCTGGCACCCGTCGACGAGTACGGCGGCGAGGTTCAGATCAGCGGGATCCGCATCCTGGGCGAAACCTCCAGCTGCCTGGATCGCGTCGATGACCCGGGCATTCACTGGCACGGTGACCACCCCGGGCTGGGCGACCGCACCCATGACATGGACCATCCACACTGGCGGCGGCGTACTCGCCTCTACGGGCGGCTCAGACCACGTCGGCGTCTGAGGGGGTTCCGAGTACGGGACGCTCTGTGCCCTCATGACCATCCATACAGCGAGAATCACCGCCGCCAGCGCGAGAGCGGACAGCACCTTCACGTGTTGCGTCGTAAACTGACGTAACCGTGCTGACAATGGATCTGGTTTGCTCTCCTCTTCATCCGGCGTCTCATCCTCGTGGGAGGATTCCGCCGCCGCCGGGAAGAGCGCGCCGAGTCGGTCCAGATAGTTGGAAGATTCTGTCGTTCTCACACTATGACTATGGAGAATTTCGACCCCGAATTGTCACAGAAGATCAAAAATGTGGATAACTTTCAATCTTTTTTTCATCCTGTGGATAACTACGGAATCGTAGCAAAATAGAAAAAACAATCCTGCACGTCCATCGTTATCGCGGGGAGATCCTGCCTACGACAGGATGACAAGGATTTCCTCCGGCAGGATGACACCAGCCCGCAGTGGGATTCCACGCACAGGTTCTCGGCGACAGCGGTCAGGAACCGGGGACGATGGAGACCATCTTGGGGGCCCGTACGATGACCTTGGCGACGGGGCGGCCCCCAAGATAGCGTTGCACGTTGTCGTCGGCCAGAGCCAGCTGCTCGGCGTCCGCGTCGGAAATATCGGCAGCCACCTGGATCTTGGCGCGTACCTTGCCCTGAACTTGAACCGCCATTGTCGCAGTTTGAGCAACCCTCAACACAGGATCGATCTCGGGCCATGTGGCCTCGGCCACGGACGGGGCGTGCCCGAGGATTTGCCACATCTCCTCAGCGACGTACGGCGCGAACAGCGACAAAGCAATAGCCGTGTACTCAGCGGCTTCGCGTACGGCGGGGTCGGCGCCCCCGACTCCCGAATCGATAGCCTTCCGAGTTGCGTTGACAAGCTCCATCAGACGGGCCACACAAACATTGAAACGACGGATTTCGAGCAGATCGGTGATCTCCCCCACAATCCGGTGAGTGAACCGGCGCACCTCGACGTCACCGTGCGAGGGATCGGCCCCCACCTCGCTGGTCACGTCGCCTGCCACACGCCACGCGCGTTGCAGGAACCTCAGCGTGGCCAGTGGGGAAACGTCGGCCCAGTCGATGTCCTCCTCGGGCGGACCAGCGAAAACAACGGTTGTACGAATGGCGTCCACGCCGTACTGGTCGATCTGGGCGCCCAGATCCACGCCGTTGCCCAGCGACTTGGACATGGCCCGGCCCTTGTTGATGACCTGGCCCTGATTCATCAGGCGCGTGAACGGCTCGGTGAAATCCACCATCCCCAGGTCGTACAACACCTTGGTGAAGAAACGCGAGTACAACAGGTGCATTGTGGCATGTTCGGCCCCGCCGATGTACTGGTCGACGGGCATCCACCTGTCGACATCCTCCTTCTCGAAAGGAGCGTTCTCGTCGCGCGGGGAGCAGTACCGGAAGAAGTACCACGAGGAGTCCACGAAAGTGTCCATCGTGTCGGCATCCCTCATCGCGGGCCCGCCGCACCTGGGGCAGGTCGTGTTGACCCACTCAGTGGCGTTGGCAAGCGGAGACGTACCCTTGGGCGCCAAAGCCGCGCCCCGGAGATGGGGCAGTTCGACCGGCAGTTGGTCTTCAGGAACCGGCACCTCGCCGTCGACCGGACAGTGGACGATCGGGATCGGGCATCCCCAGAACCTTTGCCGTGACAACAGCCAATCCCTAAGCCTATACGTGATGGCGGACGTGCCGGTGCCATCGCGCTCCAGTTTCTCGCAGATTTTCGCGATCCCTGATTTCTTGTCTGACAAGCCATTGAGCTCCCCGGAATTGACGTACGCCCCGTCGCCCGTCGTGGCGATTCCCGACACGCACGGATCAGGCTCACCGGTGTCGATGACCATCCTCACATCCAGGCCGTACTTCCGGGCGAAATCCAGGTCGCGCTGGTCATGGGCGGGCACAGCCATGATCGCACCCGTGCCGTACTCGCTCAGCACATAGTCGGCGGCCCACATCGGGATGGACTCCCCGGTCAGCGGATTGGTGGCGTACCGCCCGAGGAAAACACCTGTTTTCTCTCTCTCGGTGGACTGGCGCTCGATCTCAGTGGCTTTCTTCGTACGTTCCAGGTACGCCTCAAACTCGACCCGATGCTCGTCGGTGACAAGCTCTGATGCCAGATCAGAGTCGGGGGCGACCACCATGAACGTCGCACCGTACAACGTGTCAGGACGGGTGGTGAACACCCTCACAGGCTCGTGACCCTCGACGGGGAAATCGACCCACGCCCCCTGGGAGCGCCCGATCCAGTTGCGCTGCATCGCGAGCACCCGCTCGGGCCACTTGCCCTCGAGTTGGTCCATGTCGTCCAGCAGGCGCTGGGCGTACTCCGTGATCTTGAAGTACCATTGTGTCAGCCTCCTCTTGGTCACCACCGACGAGCACCTCTCGCACAGCCCCTGCACGACTTGTTCATTTGCGAGCACGGTCTGGCAGCCCGGGCACCAGTTCACATAGCTGGCCTTACGGTACGCGAGCCCCTTCTCGTAGAACTTCAGGAAGAGCCATTGCGTCCATCTGTAGTACTCGGTGTCGGAGGTGTGCAGCCGTCTCGACCAGTCCACCGACAGCCCATATCTGCGGAAGGACCTCGCCTGGGTCTCGATGTTGGCGTACGTCCACTCTGCCGGGTGAGTGCCGTGAGCGATGGCTGCGTTCTCAGCCGGCAAGCCGAAGGAATCCCAGCCCAGGGGGTGCAACACGTCGTAGCCTCTCAGCTTCCAGTACCGCGCGACGACGTCGCCCATCACGAAAGCCTCGGCGTGTCCCATGTGCAGATCTCCTGATGGGTACGGGAACATGTCGAGGACATACCTGCGCTCTTTCGTCCCATCATCGACAGGGCGGAAAGTCTCATGCTCGGCCCAATAGGCCTGCCATTTCTCTTGAGCCTTCACCGCGTCGTACTCGGCGGGAGCGGTCTGGTCGCTCACGTCACTCCTTCCATCCACGCACGCATGACTGCCGAATCCCCGACGGATCGCAGGCGTACTGATCAATCTTAGCCCCCCAGCAGGCATGATTCGGCGGATCCGGGGTTAGTGCAGTTGCCAGATGACCGGTTCTGGGCCACGATGGATGACATGAACGATGGTACGACCTCTCTGGCGGCGAAACTCAACTGGCTGCGCGCGGGGGTCCTGGGCGCCAATGACGGGGTGGTGTCCACCGCGGGTATCGTCATGGGTGTGGCGGGTGCCACCAGCAGCGCGTCAGCACTTCTCATCGCGGGTTTGGCCGGGTTGGTGGCCGGGGCCTTGTCGATGGCGGGCGGGGAGTACGTGTCGGTGTCCAGCCAGAAGGACACCGAACTCGCCGCCGTACACAAGGTGAAAGACCTCCTGGACAACGAACCTGACAAAGCGATGGCAGACCTGGTCCATGACTACGTGATCCAGGGGTTTGATCCCGCACTCGCGTCGCAGGTCGCCCACACAGTCAGCGACCATGACGCGATCGGGGCGCAAACCCAGTTGAGGTACGGCATCTCCGCCCATGAGACAACGTCGCCGTGGATAGCGGCAATGGCTTCCTTCTGCTCGTTCATCGCGGGCGCGCTGATCCCCCTGGTGGCGATGGTCTGCACCCCGGAACCTGCACGGGTGATTGTCACCTGTTCCGCGGTCACTGTCGCATTGTCCGTGACCGCCACCGTCTCAGCATGGCTGGGAGACGCGAACATCCCCCGGGCGATCCTGCGCAACCTGATCGTCGGGGCCGCGACAATGGGGATCACCTATCTGGTGGGCAACATCGTCGGGATCCAGCTCTAGCACCTCCGGCTCACACCCGGGCCAGATCATTGTTCCTCATAGGCGCTGGCTTGGATGTCTTGCACAAACCGGGGTTCATCTTCTCCCAGTACGAAGGGGGCAGACAGCCCAGTGAGATGTGGCGCAGCATGTCAACCAGTGGGTACTCCGGATCTGTCGCCTCGGCCTCTTCCAAACAGATGTTCATCAAGGCCCCCTCACCGGATATCCATGCGATGATGCCCGTGACTGCCAGGGCGGCGGTGCGCACACCGTGTGGAGTTCTCAACAAAACCTCCTTCCAGAAGGGAAGATATTCTTTGGCTTTCGTTCTTGTGAGAATTTTCCACACCTCGTCACGAGCCATCCCCATAGACACGGTCATTGCCGCTGAGAGGAACTGCGTGTCGGTCACCGTCGTACCTTTGTGCCAGGCCTCCATGAGTTCGACCAGACGGTGTCCGGCCAGGGGCGGATCCTCCTCCGGAACCAGATCGAGACTGTCGATGACCAACTGGAGCATCTGGTCCTCTTTGGCTCCCGTCGGCGCCGCGACACTTCCGGCCAGTTGATCCCGGCTGTCCATCACGGGGTTGTCCTGGGCGAGGATCCGAGACATCTTTCCCTTCTTGGGAACAAAGTGCCCGTGAGCCTGGTCATCGTCCAGCCTCCACCACTTGTCGCCGTCGACGACGAGCGCCTCCTGGGTCAGATTGCCCAACTGTTCGCACATGGCTCGTACAGCTGAAGTGGCCCGGTCCGCCTCGCCATAGCCGACAAGATAAACCCCGACATTGTCGAGTTGGTTGCCGTCGGGATCATGGGTCAGCTTCCCGGCCAGCCACGTTGCGCCGTCGGAACATTCGATCGCCTCGATGTCCAACCGGGCAGTCACATAGATGAGTTTGTTCATCACCACCACTGCGACAAGGGAATCCGTGGGCCGGAAACCAATCAACGCTGGTATCGCATCCAGTAACTCCGAAGGAGTGTGGATCTTGAGTATAGATTCATTATTCATACCCAAGACCATGTGCGATTTTCACCCAGAATTGTCACAGAGAAACAAAAATGTGGATAAATATTTTGCCCTGTGGATAAGTGGGGATTTGTAGCACACGAGACACAACTGCCCCCAATGTTCATTTCATTTCGGGGTGAGAATCCCCAGTCCGGCAGATGCCGATCCGCTACGATGATGATGGCCGGGACGGCGGCAATCGGTGGATCCGGGGTCGATAATCCCGTATTCTTGACGGTGATGTCGTACTCATCCGATCCTGGCCCACGCCGTTCAGATCCGGGACCGCAGACTCGGTCTGCGGCCAAGCCTCGTCGCGCTCTGGATGACGAGCCTCCGATCCTGTCCGGGTACACTTACCACCCCGGTCATCATCCGGCTCCCCCGCCGATCAATCCGGCGGCCACCTCCGCGCTGATGGAGACCGAGCCCCCATCTGACTCCATGGAGAATTACAAGCCCAAAAAGCACATCGGATGGATGATCATCGGTGTGATCGTCATCATTGTGGCCATCACGGTCGGAATCATCATCAACAACATCCAGGCGCCCCCGGAACCGGTGCAGACAGCCTCCGCTCGCCCCACGTCGTACTCGACTGACAACAGGAAGGGCGGCATCGCCTTCGCGGACGCCACAACCTCCGGGTACTGGAAGATCACAAACACACAATGGGATGGCGACACCGTTGTTCTGGCCGTCGAGATCACTGTGGACTCCGGCACTCTCTACTATGATTTCTACGCCTATGCCACCACGGATCTGACCAAGGTGGACCCGACCGGCGACCCCGGAGACCTGCGAGCCGGATTCGCCAGACCCGGAGACACGATCAAGGGAACACTGACCTTCAATGTTTCCCGTCAACCGCTGACCCTCATCATGCTCAGCCGCAATCAGGTACAACTGTCCGCCCTGTCCGTCGACGGATGACAGTGCATCCGGGCTGAGCTTGAATCTTGGTCAATGGCCCCGCACAACGAAAATCTGCGGTAGCGTTAACCTACGCAACCGTAACTTAACGGGCAGAGGAGCACTCATGAATCCACACGCTTTTTACCAGCCAGGCGTACCCGACACGATCGAACTGCCCACGGACTCCTTGGTCGAAATGCTGGAAAAAGCCGTCGCTGGGTCAAAAGACCGTGTCGCACTGGATTTCTTCGGGCGTACGACAACCTATCGCCAGCTCGGTGACCAGATCATGCGAGCCGCTGAGGGGCTGCGGCGGCTGGGTGTCGGGCGTGGGGACCGAGTGGCCATCGTCCTGCCGAACTGCCCCCAGCACATCGTGGCCTTCTACGCCATTCTCCGCCTCGGCGCGATCGTGGTCGAGCACAATCCCCTCTACACAACCCGTGAACTGCGCCACATGTTCGAGGACCATGCCGCCCGTGTGGCGATCGTGTGGGACGTCGTCATCGACAAACTACGCGACCAGCCCCACGACATCGAACTCGACCACATCATCAGCGTGAACATGCTGACGGAATTCCCCATCGCCAAGCGGCTCGCCCTGGCGATCCCACTGCCGCCCCTGAGGTCCCAGCGGCGCAAGCTGACAGCCAAGGTCAAGCATGCGCTCACCTGGAAAGACCTGCTGAACCATCGCCAGATCAAGAAGAATTACCCCCGCCCGTCTGTCAGCGACATCGCCGTCATCCAGTACACCTCAGGAACAACAGGCCTGCCCAAAGGCGCGATGCTCACCCACTCCAACCTCTACTCCAACGCCCTGATGGGACAGGCGTGGACGCACGAAGCCCAGATCGGCAAAGAAGTCTTTTACGGAATCCTGCCGTTCTTCCATGCTTTCGGCACAACCGTCACGATCATCTTCGGCGTCCTCCAACAGGCGCGCATCCACCTGTTCCCCACTTTTGATCTGGGTTTGGTCATGGCAGCCGCCAAGAAAGACCCACCCACGTTCCTGTGCGCCGTACCCCCTATTTTCGAAGCAATCGCCATTGCCTCGAAAAAGCGGAAGATCTCGTTCGCGTCTGCGAAATTCTGCATCTGCGGAGCGATGAGCCTGCCCATGCCGATCCTCGAACTATGGGAATCCATTTCCGGGGGACGTCTGGTCGAGGGGTACGGGATGACAGAATCCTCCCCTGTGGCACTCGGCAACCCCTTCTATTCAACCCGCCGATCCGGCACGGTCGGATTGCCCTTCCCATCCACCGAAACCAAGGTTGTCTCTGTGGAGGACTCCTCGGTGGAAGTCGCCCAGGGCGAACGAGGCGAGTTGCTCATTCGCGGACCCCAGGTGTTCAGCGGTTACTGGAACAACCCCGAGGAGTCGGAGAAAGTCCTGCTTCCCGACGGCTGGCTCGCCACCGGCGATATCGTCACCCAGGACGAGGATGGTTTCACAACGATCGTGGACCGCAAGAAAGAACTCATCATCACATCGGGGTTCAATGTCGCCCCCACAGAGGTCGAGATCATCCTCAAATCCCATCCGGCCATCACCGACGCTGCCGTGGTGGGCCTGCCCAACCCCCATTCCGGCGAAGAAGTCGTCGCGGCTGTCGTACGCGACCCCGACCACAAACTCGACGTCTCCGAGGTGCGCGCCTTCTGCAAAGCCCGCTTGGCGGCGTACAAAGTCCCACGGCGGTTGTTCATCGTGGACTCTTTGCCCAAATCCCTGCTGGGCAAGGTGCTGCGCTCACAGGTACGCAAGGACCTGCTTGGCCGCAGCTGAATAACAAACCGATCGCACACGACTCCCGCCTGGAAATCAGGGGGGTACGTGTGTGCGTCGTCTGGCATCCCACCCTCTGCGGATCGTAATGATATCAATCGTGGCGCCCCCGTCCCTTTCAGGGGGACGGGGTCAGCCGACGGGTTGGGGGGAAAGCCCGTCGGCCGACCCTACATGATCCCGAAGGGCGTTAGCTCAGAGGGGGGTAACTGAGTGCCCTTTCACGTACGGCTCTTGGGCCGTAGGCCCCTCCAGTGGTGGATCTCGCACCGGAGTCGCTATAGAGAATCTAACACACACAATCGATTGAGTCAAACGTTTTGGGAAATCGATTGGGTTTCTTTGGAAATTCGCTGTACTCTAGAGGTGTCTACATGAACTAAGGGGGTGTCATGCCTATTCGTGCTACCCAAAGGCCGACACAGCGCCAAATCGCCGCCCAGGTCGGTGTCAGTGTGACAACTGTGTCCCGAATTCTCAACCCTGAAGAAACCAATCCTGAACGCTGGGCCTCCTCTGAGACTGTGGAAGCCATCCAACACGCGGCCGCTGCGTTGGGATATCGCCGCAATGCTCTTGCTGTGTCCTTGCGCACATCCAGGTCACAAACGATCGGCGTGCTCATGCCCTACATGGGCGAATATGTGTTGGCCAGCATCTATGAGGGCATCGACGAAGCCGCACGAGAGCATGGGATGATGGCCATCAACGCCGCCACCCTCGACGAACCGGCTCTGCGCGCCGAGCGTACGTACTCCATGCTCGACCATCTCGTGGACGGGATGATCTTCGCCGACGCCCACCTCGACGAGCATTTCCTCGACGAATTGGCCGACCAGGGGATACCGTTCACCCTCGTCCATCGAAGCCATGAACGTTTCGTGTCAGTCAGCTCCGATGAGATCGCCGCCGGACGCATGGCCGCCCAGCATCTGATCAGCCTGGGGCGCACGCGCCTGGCAGTCGTCACATCCAAACCCTTCATGTCGACAGCCAGCGGGCGCGTCCAGGGCTTCACCCAGGCTGCGATGGAAGCTGGGTTGCCGAAACCGCTGGTCATCGATTCGGGGTACGATGTCCAGGGCGGGCGGGACGCCGGATTCATCATGTTGTCGCATCCCCCGTACCCAGATGGGATTTTCACCATCCATGACCTGGCGGCGCTGGGTGTGATGTCTGTGTTGAGGCAACACGGGATGACGATACCCGACGATGCCGCCGTCATCGGGTTCTACGACACACCGATGGCTTTGGCAACCGACCTGACCTCGATCGGCACATGTCTGCACCACATGGGCCGACGCTCTTTCGAGCTGCTCCTCGACCGTCTGGGGGGCAAAGAGATCCAGTCAGAGGTCTATCCGGTCACATTGACGGTACGCCGCTCCACCGATTCCTCACGGCCGATCGGGAGTGACACTCCCACAAGCATGAACGGCGTCTAGAGGTACAGTCCCGCGTGGCCCTCGTCCTCCCCTGTTTCCGCCACCGCGTGAAGGTCGCGCTCGCGTACGAGGAGGTACACCTCCCCAGCCAGTTCCACCTCCGCCGACTCCTCCGGATCGAAAAGCACCCGGTCGCCAACCTTGATTGACCGTACGTTGGGCCCGGTGGCCATGACCGTCGCCCACGCCAACCGGTGACCCATCTTCACCGTGGCAGGGATGAGGATCCCTCCCCCGGACTTGCGCTCCCCCTCGGTCTCCGTCGACACCAGGATCCGGTCATGCAGCATGCGGATGGGCAATTGCTCGTTCGTCACAGGACTCATTTCTTCTTCGCGGCGATCGCCACAGTCACAAGGAGCACCGCCGCTCCTGCGATGGCGATGTGTTTCCATTTCCATCCGGAATCATCCCTGAAAACCTTCTTTGCTTTCTCAACGGTGTCACGGACCAGCTTTTTCCCGTTGTCAACCTCGTGACTGATGGTCTTTTTCGCTTCGATGACACTGCGGTGTACGACAGCTTTGGGATGAACCTCGGTGACCAACTGTGAAATGTTCTGGGTCAGGCGGGCGCGCGTCACCTCCAGATCATGTTCGATCTCTTCCGCCGTGCGTTTATCCGCCATGATGCCTCCTTGACTTGTCACAACAAGCTTAGCCCAGATCCGCCGACTGCTGCCGTCGCGAGCGGCGCCATCCGGGCCCATGGACTATCATCATCCTATGGTTGAATTGTCAAAGGGAGCCGCCGCACCCGATTTCTCGCTGACCAACGCCGATGGAAGCTGCATCAGAATGAAAGACTTCGCAGGATCGAGCGTCATTCTCTACTTCTACCCCGCCGCTCTCACCCCCGGATGCACAGTCGAGGCCATCGATTTCTCGGCTGCCAAGGACGATTTCTCATCGGCTGGGTACGTGATCCTGGGGGTCTCCCCCGACGACACCGAACAGTTGCGGACATTCGTCACACAGAACAATCTGAGGATCACTTTGCTCGCCGACCCGGACCTCGAGGTCATCAAAGCGTACGGAGCGTGGGGGGATCGTACCTTGTGGGGCAAGGTTTTCACCGGGGTCATCCGCTCGACGTTCGTCATCGATGTGGATGACAGCGGCCAGGGATCCATTCGCGACGCCCAGTACGGGGTACGAGCCACCGGCCATGTCAAACGTCTGCGCGCAGAACTCGGCGTGTGAGGCTGGCCTGTGGGGCGCGAATCGGAGCTCTCATCGATTGGAGACCCCGATTCGCGCCCCGCAGGAACCATGCACACCTGGCGAACGCTGCGCTTGTCGGCTGAAACCGTACGCTAGGGTTGATCCGGGCATATAGCCCGTTTCCAGCACAACAAAGGAGACGCAATGAAACTTCGTCGTCTGCTGCCCATGAGTGTCGCCGCCCTCGCCGCGCTCAGCATGGCCCTGTCCGGTTGCTCCGGATCTGGAGGGGGAACCTCTTCATCTGACGCCAGTGGCACCCACTACACCATCGGAGTGGCTGTCATCGTGTCCCACCCCGCTCTGCAGGCCGTGCAAGACGGCTTCACCGAGGTCCTGGACGAAGACGGTCTCAACTACACAATCGTCAGCCAAAACGCGCAGGGTGACAATGCCAACGCAGCCACCATCGCCTCCTCATTCGCCTCCAACCCAGACCTCGATCTGATCCTGGCGATCTCCACCCCCATCGCTTTGGCGATGGCCAACGCCGAGAAGGACCGACCCATCCTGTTCTCCGCGGTGACCGATCCTGTGGGCGTGGGGCTCGTACCCTCGTGGGACCAGGCAGGACCCAACATCACCGGTACTTCCGACCTCAATCCCGACGCCAAGCCCGTCTCCCTGGTCAAAGAGGCAATGCCGAATGTAAAAACGATCGGAGTGTTGTACTCCTCCTCTGAACCCAATTCATTGTCCCAGGTGAAGGCGTACCAAACCGAGGCCGATTCGATCGGGGTGACACTCAAGCCCCAGGCCATCACCTCCGCCGCCGAGATCAGCGTCGGGCTGGAATCGCTCGCCGGAGTCGACGCCATCCTCATCCCGACCGACAACACCGTCGCCGCCTCGATCGCCACCGTGATCGGCTACGGCCAGGAGCACCAGATCCCCGTCTTCTGTGCCGACACCTCCACCGTGAGCCTGGGCACGGTCGCCTCCCGCGGCCTCAGCTATCATGACCTGGGCAGGCGTACGGGTGAAATGGCTGTTTCTATCCTGCGCGACGGCGTGGACGTCTCCACAATCCCCCCCGAGGCCACCACGAGCACTGAACTGATCGTCAATCCGACCGCAGCCGCGTCGTACGGTCTGACGTTGCCGGATTCCCTGGTGAGCGAGGCCGCCCAGGTCGTCGGGGCGTAGGGGCTGCGCATGCTGGGCGCCATCGACCAAGGCCTGATCACCGCGCTGTTGGCGCTGGGGGTCTTCCTGACTTTCCGTATCCTGAACTTCGCCGATCTGACCGTCGACGGCGCCTTCACTGCGGGTACGGCCACCGCCGCTATCATGATCTTCAATGACGTCTCCCCGGTGCTGGCCACAGGCGCGGGGTTTGTGGCTGGGGCGGCGGCGGGATGCCTGACAGGGTTGTTGCACACCAAGTGCCACATCGACCCTTTGCTGTCGTCGATCCTGGTGATGTTGGCGTTTTACACAGTCAACACGCACATCATGTGGTTCGGCAAGGATGGGGAGCACCGCAGCACCGTACCCCTGCTCAACAAAACCACCATTTTCACATGGCTGGTCGATCACAAGTTGCGCGGCACATGGACGTCGATCGGGTTGATCGCGATCGGGGTCGCCATCGTGACCATGATCATCATCTGGTTCCTCACCACCAAATTCGGCCTGGCCATCATGGCCACGGGCGACAATCCCGACATGGCCTCCGCACTGGGGATCAGCACCGACTACACCAAGATCGTCGCTCTGGGAGTCTCCAACGGGCTGGTCGGGTTGAGCGGCGCCGTGACAGCGCAGTACGTCGGGTCGTCCTCCATCGGGGACGGCACGGGCATGATCCTGATCGGTTTGGCCTCGGTGATCCTCGGCAACGCGATCTTCGGGTCGAGGTTCCTGTGGTTGACGGTGGCAGGCGTGGTCGTTGGCGCAGTGTTGTACCGGATAGCCATCTTCTTCGCCCTCAAATGGGAGTTCATCGACAACGCCGACATGAAACTGATGTCCGCCGCGTTGGTGGTCATCGCCCTGGTCCTGTCCCAGTGGAAGGGCGCTCAAGCCCTTGTCACCAGGCTTTCCCCGTGGCGACACAAGGCCAACGTCCCCGAACCGATGAGCGTGGTGCCGAACCAGTTCTCGCCCTTCGCTGAAGCCGACGCCGCCACTCAGTCCGCCTCATCCGGCGCGCCGATTGAGACGAGGTGAGATGATGGAACAACACTGCGCGGGAACAATCCCCATGCTGATTCTGTCAGGGGTGTCCAAGACCTTCTATCCCGGCACGCCCAATGAGCGCAAGGCCTTGTGCGACATCAACCTTGAACTGGCTGAAGGGGATTTTGTCACCATCATCGGGTCCAATGGCGCCGGCAAGTCGACCTTGCTCAACGTCATCGCAGGATCGCTGCCCGTCGACCAGGGCTTCGTGACGATCGAGGGTCGTGACGTGACCCGCAAGCCGGAGCACAGACGCGCATCCCAGATCGCCAGGGTTTTCCAGGATCCAGGCGCCGGAACAGCACCGCACCTCAGCATCGAACAGAACCTCGCCGTTGCCTGGAACCGCGGGAAACCCCACACGCTGAGCCGTGGGCTCACCCATGCCCGTCGGATGGAATTCCGCACGTACTTGGCCACTTTGGAGCAGGGGTTGGAGGATAGGATGCGCCATCGCGTGGGCCTCCTCTCCGGAGGTCAGCGCCAAGCACTATCCCTATTGATGGCTTCCTTCACCCAGCCGAAACTATTGCTCCTTGACGAACACACGGCGGCACTGGATCCCGAACGGGCCGAATTGGTGTTGAGACTGACGGCACAGATGGTCGCCGAGCAGGGACTGACGGCGTTGATGGTGACCCACAACATGGACCATGCTCTACGGCTGGGAAACCGTCTGGTCATGATGCATGAAGGTCAGATCCTCCACACACTGAACTCCGCCGACAAATCCTCCGCCCAGGTCGGAGACCTGCTGGACTGGTTCGCCCAGGACAAGGCGGAATTGTCGGACCGGACCCTCCTGGCCTAGTCGTGCCCCCTGTCGGCGCCGGTCTCCCCAAAGTCCGTTCAACAATAAACAAGGCCATCGTAGCGTTTAACCCCTGGAATGTGCTCGTCTGTACGTTTTTGGGGTCCGAAACGTACGGCACATTCCAGGGCATTGTTGAAGAATGACTCTTGTTCCAAACTATTTCTTGGACCAGTTGCGACGGTTTCTGGTCCTGAACTAGCACCAGACAACACAGACAACCCCAGCAAGAAAACAACGGACTCAAAGACCCACAACCATCACCATGTCCAAAGTTTGAACAAGACGCATAAGGTACCGGAGAAGAGACTTGAACTCTCACCCCTCGCGGGACAGGAACCTAAATCCTGCGTGTCTACCAATTCCACCACTCCGGCCAACTGCA
>JGI24699J35502_11134101_pt1 | contig 30940 bp, 39 predicted proteins | sample TergutMp193P4_FD_35502 | JGI IMG/M metagenome (IMG submission 35502)
TCCTTCACCGCGCCGACTTCTACAACAAGGAGGATCGTCCCGGCGAGGCAGACCTGATCGTCGCCAAACACAGAAACGGACGTACGGACACCCTCCATGTCATCTTCCAGGGCCGGATGTCGCGCTTCGTAGACGACCCCGACTCGGGGTTCATGGCGACCGATCTATCGGAGAAGTGAAGCCCATGATAGATCAGTTTGAGTTCACCCCGATGATGTCAAGATGCCTGAGGCGTGTCCAATTGTCACGAAAAAAAGGGTTCCGGCTGCCATACAACGCCAAGTCGATAGCGTATCCGACTAGATGGGCCAATCCGTTCCGACCGAAAGTTCGCTCCTACGAAGCCAACCTTGACGCTGTACAGCAATATGAGGCGTTTTTGAAGACTCACCATGATCTTGTCATAGAGGGCAGGGAGTCGCTTCGCGGATATTACCTGGCATGTTGGTGCCCACTTGAGATCCCATGTCATGGAGACACGTGGATACGTGTGGTGAACTACACCGCCGAAGAACTCGATGATTGGCTCTTCAGTGAGTAAAAAGCGCAGAGTGACACACTCAAAGATGCTGTGCTCATGTGCCGACATACTCAAAAGAAGGCAACCTGTCCGACGCAGATGTCACAATTTTAGTGGTATTTTCCGTCATCCCTTATAAAAGGGCAAACAAAACATGACTAAGCCTAAGCAACAGAAAAAACCAAAGAAAGGATAATGATGGGTTTCTTGGATACTCTCGACACGGGGCCTTCCATCCCCACAACCACGCCTCCTGCCCACGCCGAACCTCAACGGATGGAAGTGTGGGAACGCGTAACAGAAAAAATGGAAGAGGAGCAGCCTCACAGATTCATGACACGGCGTAAACGTCGTCGGCTCGAAGCTGAGGAAGAGAGAAAACGCGACATCGCCGCCATCACTATGAGATGGACAACACCGCAAACCATCGTCGTGCATAACCCTCGAGGAAACACCGGAAAGACCACCGCATCGATTCTCTTGTCCGCAGCGTTTGGTGCGCTCGGGGGGCAGAGCGTTATCCTCCTGGACGCGAACCCGAGAGGAAACTGTGCTCAGCGACTAGAAGCCCCGCCACAGTTCCGGTTCAACGACATTCTTGACGCGGCACCCTCCTTGCGGACATCTGACGCGATCGCACGGATCCCCGCTTTCGCGACTCACCAGCCGGAGGGACGATTCGACGCAATACCTGGGATGAACACAGAGTTCGTTGAACACGATGGAGACACCGAGATCGGACGTGCAACCATCACATCCGACGAATTTAACCTAGTGTGGGAAACGTTAATGCGCATTTACCCGTTGATGGTCGTCGACACGGGTAACAACTTCGACGCGCCAACCATATCAGCACTCGACAAAGCAACTGCACTAGTAATCCCCGTGTCATGGCACAAAGACAACCTCGACCCGGCGATCAAACTCCTGCGAGACCTTGACACGGATCACCGGTTCCGTGACCTGGGAGCGAAAGCTGTCGTCGTCAACATGGAACGCATAGCTGAAGGGATCGACCAAAAACGAGCTGACCTGTACGGCACTGCTTTCGAAGAATCCGGGCACACTGTGGTGACGATCCCATGTGACCCGGAAATTGGCGCACGAGACAAAATCACCTGGTCACGGCTCATGCCTGACACGCAGGATGGCGCACTCAAACTGGCGGCAGCCGTGTCTCACCGGTTAGGGACCGGAAGATGAACCAGCCGCAACACGCCGTCAGGCTAATCGACATGGACGTGTTCCCATGGAGCAACGAGGATGGGCCACAGCCCCGGAAGAAATGGAGAACAGTCCTACTGGTGATAGCCCTGTGTATCATCGCCGGAGTGGGAGGGTACTTTGTCGGAGAACTTCTCCCACCACCTGGCGCGTGCGGAATCTAGCCTGTACACGCTGGAGAAATATGCTGGAGATGTACGTTAATGGCCGTTTTCGTGCGTCCGTAACAGACGCCACGGACTGAGCGTGGGAAGGGTGTACGAAACTCGTGTACAAAGTGGTCCATCTATAGAATTGATGTCCGACGAATTTCGTACACTTCTTTCTATGACAGAAAAACTCCTTGGATATGCCAGGGTCTCGACAGATTTACAGAACCCCGACCTGCAGACCGATGCTCTCACACAGGCCGGTTGTGACCGGATTTGGGTGGACAAGGTTTCTGGCACGATCCTCGCCAGGCCTCAGTTGAATGACATGTTGGACTATGCGCGAACTGGAGACACGATCGTGGTGTGGCGGCTGGATCGGTTGGGGCGTTCAGTAAAAGACCTGGTCGACTTAATGGGGGTGTTCCAAGAACGAGGGCTGGGGTTCCGGTCGTTGACGGAGGGGATGGACACGACAAGCCCGGGTGGGATGTTGATTTACCACGTTTTCGCGGCTGTGGCCCAGTTCGAAGCGGACCTCATCCGGAGCCGGACGATGGCGGGGTTGAACGCGGCTCGGGCGCGCGGGAGAGTGGGCGGCCGCCCGAAGAACCTCACGCAAGAACAAACGAGTCTGATCGACCAGTGGATCGAGGAGGGGCGAACAATCACATCGATCGCAAAAACAGTTGGAACGACCAGGACGACGGTCTACAGGTATTTGAGCTCTCGGTAGACGTGTTGTCTCGTCCGGGTTTGATTTTATGCTTTCACCATCATAGAACGACCGGGAAGGAAAATCATGTCCAGTCAAGCCGTGGGTGCTCTACACATCCAGAAGTTACGCAATTTCGTGTGATCCAGTACGACTAAGCGCGGGAACGATCAGACAAGAGTCCGAATCCTAGGAGAAGACAGAAATAATGAGGATGTGTTTGCAAATGACAGAGTATGAGAATTATACCCCAGATGAGCAGAGCGGATACTGGAAACGACGCCTCAACCGGGCACGGATCGTATGCCTTGCGTCAACCATCGGCCTCCTTACGGTTCTCGCCTTCGCCTGGGCTGAAGCGTGGCCGTGGAACTTGTTTACCCTAATCGTGGTGTTCGCTTTGTGGATGTGGAGTGCATTTAAGATGTTGGCTGATTCCAAACTAGCAGCCCGCCACCCTGACGTATCCACGTTAACTCTGAAGGAACGAAAAGCGATCCTGAAGAGTCTCGACGTTCAGAAGGCCGAAGTGCGTAGATTCATGGACTATTACCGTCCATATCAAGCTGAAGAGATCCTACAAAAGATCGAGCGAGCCCGTGAGACCGTGAAACAGGCAAACGAAGCAGACTCCGGGAAAGGACTGCAATGACGGGCGAAGGCAACTTGACGATGATCGACCTGTTTTGTGGCGGGGGAGGTTCCACGACAGGAGCCTTCATGGTGCCTGGTATTGATGTGAGAATCGCGGCCAACCACTGGGACCTGGCCATTGAAACGCACAATACGAACTACCCACAAGTCGACCATCTACAGGCAGACATCAGCCTGTTGGATCCACGCTATGTACCTCACACGGATTTGGCGTGGATCAGTCCTGAGTGCACAAACCATTCACGGGCGAAAGGGCGCAGAGCAGTACCGGCGCAACCAGATCTGTTCGGGGAAACCTTGGTTGAGGATGCTGTCAGGCGTTCTCGGGCGACCATGTGGGACGTTGTACGTTTCGCAGAGGTCCATCGTTACCGTGCGGTTGTGGTTGAGAACGTCGTCGAGGTTGCCGATTGGGGCGATGACGATACATGCCGGGGTGGGTTGTTCCAGGCTTGGCTCTTGGCCATGACCAATCTTGGGTACCAGTACCGGATCTTGTCACTGAATTCGATGCACGCACAGCAACATGGGCTGCCTGCCCCACAATCGAGGGACCGGGTGTATGTGGTCTTTTGGCGCAAAGGAGAACATGGACCTGATCTGGAACGCGTCGTGCGTCCACGGGCGTGGTGTCCCTGCTGTGACCGGATTGTTGACGCGGTCCAGTCGTGGAAGAACCCGACGTCAACGCGTCCGGGACGTTATCGCGCCCAGTATGTGTACCGATGCCCGAACCATTCCTGCCGTGGACAGGTGGTGGAACCTGGATGGCTGCCGGCGTCGACTATCATCAACTGGGACCGTCTGGGGACGAGGATCGGCGACAGGGAGAAGCCCCTGGCTGACAAGACGATGGCGCGTATCCGTGCAGGGATCGAAAGGTATTGGGAACCGTTCATCGCTGAGGCGGCTGGTAACACGTGGGATTCCGCCAGCGGAGCGTCAGGATCGTATCTGCGCGCCTGGCCGACAACGGAACCTTTGCGGACTGTGCACACCACAATATCGAAAGCACTTGTCATCCCTATGGAAGGACGGGATGGGAAGGCTGCGGCGTCGACCGTGGCTCCATTGAGAACGATGACGACCCGTAACGAAACCGGAATCGCTTTTCCTCAGCCGTTGATCGCTGAATTGCATGGCGGAGGATCCACAGTACGCCCGGTTGGCGAGCCGTTGTCGACCGTGTGCGCTGGGGGCAATCATCATGCTCTCGTGGTTCCCTACTATGGGCGGGCAACGTCGACGACAAGTGACTCGGCGTTGCCGACTGTCGTGACCCATGACAGGTTCGCGTTGATCATGCGGAACAACACGGCGTCGTTAGGTCAAGGGTATTTGTGCACGCCTGTCGAGGAGCCGATTCGGACAGTCACCACAGCTGGGCATCAATCGTTGCTGGCGATTGAACCGCCGTGTTCAGTGGATGATGTGTGGTTCAGGATGTTGGAGCCGGATGAGATCAAGAAGGGCATGGCCTTCCCTGACGGTTACACGCTTCTGGGATCACGCCGCAACCAGGTGAGGTTGGCAGGCAATGCTGTCACCCCGCCGGCGGCTCGGGACATCATGTCTGAAGTGTATGCAGCAATCACAGGGGAATGAGGGTGGGATCATGATGCAATGTGCTGATCTGCGTGAATCTCCTGGATTCTGGTTGGAAGACGAAGACAAGGAGTTGCTCCAAGCTGCGGAAGAAGTTGTTGCGGATCTCCTTGAAAAGCCTTTGACGAAGACAGGCGCTGAACTTGTCAGGTCAGCGAATAATGCGTTGACAGCATTAAATAATGAGGTTGTGATGTACAGTGAAGCGGTGATCTAGTGGCTTTACATCTGGTCCGTATTGGCAGGGCGACGCTCGTTGATGGTGTATCGAGGTGGCATCGGACTCACCTTCCACCTGTTGGGGATCTCGGGCTGCGTGTTGGGGTTGCCACCGAGGATGGGGTTTTGGTTGGTGTCGGGTGTGTGGGGCGTCCTGTGGCGCGAGCGTACGACGATGGGAACACGGCCGAAGTGACCCGGGTGGCCACGGACGGGACGAAGAATGCGACGTCGATGATCTATGGGGCGTTGGCACGTGCCGCTCTAGCGTTGGGGTACACGAGGGTGATCACCTATAACGAGGAGGGTGAATCTGGGTCGGCGTTGCGGGGGGCTGGATGGCGTGTGGTCGCTCAACGGCCATCGCGGAGCGGTTGGGATTGCCCGTCTCGGCCGCGTGATGACAGCAGGAATCCTCCGGTTGCACGAACGTTGTGGGAGACGTCATGAAACCCCCGATGCCGTATGCGGGTGGTAAGCAGAACATCGCTGACGACATTGTCGCTCTCTTACCGTCTCATTTGCACTATGTCGAACCTTTCGCGGGTGGCCTGAGCGTGCTTTTCGCGAAAGAACCGTCGCATATTGAGACGGTGAACGACATTGATGAGGAGATCATGACGTTCTGGACGGTTCTTCGAGATAAACCGTCGTGGGAAGGTGATCTTGTCTGGGTACCGGTCGGCGTTGTACGACGACGCGTTGGCTAACTGGACTCGTGTCGACTTCATGACTACGTGTATGACGGGCGAGAAAAGAACCGAGTGTGTGTGGCTGAACTATGATCTTGCTCAGACCGCTGACGAGCAGTTACCGCTGTGGTGAAAGAAAAGTCTTTCCCTAGAGAATGACAATGTGGTCCAGATATAGTATTTCCGCCATTGCAGTTGCTCGTGTTTGAGCAACGTCAAGGACGATGGGATATGTCGTGTTTCCTAGATTCCGATGCCTTGGTACGGACTGTCTGGCGGGAGGTCTGGCCAGTCGTAGTCGGGACTGTCGAGGTCGAGATAGTCGCGGCTGATCTGGCTGAGGGTGCGGTCGGCGTCAGGAATGGGTGGGAGTGCGGGTTGTGCCGGTTCGTGTGGCTGGGCATAGTCAAGCCGGATGTCTCCGACGTCGCGTTCGAGAATGGTCTTCCATTGATGGATTGTGGAGGCTGGCATGCCTGTCCTCGTGCCGGTGGGCGCGTCGGATCGGGCTTGGTCGGTGTCGTGGAGGATTTGGGAGAGGACGTCGATTTCTTGGTCGACGACGTCTGCTGGGAGTGTGGCGGTTTCTGCCGCGGCTGTGTGGGCGATGTTGAGGAGGGTGACGGGGTGGTCGAACGCACGTCCTGGGTCTCCGTCATGCGCCGAGAGGGTACGGCTGATATCACGCTGGAGTGTGGCGGCGGCCATGCTGGGGAGGATGTCGGGGTGGGCGAGTTGCATGGCGAGAAGGTCTGGGTGCGTCTGGTAGGCCTCGCCTGGGTCTTTCACGTCGGTGTACGCGAGTCGGCGCAGGTTGATGGGGAGTGTCGCCAGTATGGTGGTGTCTTTCTGGGCCGCGTCCCATCCAGCGTCGTCGGAGTCGGTGGCGATGATCATGGTGGGGTCGTGGACCAGGTGGGGGTGGAGGATGGCGGCTTGCGCGTGGGTGAGCGCGGTTCCTGAGGGGGCCACTCCGATGGCGGTCCCGTGTGCGGCAAGTGTGACGGCGACCGCGTCGAGGGGTCCTTCAACGAGGACGGGGGTGGCGTCGTCGGTAAGGAGGTTCTCGCCGAACAGGTGGTCTCCTTTGTGGTATGCCCTGGTGTTGGGGCTGTTCTGGTATTTGGGTGTCTTGTCGGTGTGGGTTGCGGGGTTGGCTCGGGCGATGAATCCGAGGACTTGGCCGTTACGGTCGGTGACGTCGAGGGTGACGGAGTCGAGGAAGAAGTCGCTGAGGAAGGGGCCGTTGCGGCCGTTGCGCCACTTGGCGAGTCCGGCGTCGAGGAGTTCTTGGTCGGTGATGTGGAGTCCGCGCATGTGTTGGATGAGGGACGTCCATCCTGCGGGGGCACATCCGATCTGCCATCTTGGGTCGTCGTTGAGGCTGGTGCCGAAACGTTGGGTGAGGTAGGCGGAGGCCCACGAGTGAGGGTACGCGTCGTGGTAGTAGTCGGCGGCGATCTTGTTGAGTTCGAGGATGCGGTCGCGGCTGGTGGGGCCGTAGTCGTCGGGGAATGTGACCAGGTGGTCGTCTTCGTCGGGAAGATCGGGTGCCGGCGTGCCGGCGGGGCCAGTGGTGAGTTGTTCAGCCCTGATTTTGTCGAGGAACGCTTGGTCTTCGTCTGTGATTTCTTCGTCTGTGATCACAATGTCGACTGGGTTGGGTGGGGCTGTTGTGGCGAGTTTTTCTGCCCAGATTGTTCCGAGATAGGCGTCGTCGCCGGCGGTGGCAGAGTCTAATGGGGGTTCGGCGGGCGTTTGGTCGGCGCCTACTCTGACGTCGTGGTCACGGTTGAGGAGGTCTGTCAGTTCGGAGGTGAGTACTGTGACGAAGCCTTGCGTGTCAACCTGGGTTGCTCTGGTGAGTTGCACGGCCAGGTCGAGGTACGCGTCGAGGTCGTGTGGGGGGATGGTGTGGGCGAGGCTGACGAGTGCTGGCCATGAGGTGTCGGTGAGCACGTCCATGTGCCGGTCGGGTGGGATGTGGCGGAGAAGCTGGGACGTCCAGGGGGGTGTGAGCAGGGTCGTCGGGTGGTCGGGGAGGTCGGCTGGGACGGGTGTGAGATGGCCGACGATCCGGTACCACAGCGCTGTTGCGGGATGGTCGACGGGAAGCGGCTTGTCTGATTCGGCGGTAATCCATTGCTGGAGGTCGGATTGTGTGGCTCTGTTGGTGGTGATCGTGTCGTTTAACCGGGCGGAGACCAGCGGCCACATGGGGTCTTGTGTCGCGTCGGTTGGCGCGATGTTGTCCCATGCGTGGACGTTGAGCGCGTCGTCAATCTGGTGGGAGAGTCCGTTGTGGGCGCGTTGCATTCTCACGGTGAGGCTGGGCAGTCGGCTGCCAAGTGGGTCGAGGTCGTTTTCTGGGACGTTGTTGGCGGCTCTCCAGATGGCGATCGACGCGACGAGTCCTGGATGGTTGTCGATGAGGGGGACGGCCCATTGTGGGCAGGTAGAGCGTGTCCAGGTGCGCACTTCAGTGCTGATGGCGGTGGCTTCCTCGACGATCAGGTCGTGGTAGAGGCGCAGGAAGTTCTCCCATTGTGAGGCGTGAGCGAAACGCTGGGCGTGGTCCTCGTTGATCACGGGTGGGGGTAGCAGCCACGAGAGGGGGCCTTGCAGGTCGTGGTCTTGGTCTAGTGGCGGGAGCCTCCAGGACAGGACGGCGGCGTAGTCACGAGCGGGGCTGGTCTCGCCGTCGCGTTGGTCGAGGGGTCGTTCGTCGATGATGTGGTCGATGAGTTGATGGGGGTCGGTGCCAGAGATGATGGTCCGGTACATGATTTCCGTGAGCAGAGTCTCCCACGCGGGCTCGTCCGACAGTGGCCTGTACCCGCGTGTACGCATGGCGTGGTCGGCGTAGCCGGTGATGTCTGTGACGGCTTGTTCGGTCATCATGATCCGGCAGGCGCGGGAAATCGCTGACGCGTACACCGAGCAGTCGTTGAACAGTTGTGTGAACGGGTCCGTGTTCTCTCGTTGGATCGTGGTGGCGGAGACGACTTTGTCTGTCCGGTCCATGATGTCGTGGAGCATGTCGACGGCGGTGCGCAGCCTGGCGTCCTCGTCGAAGACTGCTTCGTCGGAGTCTGTAGACCCGCCTGTGATCACATAGGCTTGGTTGAGGAGACGGCCCCTGGATAGTGCCACGTACAGTCCGGCGAGGTCTTCGGTTCCGTTGATGACGACCCGGCATGTGTCGACTGTGGTTCCTTGTGCGGCGTGGATGGTTTCCGCGTACCCGAGTTCGACGTGCTCGGAGACGTAGTTGGGGGTGAGAGTGGTGGTGAGCCGCGGGTCGTCGGCACGAACCACGTTCAACGACCCGTCGGCTAACACTGATTGGATGATCCACCGGTCACGGTTTTTCACCATGTCTGTCCGGGTGACATGGTTGCTGTAGTCGTTCAACCGGGTGACGACCAGGTCTCCAGCGCCGGCAGTGGACCCGTCCCACAAGTCCACAGTGCTGGCCGTGTCAGATTGTCCGGTACGTCGTCTCCATTCTTGGGCGAGGTCGTTGAGGGATTGGACTTGGTCGATCGTGCTGGCGAGCATGATCGAGTCGAGGTTGTTCTGCTGGTCGTAGACCCAGTCCCTGAACACGGTTGTGGCGCTGGTGGGTTCGGTGACGGAACGGATCCGGCCATGGTCGGCGTACCATCCGAGCGCCCCATGGTCACCGTCACGGATAGCGAGGGTGGCTTCTCCTTCAGTGTGGTCCCGGAAACGCATGAGTTCGTTGAGGGTGGCGGCCCCGTATTCTGCCCTCAAATCACGCAAAATGCCGCCGGAGCCGATGGCGGCCAACTGCCGGTCGTCGCCGATGAGTGTGATCGACGCGCCTCTGGCGAGAGCGAATCTGGTCAATGCCGCAAGGTCGACGGTGCCAGCCATTCCAGCCTCGTCAACGATGATCATGGTGTTCTGTGTGATGTTCTTCTTCCACCATGCGAGCGGATCGGCGACGATCTCCCCCGTCCTATCGTCAACCATTTCCGTCTGCCCGTCGACGGGCAGATCGCGTAGGCGGCTGGTCAACGAGGCGAGAGTCCCGGTTGGAGTGTCCTCGCCCAATGCACGGCGGAGTTCTTGGGCGGCGATGGCTTGGTGGGAGAAGCCGACGACGTTACCACCAGAGGCTCTCCACGCGTCAGCGAAGACCTGCATGGCGGTAGTTTTGCCCGTCCCAGCTGGGGCGAGAGCTAATTGGAGACGGCGTCCGGATTGGGACAGTTGACGGACCATAGCGCGTTGGCTCGTTGTCAAGGTGATGCCGTCCAGGTGGGATTCGGCGATGACAAGGTCGACGTCGCGGACCGTTGCGCCGTCCAGGCGGCGTCCAGCGGTGATGATGCGCTGTTCAGCGTCGAGGATTTCTCGGGTGGTCCACAATTGGGAATGGGGACGTATCAGCACTGAATGTCCGTCTTCGGTCAACTCGTCGGGCACTTCTGCGATGTCTGTTCGCGTCAACGGTGTGGCTTTGGCGAGCATCGCTTGTGCGAGGTCTTCAACGAGGCGGAGACGGTCTTCTTCTGGCAGAGGTGTGCCTTTGACACGTCTGCTGGCCTCCGCGTACAGATGGGTGTCGTGGAAACATGCGGTGGACCCTGTGACAGCCAACAGTCCTTCGACGGCGTTGAGCTCGATAAACGCTTCTCGGCCGAGACGTTCATAGTCGCTCACACTGGCGAAACCAGGCGACGGGAACCCTCCCAGTTGGCGTCGGATGCTGTCGGGACCCATGGCTGTGACCGCCTCAGCCATCCATTGGGACCGTTGTTCAGCGAACGATCCTGACAGTACTTTCTCGGGACGGGTTTGCAGTGTCGCCGTTTGAGCGAGTTTGCGTGCTTCGATGGGGGTGGGCATGCGCCCGTGGAGGGCACGGAAATTGTCAACGAGATCAGACTCGACTCTCGTGATGGCCGTCCTTCTTTTCGAGAAGACCGTGATCAGGTCATCGCTGACGCCCACGATTTCACGGATGGGCTGTTTGTCTTGGCTGCGGTATCGGGGAGCAAAGTCGTACCCCAGCTCGTCGTGAAGCAGAGATTCCATAGCAAGGTTGTAGTGTTCGCTCGCGGCGACAAGCGCATGATAGAGCCCTTCACCGTCGATGGTGAGCCATTTACCCGTCCCTCTCGAATATACCCTGTTCGCGATCGCACAATGTGTGTGCAAGTCGGGATCCCCCGATCGTGATGTACGGTGGGTGAACAGTGTGGCCATCAACCCGGTGGTCGACGTGTGGAACACCCCGTTGGTTCCTTCCCTGGTGTACACATGGTTGGCCTCCAACCACTCCAACGTGGAGCGGACGCACCGGTCATGAATGTCCTGGATATGCCTCGACGTGTCGATATCAGACAGTGCCCACATGATAGAAACAGACTTCACGGGTGAGAACACAGCGTCGAACCCGGCGCACGCTTGCCGGACAGGGCGAGAGTTCTCAGCCAGGAATCCGCCTAGTTCCCTCTCGTCCGGGTCTCGGCCGTACTGGTCGTTGAAGCACTGCACAGCGACACGGGTGCGGATCTCCGACCTCACATCGTCGGGAACATCTCCCCTGTCGTGGCCGTCCTTCCATGTACGATACGCGTCGGTGAGACGTTGAACGAATAGTGTTTGCATGGGTCCTGGGGCCTCAGGAGCGTCTGTCGGCGCGCCTGGGAGAACCTGCTGATGCCTGGTATTACTCGTGGTGTAGACGGCGTACTTACGTCCGATTGACACTTCTTTCATGACTTGCTTCGGCGTTATCCCCTGGGCGATGAGAGCACGTTGGACAAGGTCAGCGTCCGGGTGGAGTCCCTCGCCGAACAGTGCGCGCATCTGGTCCTCAGATACTCGTGTGCCCTCCAGTGTCCGTAAATGGATGCCGTCGAACGTCGGGAGGGACGCCAATCCAGCGCCCCACCACACGCCAGGCTGTTCCCCTTTCTCTGTGTAGTAGTCGGAAAGGGTTTGGCGTCCACGATTGTCGTCAGCAGCGGCGACCTGCTTCGTCAGGTATGTATAACCGTTCCCTGCCGTGATTTTGTGGAATCCAATAGCCATAGAATCAGGATAGCATCCGAAATGCAAAGGGTGTATAGAAATTGTGAAAATGAATCTGGCAAAAATCGATTTAAAAAAACAGATGTTTAGTGCGCGATAGTCATATCGTCATGGGAATAGTGACTTCTTGTGACTGAGGTGGGATGTCCGGGCAGATATTTACGATACCAAGTGAAGAAAGGAGATGATCATGGCAACTACGCCAGATTCGAGACGAACTGCAAGGGTTCGATCGTTGAGCTCGTCGGTGGAGGCTGCTGTCAAACGTCAGACTGATCTCTTGGCGGAGGTCAGCGATGGGCTAGCGTCCGTCGGAGAGCACGAGAAGGCCATCAACACATTGATGTCTGAACTGTGGAAGCCTCTCGACGCTTTGACAGAAATGGGACTGTCACTGAAAGGTGTCGCCGACATGCTCGGTGTCGACCAAGCAGACCTTCGTGACATCATGAAGGCCAAGCCGAAGGAGACGAAGCAGAAGAATACGAGTGACGAGGCGACAGTAGAATCCACCACCACCGAAGGCACATGGTCGGTCACTGAGTGACACTGCTGTAAAGAAGGGTGGCCGCAAAATGATGTCACGGCCACCCTTCACTATGTTTCAGAGGCTAGAGAATCCTCCTGGTTGTCAACCACTCGTACACTCCGCGATAATCGATCGTCACGGGTTCCTGTGGATACAGGATCGGCAGTGGGACACGGGACGCGTAACTGTCGGGCACCCTGGTGGACCTGCGTACCATTGGTGTGATCCTGTCGGCCCATGGTCCGGAGACGAGCAGGTCGTAGGATTCGCGGTAGATCGCGCCGGCGTTGGCCGGTGGAACCATGCAGGGGACGATGCCGTCGACGCGGATGGTCAGGTCGTGTTCGTCAGCGAGGTCGTCCACGAGTCGCATGAACCGGGGTGTGCCCTCGACTTCTTTCATGGTCGGTGTGGCGACAGTCACCACATGGTCGGCGGCGACGATAGCTGACGCGGTGATAATGTTCAATGATCCTGGGCAGTCGATGAGGACAAGTCCGAACCCATGCACGTCACGAAGGAAGTTCCTCATCCGCCGCTCGGCGCCTCTCATGGCTGCTAACTGTGTGACAACGCCGTCGAAATTAGTGGCGGCCGGGAGGAGGAACACACCCTCGACGGGTGTGGGAATGATGGCCTCATCGGCTGTGGCTTCCTTGAGAAGCACATTTCCGATGTTGAGGTCGCAGTGGAGGGGGTCGATGCCAACCCATCGTGTGGCGGTGGCCTGGGCGTCGCCGTCGACGATGAGGACTTTTTTGCCGTCTTCTGCAGCAATCGCCGCTAGGGACGTGACTGTCGTGGATTTTCCCGCACTGCCGGCGGCGTTGCCAACGGCGATTTTGTTCTTGTTCACTTCTCCTCCTGGAGCTGTTCGATGATTCGCTGGTATTCGGCGGCCAGCAGACGATTCGATCCGAGTCTCGCTTCTGCGGCCGCGAACAGCCAGCATGCCTGCTGCTGAGTGATGCCATCGGTTGGCACTTCCGTTCTCAACTTTTCGGTAACTTGAGAACCGCCGAGGATAAACGCAGCCATGACGGCCGCCCACTGATCCTGGGTTGGATGATCGATCGACTCACTTCGTCTCTCCCCTGTACGCGGATCAGGAAACACAGTGAGGACAGGTGGAGTGCTACGAGTCGTTCCTGATCGTTCCTCGTCTTTGGTTAAGGGAGGCTCTGCGGGATTCATACGATGCGTCGGCTGGAGGGTCTCGAGCTGGCGGATGGCGGCTCGCTGTGATTGGACGATGAGGCCGACCTGGTCTTTCCACGACATAGACCTTGGGATGGGAAGTTCCGCTGCTTGCATCAACACGTCCACTGGGGCTTCACGGGTCTGGTAGGCGTCCCAAGCGGAGATCGTCCCGGCACGGATGAGATCTTTCACAGGGTCAGGCAGGTCGAGCAGCGCCAGGCGTTGGGACACGTGTCCTTGAGATTTTCCGGCGACCTTCGCTGTACGCGCTTGGGAGAAACCGTTGTCGATGAGTCGGCGATAGGACTCAGCCTCTTGAAGGGGGGTCAATTCAAGACGGGATCCATTTTCTGCCAACATCACCTCGTCGATGCAGTCCTGCAGGTCGTCCCGGATGACGATAGGAACGGTACGCAGCCCTGCAATCCTCGCAGCGGCGTACCGACGGTTGCCGGCCAGAATCATCCAGCCGTCGCCATAAGTGGTGACGATCAACGGTTGGATGATCCCGATCTCACTGATAGACGACGCGAGTGAGTCCAGTTCTTCACCGTCTTCCGTGCGCGACGGTGGGTTGTTCGGATTGATCTTGAGTTGGCTGATCGGTACTTCCAGGATTTCTTCAGACTGACCAGTGTGGACGCGCAACGCGTCAACGAGTCGTGTGGATGGGCCGTCGAGGTCCAGTGTCAATACTGGCCTCGCATGCTTAGCTCTCATCATGTCTCCCTTCTTGTCAGTATCTTACGGACAAGCCCGGACACCTCATTACAAGAATGTCCGACGAAAATGTCACAATAGTGGCATCGGATAGAAAGAGGCGTCATGGGATGATATGACTAATTTGAGAGTTATTTCTACTGTGACTGAATCGTCGGCTGAATGTCGACTTGCTGATGCCAAGAACACTCGAAATTTCCGTGGCTGTGCACCCTTCGCGGAGGAGGGCACGAACGATGAGGGGGTCCCCTCCTGTCGTACGCAGGGATTCGATCTCTTCTGTCGCTAATCGTCGCCGATGCGCGGATTGTTCCCGCGCCCCTTGACGCTGGGCTGAGATTGCGCACTCAGAGGAGCACGTTCGGTTACGGCCTCGATACTCGGCCCCGCAGACGGGGCAGGTCTTCACGTGGCCTTGTCCGCTCCGGTTGTGGTTGACTTCTCGCATCAAAGCGGACCGATCAGCCTGGCTCGATGGAGAAGTGAAAGACGCTGGGTCACGTGACAGTGAAGCTGCCAGGGGATCCCGTGCTTTCTCGAATTTCTTCCACTGGGAAGAACCGACGCGTGCGGATGATTCTTGTGACCGCTGTGCGGATAGGGAGATCGACGTGAGGGGCATCGTGCGTGGCAGGCCGTGGGCTTGACGGTACTGTGCGGCGGTCTCACCATGGGCGAGGATAGTGTGGGCCCCAAGGCTGGCGAACCGTTCCGGGCATTCGTGACAGGCCACACTATCCTGGCCACGGTCGAGGATCCCGTACAGGCCGTACCCGTCCGGGTCGCCCACCTGTTTCGATCCGGTCGGAACTGGTTCGTGGCCGGACATGGCTTTCAGGACACGCCTCCTAAAAGTCGTCATGGGCATCCCGGACAGGCGTGCCAGGTGCGGCCAGGAACATCCGTTCCGGCGTTGCTCAACGAGTTGACTGATATCCATGATCGGAGAGCCGTCCTTATTCGATGGGTGCCCAGGACGCGGGCAGAGTCATCACAGCGGCGGGGATCTCCCGGGCTCCCCACGCCCGCACGCAGCACGTCCTCCACCACCGGAGTCCGTAGGCTCTGATCGCGGGCTGCGCACGCTCGATCACCGACACCCACCAGGAACTACCATGGCCTCCATCATTTTCAGCTTGGTCGGCCAGTGACGCGAGTTCTGCGACGTGCTCGGCAGTATCCGCTTCAATCATGGCCATCTCGTGGCGGACACAGTAGGGCACATTCGTTCTCCCCCGCTCCCAGAACTTGATCGTGTCGGGAAGATTGCCGAACACTGTGGCGACATCCGTGCGTTCCAGACCGAGGGCCTCACGGCGTGCCCGGAATTCGATCCCTGACATCCTCGACGTGACCGTCGGAGCCAGCGGTGTTCCTTCATTAGTCGCCCTCGCCTGGTCGATCAGTTGGAGCGCTTCCGCCCTCACATACTTCGATCCCATGACGTCAACGGCGGGACCACCGTCACTCTCCCACCCGACCAGACTATGCGCGAGCTGCGCCGTCTCGGAGGTGACGTACTGACTCGCCTCGTCGAACTGTTCACGCCCGGCCACCGGGTCGAGAACATCCCGCACAGCCATCCCCACTAGTGTTCTATCATCCATGGCCATCATTGATACCACGCGTCCAACTCGTCATCGGTGGCCGGCTCACACTGAAGGCCGCTGCGTTCGAACACGACGTCCTCTCGAATACCTTCGCGGGAGAAATCGACGTGGTCCCCGCCGGCGGGTGGGGTCCATCGGTCGAACTCCCTGCGGACGATCGCATCCGGGCGGGCATCAGTGACCCATCGGCGAACCAACACCCAGTAAAGGAGATTCTCCCTCACATAGGCGATCTCCCTGCCGATCTCTTTCAACAAACCGGCGTCGTCCCTTTCCTTCGCCATATCTTCGGCGTATCCCCATGTTTTCAACTCATGGGCGTACGCGACGATCATCGTCTGTGCGTTCCATTTCTCAGATGGATCCAAAAGCCGTGCTGACAATTCGTCTTCACAATACAATAATACGGATGCGTCTATCACGAGTTCTCCTCCTGGATCTGTGTCGTGTCCGATGATGTCATATACCGTGCTGCCATATCGGACAGTACGCTGAAATCCCCAATCCGTGCCTCGATGTTGTCGTCAGCCAGCATTTTCATCGCCTCAACCGCCGCTACACGGTGAACCGACACAGGCAAACCTCTCAATTCCGGGTTAATCAGCCACATATGCGATTCGACAGTATAGGTTGGAATGACAACAGGACGATCCGGGGAGTTTTTCCCGGCGGTATACAATCGGTCTGCGAGCGTGTCCAACCATTTCTCTGCTATGGCTAGGCGGTCGGTGGCCCAGTCAGGCCATGAGCGTTTCCCGCTCTCCACCTCAGAAATCCGGGATTGTTTCCAGGGTAGCCACGCGGCGAGTTGGGCCTGCGTCAAGCCTAATGCTTCCCGGCGTGCCACAATCTCAACGGGTTCAATCCTCGTCATCGTCGTCCTCGTCATCGTCGTCCTCCTCATCGATCCTGTCCCGCCATTCCTCATACCAGGTGTCACGGCCCCACGGGAGATTCCAGACTGGGCGTTCACCGATGATTGCGGTGAACCGGTCCTCAGCTTTGCGGATACTTTCCATATCATGGTTGTATGGTCCGATACCGAAATTCCCAGCCAATGCGCTCCACAGTGTCACCGTTGTGAACATCCCACCACCGATGTTTGTCACAATGATGGTCAGAGCGTTTGTTGGTTCAGGCCCAGACCCGAAATTCTCAGGCTGTCCACGACACCACTCGAATCGTGAAATGTGGCCTCCCACATAGTTTTTCAAATCAGGGATGGCGATTGCCATCTCGGGTGTGATTGTTGTGTACATGCTGGACTCCTTTCTATCAACCTGTGGTTATCGTGTGACCAAATGCCCGACACGGGCCGCCATCAAACCATCTGTTGTCTCACCCACGACCGTGCCAACAATTTCTGTCGACATGGACTTGTCCCGGCGCTTGACTGTGACCCGCTGACCCTCAACAAGATTCGTTCCAGCGATCAGCCACTCTCCGCTGATCTTCCTCCACTCTGCCAATCCCGAATTCAGATCAGCCTGACGGATATGAGCTCTCTCCTGCTCGGCAGCCTCATCCCTGATCCTTTGTTCCTCCGTCAGGATAGGGAAATAATTACGATTACCCGACACGGCCGGCTGTCCACCGTCCGACAACACCAATATTCCAAGATTTCTCGCGATCACTGCCTGAGCCTCAGTGATGATATGCATTGCCATAATGACTCCTTTACAGGTGGGGACTCCCTTCCGGATTCCCTCTATGTATAATAATATACACCTATAGGGCGGAGATGTCAACTTTGGGTGGGTATCGTCGCAGCCGCTGTGCGACAGTGGAGACGGCAATCCCACACGCTTCGGCGACTGACCGGGTGCTCACGGTAGGGTCGGCGAGAATCCTTCTCGCGTGGTCAGCCCATATTTGGAGGTCGATCTCTCCGACAAGGAGTGAGGATTCGGCCTCTGTCAATGCTCGCCCCTTCCTTCTAGCCGCCACGTCTCGCCGTTTTGCCCGGACCTCTGGTGCCCAGGGACCGTCTTTCGTGTGCGATAAGGACGAGGCGGCAGCCTTGCCAGGATCCCTGCTCAGCTCCAGGACGGCCAGATGGGTCTCCGCGTGCTCCTGCCATTTCGCGGCCATCGTCTCCGACGAGCTAGCCGACACGAGCCGGGTTGTGCGTCCCAGCCCGTGGGCTCGCCTGTACTCGTCGGCGGTGACACCGTGGGCGAGCCGGACATGGGTGGCCAATTGGTCGTAACACTTGCCGCACTCGTGGCACATCAGGCGTCCACCGTCGTCGGTGTCGAGGACGGCGAACCGCCCGTATCCGTCCGGGGTGCCGACCCTCATCATGATCACTTGGCCATCGCATCGAGTCCAGCGGCAATCTCGGCTGCTTCCCCAGATAGATCTCTTAACGCTTGTGCGATTTCAGCGGGGACTCGATAGGGGATGGGTTCGACGCCGTGACGCCACCGGTACGCGGTGTCCCGCCGGACTCCGAGCGTGGATGAGAGCCACGCGTCGGACAGTTTCAGTCTTGAGCAGATTCCGTCCAACTGCTCGCCGGTCATGCGTGGTCCTCCGGGCTCCCATGGGATGTTGACGCTGGGGCCTGCATACTGCAAATTTTCTGCCCACTTGCTCGTCGGGAATGGCCCGTGCTCGTCCCACTGATCCGTGGTCTCGACTGTCCTGGTGTACCAGTCAGTCTCGCTTGGATACAACTCGCTGGGTAGGTACAAGCCCGATCCGGGGGGGAGATAGGAGCCGTTCAGGCGATAAGCTTGTATCCGCAACGGGTCAACTTGGAGGATCCGGTAGGCATTGACTGTTGTCAGCCCGGTCATGTAGCAGGTGGTCACTACGGCCACCTGCCCATCGGAGAATCTCGGTTGCATGTCTCTTTCCTTCCCTTCAGATTTTCCTTTGAATAGTGGAGGGGCCCAGCCAATGGCCAGGCCCTCCACTATTACTATCCGGCAATCCCGGAATCGTTCTGATCGCCTACGATGAGCCACGCGAATTGTTCCGCTGCCCACGATTGGGCTTTAAAATCCGATGTTTCGCCATCGCCAACAATGTGCTGCCCGAAATTCCATACGCCGGCGCCGACGGCTTCATCATGTTCGTCGAAAGCCATGGCCGAATAACGGACACCATAAGGATCATGCGGGTCGCCCAACACTTCCTGGAGTAGCCTGATCTTCCCTTGCTTTCCATCGACCTCAGCCAAGACGTTGAATGTCGCCGTTTCACCGGAATTGTAAGCATCATCGGTAGTGAATGTCTTTGTCATTTCGACTCCTTTTGTCGATGCCCCAGGGCCTCTCCCTGATGACATATACAATATTACCCCTTCATATGCAGGGGTGTCAAGTTATCGGGGGAATGTTACCAAACCGTTATAAACTCTCCAGGTCGAGAATTCACTTCTCAGCCAATGGCACGATGACCAGCTCCCGCGCCAACCCATCCAGGGCGTTGTCAGTCTATTCGATAGACGAATATCGTTGACTGAACGCGTGGAGTCTGAAAACCGACCAGACGACGCTTGACGGCCGACGCGATAGGTTGGCCAGGCTCATCACTGCCCTGCACGACACGGTAGACACCAGCGGAGATCTGTTCACGGCACAGATCGCGAGGAAAGAATGGGGGCAGGACCATCGCCGGGATCCCGACATGTACCTGCGTGACCCTGTCGTGTGTCTGGACAGGATGACCGACTCAGTGTTCCCGTACGCTGACGAGCTCACTGCCGCACGACAGGCGTTGCAAAGCGTCAACGATGAAATCGCTGCTGGAGACCATGCCGAACCCCTGCCCACCACCATCCCAGTGGACCGTCTGAACCTCGACACGGATCCCGAACAGGAGATAGAAGGCGACCATCGTGACATGGACAAGAGCGGCATCGGCTATTAGGGCTAATAATTGTCGGAGTTGTCCACAAGCTCTTCTAGGATCAGGTTGAACCTGTGCACAGGCTTTTCCTGATGGAGGAACGAAGTTACTGTGTCCGGTGGAAGGAGGTTCATTATGAGAACCGTAAACGGTCGTTGGACAACTCCCGCGCTATCTGTCGTCGGACTTGACGGGAACCCGATCAGGCTCACACCCGAGGGAGGTGCTGCATTGGATGTCGTGCCGGTTGCTTCCTTTGTGGTTGATCGTGCACGCATGGCATTTCGTCAGAGGCCACATGATGCTTCGACGGTAGAAGAATGGATCGGTCAAGGGCTCGACGAAAAACTGACCCAGGCGGAGGATTCTCTGCTAGGAGGCCAGCAGTTGAAGCTAGAACCCGAGTTTGTTGATGATGGTGGTGACCGGACCGTCGTCGCCATCGCCCATTCGCTGTGTGAAAGGATCCAAGGTGAGTTCGCCCTGGCGGCACCCGGAATTGTCGAATCGCCGTTAGCGTGGCTGGACACGCTGATTTGGGAAGCCACCGCTGACGTCCTCGGATGGGAAACCCCAAACCTCGCCGACTTGGCTCAACGAGCCCGGTTCGGGCGACTCACAGGAGCGGAGGTGAGGTCGTGATCGACAACCAGAGTGTTCAGTGGGAAATCCATCTCTTCTCCACCCCACACCAGATCACCGAGTGTCTCATCTATGCTCTCGATCCCTTTGCGGATGTGAAGAAACGAGCAGAGGCTGCACAGCTGTACAGGTCGTTCGACAAGCGGGGACTCGTCAACCAGGAAGCCATCGACTGGGCACTGCTTGAGCATGACTGGACTGGGGTGGACGACCAGGTACGTCGCGACGTCGTGTACCGCATCATCGCTGACAGCATCATCCACACACTCAGGACAGTCATCGATGACCCTGACATGACCAGGCATGATCTGTACGAAGCACTCGCAGAGATCTAGCACGGCCTTTCAGGCGAGGTCTGTCGTCTTGGATGTCCGTCTTGCTCTGTACGGTGAGGCCGTGAACGAAAAGGAAAGCGGCACTGATGTATAGGGCGTTATGGAACCGGGTGCCGACACCGGTACGGGAAAAAGGCCCCGACGGGCGCAACAGCCACACGCTGATCGTGGTGTCGCTTCAGTTGGACTGGAATTCTCCCACGATTATGGGACTCATCCGTGAATGGTCGTTTGGGATAGGACAATCGTCGGGGCAGGGCCATCCATGGCCAGACCCAATGATCGACACTATCGGTCGTATTTCCAACATTGACCACCTGCGAGTCAACGGTGACGCGTGGGAAACAGTGACACGCTGGAAACCGATCAACCCAATGAGGCCACGATCGTCAGCAGCGCTCGCGAGAGGACAAGCCACTATGGTGCAATACGACCCGACGGCGGCGATCCAGGCCACGTTGCGGTATGTCCACTCCCCTCCAGCATGGTTGGCCGACGTTTTGGGAAATTCCGACCGGTTGATCGTTGACGGATACGGGGTGGGGCGGGTAGCGAGCGTCTCCACGCGTGGATCGATGGTCGTGTCGGCGCGATATATGAAAGCGGAACGGATATGGCCGGCGGGCAGGGCCACAGACGCCATGTCATGGGTCGAATTGTCGTCGAGACTGGGGCATCCGGCGACGGACTATGACCTGGCAGACAACGTCGCGGCGGTGAAGCAGGTTCGCGAGGGAATCGAGAAGTTGGGTACGGCATTGGCGCAGTCGCATCCTCGTGCACAGTTACGCACTTTGGGTGTGCCAGAAGACCAAGTGGAAAAGCTCACAGCAATAGATGCGGTCTTTCCCGACGATGGCGGGATGAGCGTTGAAGATGTCTTGGACACAGCCACCCGCATCGCCGACGGCGACGTCGACCTGTATGGCAACGAGATCCCGCATGACAGCGACGAAAGAACTCTGTGATGGGTATGGACAATGGAGGGGCCACGAATGTCGATCTGGCCGAAGTCAAAGTCAATGCTCCGACAGCCGCCTACGCTCAGGAAGCATGGGGGAAAAACCCTGACGGGGCGGGATCCTGGGTCGAGTGGGTCATTTCCCTTGTCAGGGATGCGGTCGCTGACGTGGGATTGACTGTGTTCAATTCGGGCTATGTGCCCATTCCAGATGCGGGGTATGTGAAAGAAGCGGCAGGGGTGGACGACACCAGCCTAGGTATGGTATCAATATTTATGCCCTCATCTTTGGTCGGACAAGCCGTGGTCGCCTGCGACGTCGTCTGCGAGCCGGGAGGATCGGTGTCCGATTGGATCACCGACCTCGTGTTTCAAGCCGGAACAACCAAAGAAAAAGGAGATAGCAATGTATCATTCATTTGATGAGGATCCTCGCCTGGCCGCTCAACGCAGATACGACGAGGAACGGGAAAACAGGGCACGCGAAGAACAACAACGCGAAGACGAGCAACGCCGTCGGGAACAACGCGACCCCAGTCGAAGATTCCGTGGACGGTGACGGGTAACATCTGACATGATGGCGAAAGAACGCACGCCTGCTCGGCCGCCGGAAGATGAGAGGATGACGATGGCGATGTGGCCAATCCAGATCCGGATGGAATTGGAAGGCGAGTCCTACAGAGTAGTCAGCAACAGTTGGACTGACGCAGTCCAACAGATCGGCGTCTACGCCGGCGATATAACCCCGGACATCCCCGACTTCGCTTCATACAAGAACCCAGCCTTTGAAGTGCAGTCGTTCCTTCTCAACGCCTATCCCACGGCTCAGATATGGTGCGCACGCACACCGTTGGCGACCACCATCGATGATGCGGTGAAAATGGTCAAGGAACGTAATGCGGACTTCGTCCTGGTCGGAGGCACCGACCAGGACCAGCACATGATGTGGGCACGGATCGTCGAAGAAACGTGCTCGTACGTCACACCCAGGGATGTGACGGGCGCTGTTGTGGGCGGCCACGGCTACATGTTCAAGGCAGAGATGGCTCGTGACGACGATTTCGACGCGGCCGTCGACAAGACCCTCACAGAGAGGGGAATGTCGATGATGCCGCCCGAGGGATGGACGGAACAAGACCTGAAAATGATTGACGAGTTAAGTGTCAACCCGCCCGACAGGGGGATTGATCTATGACGGATCATCCTCACATGACAGGGGATCTGTTCGACGACGAAGCGAACGACTTCTTCACCGCCAGATTCGGGTGGGTGTCCAGACGCGACTGGGATGCCGATATTGAACACGACGAATGGATTTTCATGCCACCTGTCGGCTGGCACTACCACCCCATACGGGTCGAGTGTGACGGGTACGGGTTCGTGGCGTACGGCGCCTCCGACGAACCCGCACAGGACAGCCTCACCTCCCAACGCCAACGTTTCTACAGTGTGACAGACCTCAAAGACGCCATCGGCGACATAGAAAAATGGGAATACTAGAACCCTGTCAGCTGACAATCTGGTCCATATATAGAATTCACGTTTTCGTTCTCTCACCGACGACTGCGACGGGTGAGGGATGTTCTTTTCCGTGGCGTCTCTTCGACCCCTCCCAGTAGGTCAGTCACCACTGCGACAGCCAACGCCTCAGCGTGGGGAGATTCGTCCCACAACATCCGCAGAGCCATTCTATGATCGGGACGTTTACCGATCCGGGGGTAGACCACCCCTTCATCCCTGACACGTTTCCACTGGTTCCGCCGCGGAGAACGCAGCCTGTCGAGCTCGGCTTGCCACCACGCCCACTGCTCACGCTCGATTCCGTACCTCACACGCCGACGCTCTAAAACACCTGTTGTGTGCAGGCGGCTCGATACTAAACCTAAGTTTGTTTTCCTTCCGTGCCAGACGCCGTGTCTGCATTCAACCAGACCTTCCCTGCACAACCGTTCCATCACCCGGTCCACTGCATCGACCCCCACACCAAGTTCATCATCACCACAGTCCCCGCCCATCAGTTGGCTGTACAAATTCCCGGCCGCGATCCCCAAACCCCGTCCAGTGAACACATCATCGATCGCCGACCCCAACCACCTCATAATCTCGTGGCTGAGTACCGCCGCGTCACTCCAAAGAGTCTGCCCCTCTGGGGGCGTAATTACTTGTGACACACCAGGTGTATCCAATCTGTGCATAACTCGATTGGGGGGTATTTTCCATGTGTCCCCGTGTGGGCCTTCCCCCTTCTCGCCAGCAGAGAGCCACCCGTCGGCACAGAGGCGTGTGAGGGCTCGTCTGACGGTTTCACGCGACACCCCTGTCATCATGGCCACACGTCTCAAATCAGCCTCCACAACCTCGTTAACAGCTGCTAGGCACAGCAGGAGGATGGCGGCCAAGACACGCTCGTCTGATGGGCCCCCATGGGCAGCCCACCGTCCAGGGCAGGAGAGCATCAGCTCCCACAACCTGCCCACACGAGTGACGATCAGCGTCGAACGATGGTAGAAGGTCGGATCGAACCCTGTGCTGCCGGCTGCGGTGGCCACATGGCGCACGGCAGAGCTCCACATCCGTTCCAACACCTTGAGGGGGCTGTTCTGACCGTGTGATGGGCGCTGCCGGCGTCGTGTCCCGTCCCGGCGGGTCCGGAAATGCTCAAGTCCCGGCTCTCCCTCCTGGATGAGACAGCCGACGTCACGGCGGGTCCAGTGGCGGCGCGCAGCTGCGCAAAGGATCCTCCACGCAACCTGTGACAAATCCGTCCCCGCCTGCGTCAACACGTCGGCCGGCAATGCTGTACGAGATCCTGGAAGCCATGGCGCGCCGTCCGTGTCTACCCCAACCATCCGCTCCACACGAGGAACTGGTCGAGGAACAGGAGGGGCGACCGATTGGGCCATGGCCACCAACTGTGCCCCGGTGATCGACCCGACCCTCAAACTCCACGGATCTCCCGAGAGCACCGTAGACGATCCTCCATGGCGGTGGGGCGCACCGGGTGGGCGTACACACCCGGTGCGAGCATTCGTCAATGGTGTGATGTCCAAGGCGGGGAAACGGTCACGCATGACCCGAGCGACCGCAGCCATCGTCGTCGCGTCCAGGCCATCGCTCAAACGGACCCACACATGACGGCCACCGCCTGGTCCAGACGCGCACACCACCGGGCTGGCTCCGAACCGCTCCAAGAGCGCGGCCAACTCACTCGCCTGCGTGCTGGGATCCCCCGCCTTGGCATCCAGGTCGAACCCCACCAGGCGGTACACCCCCTCATCGTCCGCCAACAACACAGCCCACGGGCCATCAGGCACACTGCTATCAAGCGAGACAGAACGGGCATAGGTATGAGTCCACTGACCTGCAGTGTCTTGGGCATCCACACGAACTCGACGCCGAGGTGAGACCGCCTGAGTCAACTCCCACGCGTCAATATTCGACAATCTGGTCCATATATAGAATTGGTTTGGACCAGTTTCAAGAGCAGGATCAGCGGTAGATACACGCCAACTACGCCCACCACCCGTGGACTCCTGCCCCGACCATTCATGAGCGGGTAAACTAGCCATTACAAGGTTCTCACCTCCTCTGCTGCTGCTAGAAGGGGAACTTGAGGCTCCTGGAAGAGCCTCCAAGGGGACAGACGTTCGCACCGTCTGCCACACTCAAGACACACCACCCCCCACTGGGGGTGAAGTGCGGCCAAAATCATCATCGGGACATGGCCACTAACTGAACTGCCGCCAAATGCCGGTCAAAAGCGCACACCTTGTCATCAGCTTTGACACGTGCCTGCAAATCTGATCGTCCATTCCGGCGGCACGCTTTACTGAAAGAGTCCCATTTCGTCCACCCGCATCGGATAAGCGCGGAATAACGGGACTCTCCATTCGCTATGAGCCATTCAACGTTCTCCAGTCGCCTCACAACGAGAAACTGATCACTATCGTCTACCCCTTGCGGCTCCGACTCTGGATCATCGATCGTATCATCGTCCCATGCCAAAGGTGGGTTCCACCCTTTAGACAATGCCCATAGCCGCGTCTGGCGAACATCAAACTCAGGCACACCAACCGTCTCAGGCGATTCGTCCCATGACCGGTCGTAGAACTCGGCGATCGCGTCGTACACGGTGTGATACCCCGTGTGGACTCCACCGGCGATCGCCTGCACCACAGTGGACCGTAAACCAGTCTGTTTGGCGATAATTCTCAGTGGCCAGCCCATGACGCACAATGCTCGGATCCTGCGCTGTGCGCCAATCTTCGTGTGGAAATCCCCGAGCGTTAACGACGAAACAGCTTGAAGCGCACGCTGTTGACCACGTGGAAAAGTACCGGCAAGAGTACGGATGATCGTCGTCTTGCTCACGCCGACTCGATCAGCGATCAGCCTCAACGACACTCCATGAGCAACCAAATACTTGAGCTTGTCAACAACCTCAGCGTTGATGGGTACCAACGATGTGCCACCCTGACGATACCGAACATGAGACTCACGCATGCACCGCTTCGCCCAGGCCGCCCTGCAAGCGTCGCAATGGCAATCATGCACAAGATACGTTAAATACTCGCCATGATTGTGTGGGCGAATATGTTCGCAGCCGAGATATCTGTCATCCGACATAGCGGTCTCCTCCGTCAGGAGCATCCGACATGAACGATGTAACGGCTCGAGAGCGCCCCATAGAGGATTCGAACCTCTGACCTTCGGATTAGAAGTCCACTGCTCTATCCAGCTGAGCTAACGGGGCTTGCCCTCTCAGTCTAGTGCCTCCGCGCGTTGGTTGCCATTTTGCCGTGAAATAGGATTTCACCTTGTCAAAGGACTATTCAGAACATGGGATTCCCCTTGGGAGACGGGAATAGGCATTAGAGTGGGACCATCATGTCTGAACCCACGCCGCGTACCTTTTCTTGGCCACGCTTCATCACTTCGGCGTACGGCCCGACTTTTCTGTCGACGATAGGGTACGGCGCCGTCACTCCCCTGGTCGCACTGTCCGCCCTCCATCTGGGCGCCTCGGTGGCCCTGTCCGCCCTCATCACCGGCCTGACAGGAGTGGGCCAGATCGTGGGCGACCTACCCGCCAGTTGGGTCGCCACCCGGCTCGGCGAGAAGAAGGCCATCGCCGTGGCATGCCTGTGGGACGCCTTGTGGCTGGGGATCGCATTCTTCGCGACCACACTGCCCGTACTGTCTGTGGCGGTGTTCGCTTTCGGCTTGTCAGGCTCGGTTTTCGGCCTGGCTCGTCAGAGCTACATCACCGAGGCGATCCCCCTGAAGTACCGGGCTCGGGCGCTGTCCAGCCTCGGAGGCACCTTCCGCATCGGGGGTTTCATCGGTCCGTTGGCCGGCGCCGGGATCATCGCCGTCTGGAACCTGCAGGCGGCGTACGGATTCGCAGCCATCATGAGCCTGTTCGCCGCAGCGGTGACCATGGCCCTGCCGGATCTTCCCCAGGAGGTGCAGAACCGGCGCGCCTCATCTGAGGAACCTCACCTTTTCACCATTTTGCGCGCGTACGTGCGTACTTTCGCCACACTCGGGGTGGGAGTATTGTGCGTGGGCTTGGTCCGGGCCGTACGCCAGACCGTCCTGCCCCTGTGGTGCGAATCCCTGGGACTGGACCCCTCGCACACATCGCTGATCTATGCGGTGTCCATGGGCATCGACATGACCCTGTTCTTCCTCGGCGGATTCATTATGGACCGCTTCGGCCGGATGTGGGTGGCCGTCCCCTCCATGATCATCCTCGGCATCGGGCTGGCGGGGCTGGCGGCGGCCCACTCCGTCGCGGCGGTGATCGTGGTCGCGTGCATTCTGGGTCTCGGCAACGGGATCGGATCTGGGATCGTGATGACCCTGGGCTCCGACGCCTCCCCCGAGGTGGGACGGGCCCAGTTCCTGTCCGGCTGGAGACTGCTGTCCGACACTGGCAATGCTGTGGGCCCATTGCTGCTGTCGGCCATCACGACGCTGGCCTCTTTGGCTGTGGCCACCGTGTCCCTGGGAGGCGTGGCCTTCGTGGGGGCGGCCTGGTTGGGGTACTGGATACGCCACTCGGCTGCCGGAACTGTGCACAAGCGCGCACAATCCGACGAGCAGGGTTAGAGTTGTCACGTGCAAATGGTATGGATTGACTGCGAGATGACCGGGTTGAACCTGGCCACCGACGCCCTGATCGAGGTGGCCGTGTTGGTCACCGACTCGAACCTCAACGTCCTCGGAGATGGGGTCGATGTCATCATCGCCCCAAGTCAGGAGGCCCTCGACCAGATGAGTGAGGTCGTGACGACCATGCACACCTCGTCAGGATTGCTCGCCGAACTCTCGTCCGGGACGACGATGGCCGAAGCGGAAGAGCAGATCATGTCGTATGTTCGGATGTACGTGCCCGAGGCGGACAAGGCTCCCCTGGCGGGCAACAGTGTGGGGATGGACCGGGCGTTTCTGGCCCGCGACATGCCACAGCTGGAATCGTACTTGCACTATCGCAACATCGACGTGTCGAGCATCAAGGAATTGACACGCCGGTGGTACCCCAAGGCTTTCTTCGCGGCCCCCGACAAGCATGGAAACCACCGGGCACTGGGGGACATCAAGGATTCCATCACCGAGTTGCGCTACTACCGCGAGACGATTTTCGTCGCCCCGCCGGGACCCAGCAAGGATGAGTCGAGAAAGATCGCCTCCCGGTACGCGATGTTCACGTCTGCTTCTCCGGCCCGGCCGGCGGTTTCCTAGTTCCGCTCAATCTGCTCGCAACTCACCCTTCACCGCATGCCCGGGCTTCTCCACACACGCATGCCCGGATTTCTCCACCCGAACGCGTACCCCGGCTTCTCCACTCCGGACGCATGCCCCGGCTTCTCCACCCGAACGCATGCCCCGTCATCCACGAACCCCGATCATTCGTCCAGGATGAAGCGGACTGCAGCCCGGATGTGAGCCTGCGTGGAGTTGATCAACGGGACGGGAGTGATCTCCTGGGAGAGGATGAGTGGGAGTTCCGTACACGCGAGAACGACTCCTTCCGCTCCGGCTTGAGCCAAACGATCGACGACCCCGAGGAGGAGGGAACGTGAGGAGTCGAGGATGATCCCCTGGGTGAGTTCTTCGAAGACGATCCTGTCGGTGAGTTCGATGTCGTCTTCATTGGCTATCACCGGGTTGATTCCCTTGTCAGCAAGGAGATCCGAATAGAAGCCATTGGCCATTGTCCACTGGGCTCCCATAATCCCCAGACTGGACAGGTTTCGTTCACGGGCGGATTGTGCGACGGCGTCGACGATGTGGAGAAGGGGTACGTCGATGGCATCTTCCACCATAGGCGCGACCTTGTGCATGAGATTCGTGCAGATCACCACAGCTTCGGCTCCCGCGTCCTGCAACAGGCGTGCATGGCGGGCGAGGAGACGCCCCGCACCGTCCCAGTCGTCTGCGAGCTGAAGATCGCGTACCTGCTGGAAATTGACAGAACTGATGATCAGAGGAGCCGATGTGTGGCCGCCCATCTGTTCGGCGACAGCGTCGTTGATCCCCATGTAGTAGTCGACTGTGGAATGGTAGCTCATCCCTCCGATGAGACCCAAGGTGTGCATGTCCATGGATATCAGCCTTCCACGACTCTGATCCATTAGGAATCCCTGTCTTTCTTGTGATTCCTATAAGATCAACTTATGTCTCTCGATCCTCGCCGTGTCCTGATCTTCAAAGAGGTGGTGACCGCAGGGTCCATCTCAGCCGGAGCCCGCGTTCTGGGATGGACCCAGCCCGCAGTGACTCAACACATCCACGCTCTCGAACGCTCTGTGGGCATGCCCCTGATCCTGCGTCACGCCACCGGAGTACAACCGACCGAAGCCGGCCGGGCCCTCCTCGCCCACGCCGACGCCATCTTCTCCCATTTGGAAGCAGCTGACAACGAACTGGAGGAGATGCGCCAATGTCAGACGGGAACCGTACACCTGGCGGCCTTTCCTTCCGCCCTGGCCACATTGATCCCGCGTGCCATGAAGCGCATGACCGAGGTTGGCTCGTCGGTCCATGTCCGCCTGACCGAAGCAGAACCCGACGAAGCTTGGACCATGCTCCATGACGACAAGGTAGATCTCGCCATCGTCTTCACTTACCGGGAGAACACCGGTTCGGATGTGGCCGAGGGATTTCGCAGGAGGCGGATCGCCACCGATCCCGTGGCCCTGATCCTTCCTCCCAATCACCCTCTGGCTTCACAACCCGATTTGCACTTAGCCGATCTCGCCCTGGAGGAATGGGTGGCCGGTTGCCCACGGTGTCGGGAGCATCTTGTCCGAATGGCCCGTCAGGCTGGATTCGAACCCAGAATCAGCCATGAGACGGATGACTATCTGGTCGTCCAGTCCCTCGTCGCACAAGGATTGGCGGTGTCTGTCCTGCCTCACATCGCCCTGGACGCCTTCCGCCGCCCGGACGTGGTCGTACGCGACGGGCCCGAGCTGACCGGACGCACGATCGAAGCCCTTTACCGTCCCGGCGCCGAGCGCATACCCAGCGTGGCACTGACCCTGAACGCCCTCATTGGGGCCTGAATTCACTGTCAGGAAATCTGCGCCCGGAAGAACCACGCTGCCTTGTCCAACCCGGCCACGATACCGATCAGGACGTCCTGACTCGGCAGATCACTGTCCAGGTCCTCGAATCGATCCGAGATAGCCTCGGACAGCGCCGTCAGACGATCCATCATGGCTTTCACCACATCCGCATCCTTCAACGGACCCGAATCCAACCGGGCAATCCTGCTGGAGGAGACGACCGTGGAGGCCCGTCCATCGGGATTCCCGCCCAACGCCGAGATGCGCTCCGCCACTTCGTCCTGCCATTCCAGCAACTGTTCGACCACGTCATCCAGTTCCAGATGGACCGGCCTGAAAGCAGGTCCGTACACATTCCAATGCGCTTGCTTGCTGAGCAATCCCAGGTCGATCAGATCCACCAGGACGTCCTGCAAGATATCAATAGATTTTGCCATCATTCTTCCTTCCTCATCGTTCGATTGAGTTATCAGCCAGCTTAACCCTCCCCTCCGACATTTTTGTCGGCCCATCCTCACGATCCACAAATCAGTTGACCGGAGGCTGTGATTTCCGTGAACCACCCCCCATCCCGTACAATATTTCCGGCGCATGTGTGCGCCATGGTGGCTGTAGCTCAGTTGGTAGAGCATCAGATTGTGGTTCTGAGGGTCGCCGGTTCA
>JGI24699J35502_11134100_pt1 | contig 30804 bp, 24 predicted proteins | sample TergutMp193P4_FD_35502 | JGI IMG/M metagenome (IMG submission 35502)
AGCGGCTGTCGTAATCATACATGGCGCGTCCCATCCACGATATCAGACCATACTCATTTAAATACTGACCCTGCCCGGTTGAATTACTCGGGTTAACCACAATATCAGTTCCGGAAGTTTCCACTTGCCCCAAATTGTAATACTGTAAAAAGTCGGCAAGCACATGGGTGGCAGAAACATACGTTTGAGTGGATTGCGTTTTTTCTCCCGAATACAAGCCGGTTAAATTAATGTGATGTTTATCAATATGCTTGTCGTACGTCAAGATATTTTCTATTGTCCAGTCTGTATTGTTTTGCTGTTGCACAGATGCGGAAGATTGACCGCTGTTAAAAACGCCGACGCCGCGATATTGTCCTCTGTTAAGCGTCCAGTAATTTAGACCGATATTGATGCGGTAGCTCAAGCCTTCAACGCCGGGTATTTTCACTTCGCCATAGATGGAGTTATAAGTCCCGAACGTTTTTTGGTTATCGGCATACCCGTCGCCAAAAGATTCCGAAGTCTTTTTTGAATAAAGCCATTGATTTGCATTTATAGGGTCGGAACCTAAATATTTCCAACTGCCGTCCGAGTTGTAAGGATTAATTAACGGAGACAACAATAGCGCTTGAACCAAGCTCAAGTTTTGTCCGTTGGTCATGGCATAGTTCGTATTGGTGGTAAAACCTACTTTGATGTATTGGCCGATTTGCTGGTCGAGACTTGAGTTCAAGTTAAAACGGCTGTAATCCTGCTCCGGTATCAAAGAAGATTGTTTGAAATATCCTGCGCCGAAATTATATGAAGCCTTTTCGGTTCCACCCGTTACATTGATGTGATGATTCGTGGTCATCGCTCCTTTTTTATACAGTAAGTCTTGCCAATCGGTATTTTGTCCCAACTGTTCATCTCGACCCAATTGAGGAACAAGATTCCCGTTGTCGTCAGTCGTCATGTATTTATTGGCGGTTCCCCTTAATTGGTATAACTGATCGCCGGTCATCATTGGATATCTGTGAAACAATGTAACTATACCGTAATAGCCGTCGTAGGAGACACGCGCCTGTTGTCCGACATTTCCTTTATAGGTGGTTACCATAATGACGCCGTTTGCGCCCCTCGAACCGTAAATCGCGGTAGCGGACGCATCTTTCAGAATGTCAATGGCTTTAATGTCGCTCGGGTTAATGTCGCCGATATTGCCTGCAAAAGGAATACCGTCCAATACCACCAGCGGGTCGTTGGTAGCATTTAATGAACGGGTACCACGGATACGGATCTGCAGGTTCTGTCCGGGTTGCGAGTTGGTTTGCGTCATTACCACACCGGGTAAACGTCCCTGCAGGGCGTTGGTAACATTACCGGCAGGTATATCGCGCAACACGTTTCCCTGTATGGAAGATACCGATCCGGTTACAGCTTCTCTCCGTTGAGTACCGTACCCGATCACCACTACTTCTCCCAAAGCTTTTGTGTCTTCCGCAAGAACTACATTAATTAAGGTTCGTCCTTGAACGGGAACCGCTTGGGTGACGTATCCCAAATAAATAAACTCTAAAGTTGCGTTGCGGGAAACCGTTAACGAATAATTTCCGTCAACGTCGCTTGCAACACCGTTGGTTGTTCCTTTTTCCGTAATACTTACGCCGATCAGCTCTTCCCCCGTTTTATTATCGGTCACTTTACCGGTAACCGTAATGTCTTGGGCGCTTAACCACAAAGGAACAAAAAGAAATAAGAATAAAAAACGATAAGTTTTGTTAAGAATAATCTTTCTCATAATCACTATAAATTAAAAGATGTCATTAAGTATTGAGGGTTTTAAAATTATTTTGAGTGCAAAGATATGTTAAATATCTTTAACTTTTTGCAAAAAAATGTTACATGGAGTTGTCGTATCGTTACATAAACTTTCTTTCCTGTTACATTTTTGTGACGAATGTCGGTCGGTGAATTACGGGATAATTTCGGAATCAGATTCCGATTCAGCCGGCTGTCGGTCGAGCTTTATTTACTGATTAATGACAAATTATTCGTCATTCGGTTCTCGTGCAAACAATTGCTTACCACTCCATTGACCGGTGACCGCCAAGGCTATATATAAAGGTATAAAATAAGAATTTGCTTCTAAACAAATGCGCAACGTGATGATGAAAGGTACCGACAGATGGATGATGATGAACCAAGGAAGTGAAAAACGTTTGTAACGCTCCCGCCAAGCGCCCAAGGGCATATTAACCAAAAAACTGAATGCGGATACGAAGAAAACGGTAATCATATCAATGAGTGACGAGTGACGAGTGACGAGTGACAAGTGACAAGTAACGAGTAGCAAGGACGAGTAACCGGTTCCCCCGTCACTCGTCTCTTGTTACTCGTTACTATTCAACTACAAGCATTTTATCGCCGACCGCCATTTTATCGGCGTCTTTGATATATACTTCTTTTACGGTTCCGTCAATCGGACTTCGGATTTCGTTTTCCATTTTCATTGCTACCAATACGCAAAGCGGATCGCCGGCTTTTACTTCGTCGCCCGGTTTGACATATACTTTCAAGATAACGCCCGGCATTTGCGCCGTAATGACTTGACGACCGATTACCGAGGATTTGGAACGTGCCATACGCATTCTTTTCAATTCGTCAACGACATTTACCAAAAAATAATCGCCTTTGTTTTTTATTTCGTATTCGGAATTTCCAACGGTGGTTATCTGTACGCCGTGCGATCGGTTATTCATGATGATCGAGTGAATGGTATCGCCGCCTACATTATAATCCACGTCATAAATGGTTCCGTTAACGGATATTTTTTTGATCGGACCGTCTTCCAGAATTTCCACTTTAAATTCGGTATCCGGTAAATCGTTCAACGTTGCATAATAAGTTGCTAAAGGTTTCATTTCTTTTATAATTAGAAGTTATTTGCCGACATTTGTAATTTGCCGTAATGTTTCCATAAAGATTCTCCTACCAACGGAACTGTGGTAGCGCGGGCGGCTGCTTCTTTTTCCTGCTCGAAATGTTTCAAAGAGGCAGCGATGATCGCTACCGTCGGATCGTTATTCTCGCGACGCTTGAGTTCTTCTTTATCGAATTTCGTATCAATAAAGGTCGTATCGTAATTGCCTTTCAAAAAGGTGCTGTTTTGCAATACCCGCTGATGGAAAGGAATCGTTGTTTTGATTCCCAAAATCTTATATTCCCTTAAGGCGCGCCTCATGTTGGAAATAGCCGATTCGCGATTTCGTCCCCAACTGCATAATTTAGCGATCATCGGGTCGTAATGCAAAGAAACTTCAAAACCGGCGTAAGCGCAACTGTCCAATCGCACATTTCGTCCTTCGGGCGCTTCGCGTACGCGGATGACTCCGGGTGAAGGCATAAAGTTGCTTTCCGGGTCTTCGGCATAAATCCGACATTCGATAGCGGCGCCTCGAAATTCGATTTCTTCCTGTTTGTAGGGTAGTGGACTGCCTCCTGCAATCAGAATCATGTCGCGCACCAAATCAACGCCCGTACATGCTTCCGTCACCGGATGTTCTACCTGCAAACGGGTATTCATTTCAAGAAAATAGAAATTCTGATCTTTATCCATCATAAATTCCAATGTTCCGGCGCTGTAATATCCGATTTTCTTGCAAGCGGCGACAGCGATGGCCAGCATTTTCTTGCGCGTTTCTTCTTTTACGAACGGCGACGGCGATTCTTCGATTACTTTTTGGTTGCGTCGCTGAATCGAACATTCCCGTTCGTAGAGGTGAATCACGTTTCCGTATTTATCGCCCAATACCTGCACTTCGATGTGGTGCGGATTTTCGATGTATTTTTCGATGTAGATGGCATCGTCTCCGAACGAGTTGGCTGCTTCGGAAGCGGACATACGAAAAGCGGCTTCCAGATCTTCCTCTTTGCGAACCATACGCATTCCTTTTCCTCCTCCGCCGGCCAGCGCTTTTAACATAATCGGATATCCGACTTCTTTGGCTTTAGCATGAACATTTTCCATGCTTACCGGTTCTTTTGTTCCCGGAACAATCGGAACTCCGGCTGCTTCCATGATTTTACGCGCTTCGGTTTTTATGCCCATTTTAGCAATGATATCAGCGCTCGGACCAATGAATACAACGCCTTCTTCTTCACATCGGCGAGCAAAATCGGCGTTTTCCGACAAAAAACCGTAACCCGGATGAATAGCTGCTCCCGTTTTCTTGGCGATATTCAGAATAATTTCCGGCTTCAAGTAGGAAGTATCCGCTTCGTTTTCCGAAATACAGTAGGCTTCTTCAGCATAACGCACGTGTAAAGCGCCACGATCGGCGTGCGTATAAATGGCTACGGTAGGTAAATTCATTACGCGGCAGCTGCGAAATATTCGCATGGCTATTTCGCCGCGATTAGCTACTAATACTTTCTTTATCATAATTTTACAATGGTAAATTCGAATGTTTTTTCGGTGGATTGGATAGCCGTTTGTTGGCAAGCAATTCAAAGCTGCGAATCAAGCGCGGACGGGTTACGGAAGGTTCGATGATTTCATCAATATAACCCAATTCGGCTGCACGATAGGGATTAGCAAATTTTTCACGATAGTCGTCTTGCAATTCTTTCCGCTTGGTTTCTTGATCTTTAGCGTCGGCGATTTCCTTACGGAAAAGGATATTTACGGCGCCGTCGGCTCCCATTACGGCGATTTCGGCCGTCGGATAAGCAAAATTAATATCGCCCCGGATATGCTTGGAACTCATCACATCGTAAGCGCCGCCGTATGCTTTGCGCGTGATAACCGTTACTTTCGGAACGGTTGCTTCGCAGTAAGCGAACAGCAATTTGGCGCCGTGACGAATGATTCCGTCGTACTCTTGATTTATGCCCGGAAGGAAGCCCGGAACGTCAACGAATGTGAGTATCGGAATGTTAAAAGCGTCGCAAAAACGAACGAAGCGAGCTGCCTTTACCGATGCGTTGATGTCAAGGGTTCCTGCCAAAGAGGCCGGTTGATTGGCCACCACTCCGATGCTTTTCCCGTTTAAGCGGATGTAACCGATTACAATGTTTTTTGCATAATCTTCTTGTACTTCCATAAAGTCTTCGTCGTCAGCCACCGAAGTAATCAATTCTTTAATGTCGTAGGGCTGATTCGGATTTGTCGGAACCAATAAATCCAACGACGAATCGGTACGGTTGGGACTGTCGGTCGTTGGTACGAACGGGGGTTCTTCCATATTGTTATTAGGAAGAAACGATATTAATTCCCGTATTTTCAATATACAGTCAATGTCGTTGTCGGCCGAGAAATGAGCGACTCCCGAACGACCGGTGTGGATATCGGAGCCACCCAGTTCGTTTTTGGTTACATCTTCCTGTGTAACGGATTTCACTACATCCGGCCCCGTAATAAACATGTAGCTGCTTTCTTTAACCATAAGGATAAAGTCGGTAAGCGCCGGCGAATAAACGGCTCCTCCCGCACACGGGCCTAAGATTGCGCTGATTTGGGGAATTACTCCCGACGCCAGCGAGTTTCTGAGAAAAATATCGGCATACCCGGCCAGTGAACGAACGCCTTCTTGAATACGAGCGCCGCCCGAATCGTTCAATCCGATAACCGGAGCGCCGACTTTTATCGCTAAATCCATGATTTTACAAATCTTCTGGGCGTAAGTTTCCGATAAAGCGCCTCCGAAAACAGTAAAATCCTGTGCAAAAACAAACACCGTACGGTTACCGATTAAACCGTACCCCGTCACAACTCCATCGCCTAACGGACGTTGTTTTTCCATCCCGAAATCGTAACACTTGTGAGTGACAAATTTGTCAACTTCAACGAAAGTGCCTTTTTCCAATAATAGCTCGATTCTTTCTCTCGCAGTCAATTTTCCTGCCGCATGTTGCTTCGCAATGCGGTCTGCCCCGCCGCCTAATTCGGCTTGCTGGTTCATCTTGTTTAGTTGTTCAATTTTTTCTTTCATGCGTAAATAAAATTGGTTTTTATCTGTTTTTATTTTCAGAAGATTAAAATTTATTCTTCTTTCGGAATACCGAATTCTTCATAAATCTTTTCTGTATTATTTCATACATCTCGCTCATAATAGTCTTTTTTGCCTTACGGAGGAAACGGAAATATGCTCGTATTCAGCGGATTCCCATGTTTTTGTCTATTGTTGATTTTCGGCGACATCGAATCCGCCGCTAAGATAATACTTTTTTTTTAATAAACAAGTATTGAAAGTTACTTTCCTACCGAGCAATATTCTTTCCGGAAAAACATCGGAAAATCCGGTAAATAATTGTTTTGTTGCGGAAAATGCACCTTTTCACCCCAACCACTTTTGGGTTTCTTCCGGTGAAGCGCCTTTGCGAGCGGCGTAATCGGTTAATTGGTCGGCGGCGATTTTTCCGATTCTGAAATAATCGGATTCGGGATGCGCGAAGTATAATCCGGCTACGGAAGCGTTCGGATCCATGGCGCCGTTAGGAGTAAGACGAATGCCTATTTTTTTCATGTCAAGCAATTCGTCAAGGATAAAGTTTAACGAAAGATCCGGGAGCGAAGGATAACCGGAAGCCGGACGAATACCGCGATAGGACGCTTTTAATAATTCTTCCGGAGTATAGGATTCATCGGGAGCATAGCCCCAATCGGTTTTGCGAACGTGTTCGTGCAGGTATTCGGCGGCAGCTTCCGCTAAACGATCGCGCAAGAGTTGACGAAGCATTTCCGCATAGTCGTCCGAAGGATGCGGACAATCGCACGCTTTTTCGTTTTTTCCCGCGGTTGCCGCAAAGAAACCGATAAAATCGCCTTCGGGTTTTACAAAATCGCCTACGGATTTATATACTTCATCGTCTCTTTTTTCCTGTTGACGAAGTACGGGAATCCGTATTTCTTTATCGGGATTGACTTTCACAATCAAAGAATCATTTTTGACGGTTACCGGATAAAATCCGATAATCGCTTTGATAAATCCCGGATCGTTTTCCGACCATTCATCCAAAGCGGCTTGCGCATCTTCCATCAAGCGAATCGCTTCTTCGACTTTCTTTTTTTCTTCTCCGGAGAAAGCGGCCGGCCAATTTTGTTTTTCTTCCGGGGTTTTCAATTGCATGTATTTCCCGTATTTTACCGGAAATTTCCATGCAGCTAAAAAGGCTCCCCAATTCATATACCGGCGAATTGTTTTTACCGGAATCGCATCGAGAACTTTTGTCCCGATAAACGAAGGCTTGGGAGGCTCGTAATCAGACCAATCCGGTCGGAAGGAATGCGCGCGCGCATATTCCAACGAAACCGTATCAACCGGTTGGGTTTTATCGCGCAAAGCTTGATAGCTTTCTTTGACTTGATGTATATAATCTTCTTTTGTTGAAGAATTAAGCAATTGATTGGCAACGGGAACCGCTTGCGAAGCGTCCGGAACATGGACTACCGGTCCATGATACAAAGGCGCTATTTTCAAGGCCGTATGCAACCGTGAAGTAGCTGCTCCGCCGATTAACAAAGGTCGGGTAAATCCGGCTTTTTCCAATTCCGACGCTACAAATGACATTTCTTGTAAACTCGGCGTAATCAGACCGCTTAGGCCGATCAAATCCACATCGTTTTCTTTTGCTATCCGGAGGATTTCTTCGGGAGGAACCATTACTCCTATATCTATAATCTCATAATTGTTGCAGGATAGAATGACGCCGGTGATGTTTTTACCGATGTCGTGAACATCGCCTTTAACGGTAGCCAGCAATATTTTACCGGCTTTTTGAGCGCCGGTTTTCCTGCCGGCTTCAATGGCCGGTTGCAGAATGGCTACGGCTTTTTTCATAGTTCGTGCGGTTTTAACGACTTGCGGAAGAAACATTTTACCGTCTGCGAACAGACTTCCCACCGTATTCATTCCTTCCATTAACACTTGGTCAATAATATCAACCGGTTGATTGTACAGTTGTAAAGCTTCCGCCAAATCTTCTTCCAAAAAATCGCCAACCCCTTTTATCAAAGCCTGTTGCAATCTTTCGACCAAAGGTAAGGCGCGCCGGTCTTCCTGCCTCTCTTCTTTTTTATCCCGATTTTCGTTGGTGTGTTGGGCATATTCAATCAAGTGTTCGGCTGCATCGGGACGACGATTCAAAATCACGTCTTCAATCAAATCCCGTAAATCCGGAGCAATGTCTTCGTAAAGGACGGATGAGGCCGGATTCACAATCCCCATATCCATTCCTTTTCGAATGCAGTGATAGAGGAAAACCGCGTGCATGGCTTCGCGCAGGTAATCATTGCCTCGGAAAGCAAAAGAGAGATTGCTCACGCCTCCGCTTACTTTCGCTCCGGGCAGATTGTTCTTAATCCATTCGACGGCCCGAATGAAATCCGATCCGTAATTGGCATGTTCTTCCATACCGGTAGCGACTGCAAGTACATTGGGATCAAAAATTATATCGCTCGGCGGAAATCCCGCTCTTTCCGTCAGTAAACGGTATTCGCGAGTCGCAATTTCAATTTTCCGTTCAAACGTATCGGCTTGTCCTTTTTCATCGAAAGCCATAGCAATTACGGCCGCTCCGTAGGAACGAATGGCGCGGGCTTTTTCCAAGAAATCTTCTTCGCCGGCTTTTAAGCTGATGGAATTAACAATGGATTTTCCCTGCAAGCATTTCAATCCGACTTCGATGATTTCCCAATTCGAACTGTCAATCATCACCGGAACACGGGCTACATCGGGTTCTGATGCCATGAGATTCAAGAAAGTAGTCATTTCTTTTACTCCATCCAATAGTCCGTCGTCCACATTGACGTCGAGGATTTGTGCGCCGTCGTCCACTTGTTTACGGGCAATACTCAAGGCTTCTTCGTATTTCTCTTCTTTAATGAGGCGAAGGAATTTTCGGGAGCCGGCCACATTGCAACGTTCGCCGATAAGCGTGAAAGAAGCGGTTGCCGGTTTAGGATCTCCGGTATTCGGAATGTTGCAGTGTATGGTCAGAACGTCTAATCCCGAAAGAAGGAGATCGTGGGGATTGCGGGTCTGACCCGCAATGACAGGGGACGGGCGGGCATCAACTAACTTGGCAATAGCCGCAATATGCGCCGGAGTGGTGCCGCAACAACCGCCGATAATGTTGACCAAACCTTCGTCAATGTATTCTTTGATTTGCACCGCCATAGTTTCAGGCGTTTCATCGTATTGACCCAAACTGTTCGGTAAACCGGCATTTGGATATGCGCTGATATAATAAGGAGAGACTCTTTTCAACGCTTTCAGAAAAGGTTTCATGTCTTGCGCGCCAAACGAGCAATTCAACCCCACACTCAACAGATTGGCATGAGAAACGGATACCATCGCCGCTTCGAGCGTTTGTCCCGAAAGCAAACGTCCGCTTTTCCCTGCAATCGTGAACGAAACCATCACCGGTATTGTTTTCTTCAATCGGAGCATGGATCGTTCGGCCGCCATTAAAGCCGCTTTCACATTCAAGGTATCGAATGCCGTTTCGATTAAAATCGCATCTGCTCCGCCTTCGATCAAAGCGGTGATCTGCTCGATATAAGCGGTTCGTAATCCGTCGAAAGTGACGGCGCGATAGGCCGGATCGGATACATCGGGAGAGATTGACGCCGTTTTATTGGTCGGTCCGATGGAGCCTGCCACGAACCGGGGTTTATCGGGATTCAGACGGGTATATTTGTCCGCAACTTCTTTAGCAATGCGGGCGGCTGCCCGGTTCAGTTCGGTCACATAGGTTTCCAAACCGTAATCGGCCATGGATATACTTGTGAGATTCAATGAGTTGGTTTCAATGATGTCGGCGCCTGCTTCCAAATAAGCGGCATGAATCTCTTGAATAACATCCGGACGGGTGATGCACAACATATCGCCGTTTCCCTTCATTGATCCGGGTAATCGAGCAAATTGCTTCCCTCGGTAATCTTCTTCGGTAAGATTGTATTGTTGTATCATGCTCCCCATTCCTCCGTCGAGAATAAGGATACGTTCTTTTAAAAGTTGTTCTAATGTAGGCATACTTATATCCTTTTATTTTTTAAACAACCGATCCATATCTCGTTTATCGTCTTTTTCGCGCAAACTTTGTCGTTTATCGTAGGCTTTCTTTCCTTTGGCAACGGCAATGACTACTTTGGCCAACCCTTTTTCGTTCAGGAATAATTTGGCGGGGATGATGGTGAGTCCCGTAGTTTGCGACAAACGGTCAATTTTGTTCAGTTCTTTCCGATTCAACAGCAATTTCCGGTCGCGCCGCGCCGAATGATTGTTATACGTTCCGTAGAAATATTCGGAAATATTCATATTCTTCATCCAAAGTTCCCGCTTAACAAAAGTACAATACGTATCTACCAAACTGACTTTCCCCAAACGGATGGATTTGATTTCCGTTCCGGTCAATACGATTCCGGCTACGAAAGTTTCTATAAATTCGTAATCGAAAGAAGCCTTTTTATTTTTAATAACGATGTTATTCGAGTATGACATAAGTCAAAATCCGGTTTTATTCAGTCCGGCATCGTCAGTGAAAGCGCCCACCGTACGATTAGCGGAGCAAGAATTATCAAAATGCTTGCAAAGATAGTAAATTTGGTTAAAAGTTGTTCTTTTATTCGGAGGTAATGTACGGCGCCTTGCCAAACAATATAAAATGTATATAAAGTAAGTACTTGTATAATAGGGAAAAAAGGGAATAAAGCGTAAAGCGCTGCCGTTACGTAAACGGCAGCCGAAGCATATCCCGTAAAGCGTTCGCAAACCGAATTTGTCGGTTTCTCATCAAAGAACGTTGCGCTCAATCGGGATAAAGCAAATACGGCGATAAAATAACCCGCAAAATAAGGGATGGTTTCTTTGATTACTTGTTTTATTGCAATCCGGACATTCCATTCTTTCAAGTAAAATAAAATACCGACAAAAGAAAAAAGAGCTATTATTCCGAAGATCGGATATAAATAGCTCTTAAAAAAATCGGTGTTATCGTTATCCTGTTCATCATTACATGCTTTCCACGTTTTTTCGGGGCGGATAACGATATTGAAGAGCCGGATAATTAATTGCTTGTACATTTATTGATTCTTAAAGATATACAATTCAAGCGGATTACCCGATATTGTTCCATACACCGGTTCGTTGTTCGTTGTATCGGATACATAATTCAGTTTTGCTTTTATGTACCAGAAGTCGTATTGATCCGTATAATCTTTAAATGTTCGGAGAGTATCTTGGTTGGCCACCCGAATCATATCATACAAGTTAAATGCATAAAGGGTTTGAACATCTGAAGCGTTCGGAGTAGAAGACGATGGCGCGGCCTGCAAGTAGAAATTTTTTATACCGTCGGTTTCTTCTTCCGAGGGATTATACACCAAGCGAAGCGCCGGATTTTTATCTTTACATGTTGCCACAATAAAAATTCTGCCTTTATAAAATTCATCCGTATATACGTTGTCTATCGAGGAAAACGGAAGCGTGTAGTTTCCTAATTCAGTCGGATTATCTACAGCGGGAGAGGATTGATTGACCGTTTCTTTCACAATGTCGCTTATCGTATAATATCCGGAGGTAGGTTGATTATCGTAGTCAAGCGTAAATTGGCGGATAAAAATGCAATTTCCGGGGGAAACATCCGTTAACGAAGGGGCGGCAAGATATCCATACGAGGTGCAAACGATGGTTCGTCCATCCGGATCCGAATCAACGACTGCCAAGGTATTATAAAAAGTCTGAGAATTTCCTTTGTTGGTAAAATTACAACCGGATAATCCGATTCCGATACCCGACAAGAAGAGAATAAATAATAAATTTCGCTTTTTCATATTTTTTTACTTTTTATGTGAGTACTCATTAGTATATATAGATGAAAAAAACAAGTCAAACGTTGCATGAAATAAAAAAAATATTTTCAATTCTGTTACAAATTTACGAAAAATTTTGAAAACTTTTTTGGCTTTTAATAATTTTCGAATAAATGTTGTACATTTGTTCGAATTTCCGTTTTTAATATGAAGCAAAGTCAACATTTTTATATTGATATTCAAGAGATACTCTGTAGGAAAGCGCCCCAAACGGCAAAAAAGATACCTTCTTTTGTCATAAAAGCTTTAGCCAAGCTGCTTCATCAAGATGATATTAATCAACTGATTAAAGATAATGAAGATGTAACCGGCGTTGAATTTATGAATCGGATGGTTGATTCTTTTCATTTTCGGCTTAACGTGGTCGGCGAGGATAATCTTCCGGATTTTGATACGCCATGTATATTTGCATCGAATCATCCGCTGGGTGGAGCGGACGGTATTTGCTTGTCTTCTTTTTTAGGCAATCATTACAACCGGCGTATCAAATACATTGTGAATGACTTGCTTTATTTTATCGAGCCTTTGAAACCCATTTTTGTTCCGGTGAACAGGCTCGGCGAACAGGGACGGGGCGCCGCAACAATGCTTAATGAGGCTTTTGCTTCTCCGAATCAAATTCTTACATTCCCGGCGGGAATATGCTCCAGAAAAATCAAAGGGAAGATTTGCGATTTGGAATGGAGAAAAATGCTTGTTGTAAAAGCAATTGAATATCAGCGAGATATTGTTCCCGTTTATTTTGATGCGAAAAACTCCGATTTTTTTTATTCGATCGCTAATTTAAGACAGCAATTAAAGCTGAAATTTAATATAGAAATGCTATTTTTGCCGCATGAATTGTTCAAATCAAAAAATAAAACATTTACCATCCGGTTCGGAAAACCGATTCCGTGGCAAACTTTTGATTCTTCCAAAAATCCGCAACAATGGACGGATTGGGTGAAACAAACCGTGTATGATCTTGTTAGAAAAAATTGAAATATGGACGAAGTGATTCCTAAAATCGGACGACAAGCGCTTAAATCCGAGTTAACTCCGGATAAACTTTTTCGGAAAACCAATAAATCCGGCAATGAGATTTATTTGTTTACGGCTCATACAGCTCCGAATGCAATGCTTGAAGTCGGTCGTTTGCGGGAAATCGCTTTTCGTTATTACGGAGGAGGAACGGGAAAATCAACGGATATAGATGCGTTTGATACAATGGATATTCCTTACAAGCAATTGATTGTATGGGATCCGATTGCGGAGGAAATAATAGGCGGTTACCGTTTTCGTTGCGGAGATGAAATAACCTTCGATTCGGACGGTCAACCGGATAATATTGCGACAGCCGAACTTTTTCGGTTTTCTCCCCGATTTCTCAACGATTACTTGCCGAAAACGGTGGAGTTGGGACGTTCGTTTGTTTCGTTGGATTATCAATCTACTCGAAGGGATTCTAAAGGATTGTTTGCTCTCGATAATCTGTGGGACGGCTTAGGCGCTTTGTCCGTTGTTGATTCGGATATTCGTTATTTTTTCGGAAAAGTTACCATGTATAATACGTATAATCCGGAAGCCCGAAATATGATTCTTTATTTTTTAAATAATTATTTTCACGACAAGGATGATTTGATAATGCCGGTTCATCCTTTGCAAACCGATACGGATTATGCGAAAATGAGCGCTTTATTTACTCATAAATCCTACAAAGACGATTATAAAATCTTGAATACGGAAGTTCGAAAATACGGAATCAATATTCCGCCTTTAGTAAGCGCTTACATGAATTTGTCGCCCGGCATGCGCGTTTTCGGAACTGCGGTGAATAACAATTTCGGAGCGGTGGAAGAAACCGGCGTCTTGATTGATATTCAAGATATTTTTGAGGATAAGATCAAGCGGCACATTGAATCGTTTTTATCGGAAAAGCCCTCCACATTTCTTCTGAAACGATTGAAAAAATTCATCAGTAAAAAATTTGCTCAAAAATCGAACGAGTGAAAAGAAAACAAAAAAAGAATTATACATTGAAAATAAATACATACAAGTATGCATTGTAAGGTAATGAATCCTAATGTTTCTTTAATTGTATCCACTTACAATCGTCCGGAAGCGCTTAATTTGTGTTTGCAAAGCATTCGTAACCAATTTGTATTGCCTGACGAAGTGATTATCGGAGATGATGGTTCTACGGAAGAAACCGGAAAATTGATTCAGTCGTTTCAAGCCGATTTCCCGGTTCCGATTATACACGTTTGGCAGAAAGATAAGGGATTTCGCTTGGCTATGAGCAGGAATAAAGCGGTTGCGGCAAGTCGGTATGAATACATAATTGAGATTGACGGAGATTTGATTTTGCATCCTTACTATATTTACGATCATTTATATTTTGCCGGAAAAGGGTATTTTTTAAAGGGCGGAAGAGTCAATTTGAATGAAAAATTGACCAATGAATGTTGTCGTACCGGCAAATTACCCGAACTTCATTTTTTTGCCAAGGGACTTTTGCGCAGGATTAATTCTATTTATTATTTACCGTTAAGCCGATATCTTGCTCCTCGATATAAAAAGAATAAGATACTCGGTTTGGGATGCAACATGTCTTTTTGGAAAGAGGATTATATTCGAATTAACGGGTATGATGAATTTTTTGAAGGCTGGGGAGGAGAGGATTACGATTTTGCTTCGCGCATGATAAACGGCGGCATCGAACGACTCTATCTGAAATTTTCCGGAATTGTATTTCATTTATGGCACGATGACCTGTACATGTATAACAGCGATAAAAACAAACGTTATTTTGAAGAACAAAAAACGGCAAAATCGGCAAGATGCGAGAAAGGCGTTGATCAATACTTGTAAAACCGGTTTTCCTTATTCATTGCCGACGATTCTCCGGTAGTGGCAAACCAAAAGATTTCCGTTGTCGTCGTGCAGATGCATACCGTTTCCTTCGCAATAACGGAACATAGAGCAATCGGCGCAACAGCCTTTTCGCGCCCATTCGCGATTACGGAAAGGTTGAAAACGATTGTTCCAAACATCCATGAAATTGTCTTTGTATATATTTCCCTGATGAAAATTCGCCCGAATACTCGGACAAGCTGAAATAGAACCGTCGGCTAATACGGACGCAACATTTATTCCGGCATAGCATTGGTAAAATTGGTCGCGGACTTCCATTTCGTATTCACCGAGAAAACCTTCGCATCCGTAATTCAAGCCAATCCGTTTTTCCTTGCGGGTCGTGCGGATAAAATCAAGTACCGAAGTAAATTCTTCATTGGAAAGTTGCAGTTCGGGAAATTCGGCCGCTCTTCCTACCGGAAAAATGGTGAAAATACGCCAGTTTTTCACGCCGGAAGCAATCAGAAATTCTTTGAAATCACTTAATCGGTTAATATTTTTCTTGTTAACGCAAGTAACCACATCCCAGACAATTTCTTTTTCTTTGGTCAACATAAGAATGGCGTTTAAGGCGCGGGTATAACTTTGCGGATGTTGTCGCAACCAGTTGTGCGCCTCTTCAAAACCGTCGAGGCTGATGGTAATGGAATGTAAGCCGGCTGATAATAAAGAATCCAATCGGCTGCGATTCAGCAACATTCCATTGGAAACCACGCCCCATGGAAAACCTCGCCGGTACAGTTCCAATCCGCAAGCTTCCAAGTCGTTTCTCACCAACGCTTCTCCGCCGGTGAAAATAATCATGGTGTGATTCGGATTGACGTAAGGTGTAATTTGTTGAATTACTTGCAGAAAATCTTCCGCAGGCATATCGGGACAATCGGCAACCGCTTTGCAATCGCTTCCGCAATGACGACAGGACAGGTTACAGCGAAGCGTACATTCCCAGAAAAGCGTATTCAATTCGTGCATCCTTGTTTTGTTTTTCCGGATTTTGCGGAAAAGTTCCAACGCTGCACGTTTGCGAAGCGAGGGTTTTTTGTTCATTCCTCTTTGATTTCGGTCAATTCCACTTTTCCTAAAGTTACGGTATATTCGCCTTGGTACCATCCGTTTGGCTTTTTGCTTTGTTCGGCATTGCTGAAATCAGCCTGTATAACTTCCGATTGAAACAAGCCGTTTTCTTCGCCGTCAATATCGTCTGCGTAAATAGATAAGGTTTGATTCGGGGTATAGAAAAAAGAAGTAGTGATTTTAAACTCGCCTTTCGCATCGGTCGTCACATAAGTTTTCGATTCGTAAGTTGTCGAGGGAGTACCATACATCGTTGTTTGCCCGGGATATCCGATATGTATTCCTATTCCTCCTACGGGTTTTCCCGTCGTTTTATTGACGACCGCGCCCTTGACCGTATAATCCGCAGATGGAGAACCGTATTCCTCAAGATTATCTTTGCAACCGGTAAAGCCCAACAGACTTATCAATCCTGCTAACGCCCAGTTGGTACCTTTGATAAAAGCTCTGTTAATTTTCATACGTATATTGATTTAGATTTCGTATAAATAATAGATGCAAAAAAATGTCAAAACGCTGCATGAGTTATCAAAAAAAATAAATATTTATTGTTTTTTAACAAATAATTCATTCGCCGCAATTGTTAATTGCGAGTACCATTCTTCGCCGAATTTCCGGATAAGCGGTTCTTTCAAGAATTGATAGACTTTTACGCCGTGTTTTTTGCCCAAAGTAACCGCCGCCCGGCAAACTCGCCACCGGTGATAGTTGACCGATCGAAATCCGTTATACCGAGCTACGCGAATAGGATACAGGTGACAGGAAATTGGTTTGCAGAAATCAGTTTTCCCTTCCCGAAAAGCCTTTTCGATAGCGCATTTGCAATAACCGTTTTCGTCGTAACAGGTAAAAACGCAATCCGCGCTGCCAACGATTGAAGTTACGTATTCTCCTTCCATATCACGATAGACAAGCCCTTGTTTTTCGATGACTTCTTTTGCTTTAGGCGATAAATCGTTCCAAATTACCGGAAGGACTTTTTCCAAACGTTCGATTTCGCTTTCCTCAACAGGCGCTCCAGCGTCGCCTTCTACGCAACAAATTCCTTTGCAAACGGATAAATCGCAGAGAAAACATTCCTCCAGAATATCGAAACTGACAATTGTATCTTGGATTTGAATCATGCCGGTTTTCTTGTTTAATGTTGAAAATTGTCTTTCAATTTTTGAGGATCTTGCCGACAATCGAACAAGGCGGCAATATATACTGTATCATTTTCAATGTAATAAACAATTTTATATGTCTTCTTTACTACGAGCGAACGATACGTATGCACAAAACCTATAAGTTCCGATTCAATCGGCGCCATTTGCGGAAAATTTCTAAGCCGTTCTATTTCGTCAAGAATATAATTATGAATAATAGTACCGGCACAATTGCTTTTAGTTTGGAGATAATTATAGATTGACTCTAATTGCTCAAACGCTAAATCGGAAAAAACTATATTCATAGTATTGGAAACCGTTTTCTTACTTCTTCCATTGAATGTGTTTGTCCTGTACGAAAATCTTCTTCGGAACGCATAATTGCTTCGTGTAAAATTTTTAACGAATAATAAGAAGAATTATCGGATAAGTCGTTCATTCCATAGAGCAGTTCTTCTATCTCTCTCAATACATCTTCGTTCTTGACATCAAGAATCATTCGGAATATTTCAATTTTCTTTGCATCTAATTCTATTGTAGTCATATTTCAATTGTTTATATGATGGAATACAAATCAAAGGTATGTTTTTCTTTTCATTTAAACAAACATTTCCCCATCTGTTATCTGTTTTCTTAAATCTGTAATCTTTTAACTCATCTTATAACCTAATCAACTCCTTCCCTCTGTATTCCTCGTCAAATACCCCGTTATCATATACCAAATGACCGTTGACAAATGTCTTTTCGACTTGATGCGAAAACGTTACGCCTTCCATCGGCGACCAGCCGCATTTATACAACAGATTGTCTTTAGAAACTGTCCATGGGGCATTCGGATTCACCAAAACCAGATCGGCATAATAACCTTCGCGGATAAATCCCCGGTCTTTGATTCCGAACAATTCAGCCGGCGCATGAGCCATTTTTTCTACGACTAATTCTTCCGTAAAAACCCCTTGCCGACACAGTTCGAGCATCGTCGTCAACGAATGTTGAACCATCGGACCGCCCGATGCCGCTCGAAGGCAAGAGCCTTGTTTTTCTTCCCATGTGTGCGGAGCATGATCGGTAGCTACCACATCAATTTTACCTTCAATTAAAGCTTGACGCAGAGCATCCCGGTCGGTTCGCGATTTGATTGCCGGATTCCACTTGATTCGATTGCCTTTTTCGGCATAGTCTTCATCGGAAAACCAAAGGTGATGTACGCATACTTCGGCGGTTATCCGTTTTTCGTTCAACGGTTTCGCTTCCAAAAGCGACATTTCTTTTTCGGTAGATAAATGAAACAGATGCAAACGGGTATTGTATTTTCTCGCCAAATCCACGGCATGAGACGAAGAATTGAAGCAAGCCTCGACATCCCGGATTTTCGGGTGAAAAGTAACGTCCAAATCTTCGCCGAATTGCTTTATCAAGCGAGCTTTATTGGCAGCAATGGTTTTTTCGCATTCGCAGTGAACGGCAATAATTTGCTCCGTTTCCGCAAAAATTCGCTCTAACGAGCGTTCGTTATCAACCAGCATATTTCCGGTCGAAGCGCCCATAAACACCTTGATGGCAGCCGCTCGCTTGGCGCCTTCTTTTTTCAATTCTTCGATATTATCGTTGGTTGCTCCGATGAAAAAAGTATAATTAGCCGACGATTGTTCGGAAGCTCGATCAAACTTATCGTTCAAATCTTTCACCGTCACGGTTTGCGGAAGGGTATTCGGCATATCCATAAACGAAGTGATTCCGCCGGCGACTGCCGCCCGCGACTCGCTGCGAATATCTCCTTTGTGCGTTAAACCCGGTTCGCGGAAATGAACTTGATCGTCAATAATGCCCGGAAGAAGCAAAAGATCGGAAGCGTCTATCGTCGTCCATCCATTCCTTTCCTCCGGAGAGGGTTGAGGAGGCGTTATTGCTTTGATCCGCTCGCCTTCGATTAATACGTTCGCTTTGAAACGTTTCCCTTCGTTAATCAGCAAAGCGTTTTTTATCAGTAATCGGTTCATTTTTTACGGGGATATTTTTTGAACATCGAGTCAAATTTTAATCGGATGACTCCGAACAAAGCCTCGCCGAATATTCGGGTATCCATTTTGGAAACGCCTTCGATGCGGTTGACAAAGATAATGGGAATCTCTTTCAAATGGAATCCCATCCGATAAGCCGTGAATTTCATCTCAATCTGGAAAGCATAACCTTTGAATCGGATTTTGTCCAAATCAAATGCTTCCAATACCTGTCGGCGATAGCATTTGAATCCGGCCGTAGTATCTTTGATATTCATTCCGGAAATTATCCGAACGTATATTGAGGCAAAATAAGAAAGCAACACTCTCGACATCGGCCAGTTTACAACATTTACTCCGGAAATATAACGCGAACCGATAGCAACATCGGCGCCTTCATCGGCGCATGCGGCATGCAACCGGAGCAGATCGTGGGGATTATGCGAAAAATCGGCATCCATTTCAAAAATATAGGCATAGCTTCTTTCCAACGCCCATTTGAAACCGGCAATATAAGCCGTTCCCAATCCCAATTTACCGGAACGTTCAATCAAATGAAGTTTTTCGGGAAATTCATTCTGTAATTGTTTGACAATGGCTCCCGTACCGTCGGGCGAACCGTCATCAATAATCAACACATCAAAGGATTTAGGGAGAGAAAAAACAGCTCGGATTATTTTTTCAATATTTTCCTTTTCGTTATAAGTCGGAATGATTACTAAATTGTCGCTCATGTTCTTTTGTTTTCAATATTAGTTTGCGAATATTGTTGCCGTTTGTATTTTCAATACGATTCATCAATATTTTCGTACAAAATTAGTTTTTTTTCTTTATATACACTATTTGGAATATACATTTTTGAACTCCTCTTAAATTTTTTAAGAGATTATCATTACATTTGCACAAATTTTAAGGCATTGAAAGAGTCAATCATACAATGGATTTATTCGCAACATCCGGGAGTAAAAGCGATTCTCGCCGCGATGAATAATACTGCAATACCCGATCTTTTTCTCGGCGGATTAGTCGGTTCGGCGCGGAGCATTGTCTGTGCCGTGACATTTAAAGAATGGCAACAGGGATATTTTTTGTGCGTTTTGAACGACCTTGAAGAAGCCGGCTATTTCTATCATGATTGTTGCCGAATTTTAGACGATGACCAAATCTTGTTTTTTCCTTCCGGATTCAAGAGAAACATTCGCTACGGGCAAAAAGATCCGGCAAGTGAAATTTTGAGGACGGAAGTCTTGAGTTTTTTAAACGCCGGCGATAAGCCGTATCTGATCGTAACCTATCCGGAGGCTTTGGCTGAAAAAGTCGTTTCGCATCATTCGCTTAAAAAAAATACGCTGACCGTTTCCGTCGGCGAAAAAATTGACAGCCTGTTTGTTGAAGAAGTTTTGGAATCGTATGGATTCGAACGGGTTGATTACGTATATGAACCGGGGCAATATGCGGTTCGCGGATCAATTATTGATGTATTTTCTTTTTCTAACGAATATCCTTTCCGCATTGATTTTTTCGGCGACGAAGTGGAAAGCTTGCGAACTTTCGACGTGGAAACCCAGTTGTCCAAAGAAAAACCGGAAACGATTTCCATTATTTCGGGGCAATCGGGCAACCGGGAAACTACGATTTTTTCCTACTTGAACGATACTTCCCGTTTGATTTTTCAAAATGAAAATCGGTTGTACGAACGCTTGACCGACATTTGGAATGAAGAACCGATTCTTACCAATGAAGAAACGTTCCAATCCCTTGATGAAATTCGGACATTGCTGACGCCGGAACCGATTATGCGGGAATTGGCGGGTAAGTACAGAAAAATACATATTGCACAGCAGGGGATTGCGGGTCAAGCCCGCAATGACACAGACCGGCCGGAGGTTACGAATCAAGCAATCGTTTCATTTTCTACCGAACTTCAACTTTCCTATCACAAGAATTTCGATTTAGTCGCCGCTTCTTTCAAGGAAAAAGCCGACGAAGGATACCAAATATATATTCTGAGCGATAATGAAAAACAAATTGCACGGATTCGCTCCATCTTCGAAGATCGGGGCGATACCTTTGCTTTTACTCCCATCCTCAGTACCATTCATGAAGGATTTATAGATAAAACGTTACGGATTTGTTTGTTTACCGATCATCAGCTATTCGACCGTTTCCATAAATATAACTTGAAATCCGAACGGGCGCGATCGGGAAAAATCGCTTTGTCGTTGAAAGAACTTCAACAATTTAGGCAAGGCGATTACATCGTTCATATTGATCACGGTATCGGACGGTTCGGAGGATTAATCCGTACCGATATCAACGGTAAAATGCAGGAAGTCATTAAATTGACTTTTCTGAATGACGATATAATCTTTGTCAGTATTCATTCTTTACATAAAATATCGAAATACAAAGGGAAAGACAACGAACCGCCCCGATTGAATAAATTAGGCTCCGGCGCTTGGGAAAATTTGAAAGAAAAGACCAAGAAAAAAGTCAAAGACATTGCGAAAGACTTGATTCTGTTGTATTCCAAACGACGGGAGGAAAAAGGTTTCGCTTTTTCGCCCGATACCTATTTGCAAAAAGAATTGGAGGCTTCGTTTATTTACGAAGATACGCCCGACCAGTTAAAAGCGACCAACGACGTAAAGCAAGACATGGAAAACGCCCGTCCGATGGATCGTCTGGTTTGCGGCGATGTGGGTTTCGGAAAAACGGAAGTTGCCATTCGCGCCGCATTCAAGGCGGCAATTGACGGAAAACAAACGGCGGTATTGGTTCCGACGACTTTATTGGCTTATCAACACTTTCATACATTTAGAGACCGGTTGGCTGATTTCCCCGTAACCGTTGATTATCTTTCGCGAGCGAGGAGCGCTAAAAAAACGAAAGAAATTCTCGATAAACTGAAAACAGGCAAAATAGACATCCTTATCGGAACGCATAAATTAATCGGTAAAGACGTTGTATTCAAAGATCTGGGATTATTAATCATTGACGAAGAACAAAAATTCGGCGTGAGCGTCAAAGAAAAGTTAAAGCAGATGAAAACCCATGTTGATACGTTGACATTGACCGCTACTCCGATTCCTCGCACCCTGCAATTCAGTCTGATGGGCGCTCGCGATTTGTCCAATATCTCGACGCCTCCGCCCAACCGTTACCCGATTCATACGGAAGTGCATCGGTTCGGCGGAGAAATTATCCGCGAAGCCATCAATTTCGAAATGAGCCGTAACGGACAGATTTTCTTTGTCAGCAACCGCATTTCCGGCTTGAAAGAGTTGGAAGATTTGATACGACGCGAAGTCCCCGATGCTCGAGTTGCTATCGGACACGGACAAATGGAACCGTCGGTACTGGAAGAAATCATCACAGGTTTTATCAACTACGAATACGATGTCTTGCTGGCTACTTCGATTGTCGAAAACGGCATTGATATTCCAAATGCCAATACCATTATTGTGAATAATGCTTATAATTTCGGGCTGAGCGACCTGCATCAATTGCGGGGCAGGGTGGGGCGCAGTAACCGAAAAGCGTTTTGCTACTTGCTTTCTCCTCCGTTTCATCTGCTGAATCCCGAAGCGCGACGACGCTTGCAAGCCATTGAGAATTTCTCCGAATTGGGAAGCGGTATTCATGTAGCCATGCAGGATTTGGATATTCGCGGAGCCGGTAATTTGCTTGGCGCCGAACAAAGCGGTTTTATCGCCGATTTGGGTTACGAAACTTATCAAAAAATCTTGAACGAAGCGGTTCAAGAATTAAAGAACGAAGAATTTTCCGATTTGTACAAAGATGATAATGAGGTGGATACGGGCGAATACTATGTACATGACACCAATGTGGAAAGTGATTTGGAAGTGCATTTTCCGGTTTCATACATTCCGGGCGATTCGGAACGAATCTTACTCTACCGCGAATTGGATGCGATGGAAGATGAACTGGATATTGAACAATTCCGCATCAAACTGCAAGATCGGTTCGGAACAATTCCGGAAAAAGGCGAAGAATTGATTCGGATTGTACGTTTACGGCGCATGGCTCGAAAACTCGGAATTGAAAAAATTATCTTGAAAGCCGGGAAAATGATGATTTTTCCCGTTTCCAGAACCGATTCGGCCTATTATCAAAGCGAAGCGTTTGATAAATTAATTCGGTTCGTTCAAAAAAACTACAAGAATACTCAATTATCGGAAAAAAACAACCGACGTTCATTGACCGTACAAGCCGTTGATACGGTTGAAAAAGCGGTTAAGGTTTTGGAAGAAATGCAAAATATATAAGATAATAAATGATGTCATTGCGGGCTTGACCCGCAATCCCCTTGTTTATTTTATAACTGGTATATGTTCTATGGACCAGTCGTTACGATCATTATTATCCGAAACGATATTTTTGATGACAATTACTTCATCTCCCGTGCCGTTGGCAAAAACATACTGAGCTTGGGTCAGATATCCGTTATAATAATCATCGTAATAATACGTGTTAACTTGTGTATAATCATTATCTTCGTATTGTCGGATTTCTCGTTGTGTATCGAAATAATAATCGGAAGCACGAGATAAAACCCATACCGAATGGGAAGCGGCGCTGTGATCTATCCAATAGGTTTGATAAGGAACCGGAGAAAAATTACCGATGGGAGGTAAATCATCGGAATACTCCGGTGTAGAAAAAAGTTGAGATGTCCTGTAAATATTTTTTTCGGAAAACAGATAGGTTCCGGTTTCGGAAAACCAAAAATTACCGAAATAAGTAAAAAAATCATATTCTTCTTCCCTGGAGTTGCTATTATAAATATGCACTCCGTTTGAAAGATTTATTTCAGAGGCAACGATATAGTTTTGACCGGGTATTTTGCGTAATATCGAACCTCCGTATAAAGAGGCGCTTAAATTGCTTGTTTCATTTGTGTCCAAATTAATCCAATACAAACGACTCCATTGGAGGTCGCCGGGTCCCGTATAGCAACACCAATTCCCGGAGCCCCATTCAATATCAAAAATATTATAATTCACTTCGAGTGTTTTTGTTACCGAAAAATTGTCCATATTCACGGAACTGATCAGTCCGCTATGGCCGACTATCGCTTTATGTCCGTCTTCCGATACGCTGAAACAAGTGGGGGCTTTACTTAAAGTCAATTCTTTATCAATGGTTTTTGTTTTCATATTATAAGCTAACAAGCGATTGGGTTGGCTTGTAGCAATATACAAAATATTGTTATTTTTATCCGCCCAAGCATCGGTAACAGTTCCGTTGATTGCCCGGATATTCTCCGGATTGGCTGCGTAGTTAATTATAGTAACCGTAATTGCATACGAAGGATTATCTTTGTCGTTGGTTTTCAAATAAATGGTTACAGGTTGTTGTCCGTTCGGCACTAAACTTCTGTTGCAGGTAAATGTTAAATATTGATCTGAATAGGGAGTCAGAGCGCCGCTTGTTTTGGAAACGCTCAGCCATTCCGGACACGAGTCTATTTCCCATGTCAACAAGCCGGATCCATAATTGGAAAACCATAAAGATTGACCGGTTTCCGTTCGTCCGAAATCCAATTGATTAGTATTACAATACAAAGAGGGGTTACCCATATTGAAAGAAACATTGACTTCGGTTTCACTGTGGTTTTTATCGTTACTTGCGATAATAATTTTTCCCTGCAAATCGCTTGTAGGAATGGAAGTATTGTTGTACGACAACTCAAGGGTTATATCACTTTGCTGAGGAAGGAGATATAGGGTATGATCCGGTATCATCGTTCCCCCCGGAAAATTAATCGTAATCCATTCCGGTTTTTCTGAAATTCCCCACAGCAAAATACCCTCTCCCGTATTTCTGATAACAAGAGCAGCATGACCGTTAGAAGAACTGTAAGAGTCATATCGCAGTTCTACATTGGCTGCGGTTTCGATCACCGGGTTCCCTTCGGTAATGTACGATATGGGAACAAGGCTTTTCCCTTTGCCTTCGATTTCCAAAATTATTGAAGCGTTGTAAATACCTATTTCGGAATAATCCTTACAAGTGGAAGCGCTGCAATTGATAGAAGCATAGTCGTTTGTAAATTGTCCGGACGGAGTGTTCACCTGCAACCAATCGGGACTTTGTATAACGCTGAATTTGGCATTGCCTGCCATAGGAACATGAACGGAATAATCCGCAGCGCCCCATTCCGGCGCTATATAAATAGTCATATCTGCATTAATGGATAAATCGGATCCATCCTTTAGAAAATCGTTACTGCAAGAGAATGCAATAAAACAGAGAAAACCGATTGAAATATATTGAATAAGATTTTTCATTGTGAATTAAGAATTACGAGTGATTAAAAATGAAAACGGACTCCGACGGAATAGTCTATACGAGACATATTGATACGATCATCTCCCTCTAAATCTTGCCGGAAACTTGTTTCCTTCGTGGAAGTTTTCAGCGACCCGAATGAAGTCAAGAGAACTCCTGCATTGGCTCCAACGGATAACCAAGGCAACGGATAATATTCAAAAGCGACTTGAGCGCTTCCGCCGAAAGCATTCCCTTCCGCCAACGCATTATTTAAAAAAGTAACGCCTTGATCTGTATTTACATATTGATGAGAATCAAAACGACCTTCCTCCCTGTATCGAACGTAGCCCATGGATAATTCTTCATTAATTCTGAATTTACGATTTTTATCCAACCAATGCTGAAAAACGACAGACGGCCCAATGTAATTTAAGTAATATTTATCCTTTTCACTTATAGGGTAATAGGTTGGAATTGAATAACTGATAAACCCATCGGGGGTGAAATAACCAAACCCGTTAAGAGAGTAATCCAATCGTGCCGAAGTGGCAAATAGAGAATACTTTACTCCGACGCCAAAAAAGCGAGTAATCAAAAAATGTACATCGGCGCCTACGTAGAATCCGTTTCGTAAATGTTTATTATAGTCATCTATCTTGGATTGAGGTATTCCCGCATCTTGCATATTTTGTTCCATATTGGAAAAAGAAGATAGCAGATAAGCCCCGCCGCCTTGAAGTCCGACTCTCCATCGGTCAAAAGGTTCTTTCGGTCGTTTTTTTCTCTCGACAGTCGGAAAAGATTCTTGAAATTGCGAATTGCGGTAATATTCCCGGACTTGGTCAATCGAAATAAATTTTCCTATCGCATTTTGATTATCGCTTTCTTGTTCATATTGAATATGAGTCGGCGATACCGATACAATTTTGCAAAAAATAGTATCTTCTTGCGTGGTAATGATTTTATCTTGCCCTTTTGCATACGTAAATGCCAAAAGCAAAATCAATCCGATGATTACTTTTTGGTTGCTCATTTTCATTCCGCGTTTAATCGTTATTGGTTTTTATTTTTTTTTGCAAAGATATGAAAAATATGTTAATTGAGCAAGATTTTACGTTTGTTTCATTACTGAAAAATGTTTACATTTGCTCCGATTATAATTTATCCGCTTATGCGAATTGAACGAAATTATTCTTTATTGAAACACAATACGTTCGGGTTAGACGTAAAAACGAAATATTTTGTGGAATACGAAACCGAAGCGGATTTGCAAAAACTGCTGTGCGATGAGTTTTTCTTTTCCCAACGTTTTTGGCATATCGGACAAGGAAGTAATTTGTTGTTTCTCGGCGATTTCGACGGAATAATTGTGCATTCCGCCATTCGAGGAATCGAGAAAATAAAAGAAGATGAACATTCGGTTTGGTTAAAAGTCGGCGCTGGAAACGATTGGGATTCGTTGGTCGCTTATTGTGTGGAAAACGGATGGGGCGGACTTGAAAACCTGTCGCTGATACCCGGAGAAGCAGGCGCTTCGGCGGTGCAAAATATCGGCGCTTACGGTGCGGAAGTTTCTGAATGCATCGAAGAAGTACATGCTTATTCGCTTGAAACCGGTGAGAAACGAATTTTTTCCAATGCGGAATGCGATTATTCTTATCGAACCGGTTTTTTCAAAAAACCGGAAAACAGAGGAAAGTATTATATCGTACACGTTGTTTTTAAATTATTGAAACAAGCGGAATTTCGTTTGGATTACGGAAACATCCGGGAATACTTAGCCGGAAAGCCGATTTCGTTGCAAACCGTGCGCGAAGCGGTAATCGCTATTCGAAAATCCAAATTACCCGATCCGAAAGAGACGGGTAATGCCGGCAGCTTTTTTGTAAATCCCTATGTTTCTCCGGAACATTTCCAACAATTAAAAAAACAATATCCGGATATTCCGTATTATCCGGTCAACGAAACGAGGGTGAAAATCCCGGCAGCTTGGCTAATCGAACAATGCGGATGGAAAGGAAAATCCGCAGGGGGCGCCGCTGTTCACGAAAAACATGCTTTGGTCATTATCAATCAAAATCGGGCAACCGGACAAGAAATCGCTTCTTTAGCCGAAGAAATTTGTAAAACAGTGAAAGAAAAATTTAATATCGAACTTCAACCGGAAGTAAATTATATATGAAGATTCGTTTTTTAGGAACCGGTACCTCAACAGGAAATCCCGAAATAGGATGTCGCTGTGAAGTTTGTACTTCTTCCGATAGCCGGGATTGGCGATTTCGCACTTCGGCTTTGGTGGAAATCGAAGGAAAAAGGATTTTGATTGATTGCGGTCCCGATTTCCGGATGCAAATGTTGAAAACATTGGAAACGGATTATTTCACGGAATTGACCGGAGTCCTGTTAACTCACGAACACTACGACCACGTAGGCGGATTGGACGATTTGCGCGCTTTTTGCCGAAAAGGCGCATTACCGGTTTATGCGGAAGATTATGTGGCAAAAGCTATTCGCAGCCGGTTATCTTATGTTTTTGAAAAGAATAAATATCCGGGCATTCCGAATCTGACTTTGATTCCGATCAAAAATCAACCTTTTTTTGTTTCCGGGATTCAAATTATCCCCATTCGTCTGATGCACGGAAACTTACCGATTTTCGGTTACCGAATCGGCGATTGCGCTTATTTAACCGATCTTAAAACCATTCCGGAAGAAGAATTTGAAAAACTGCAAGATTTGGATGTATTGGTTATTAATGCCTTGCGTATAAAAGAACACATCGCTCATCAAAATCTTCAACAAGCTTTGCAAAACATTGAGAGAATCAATCCCCGACGAGCTTACCTTACGCATCTCAGTCATCATTTCGGACTGCATTCGTTTTCGGAGCGGAATTTACCTGAGAATGTTTTTATTGCTTACGACGGTTTGGTTATTTGAAAAAAGTTCTTTATTTTTGCGAGAAAAATGAGCGCTCATTTTGATAATTAATTAAAAAATTACATATATGAAATTCGTTGTATCAAGTAGCCATTTATCAAGTCATTTACAAGTAATAAGCCGTGTTATTGCGTCTAAAAATACGATTCCCGTTTTGGACTGTTTTTTGTTTGAACTCCAAGAAAATGTATTGAAAATAACCGCTGCCGACAGTGAAACCCGCATGATTACTTCCGTTGAAGTTCATGAGGTAGAAGGCGAAGGCGTTTTTGCCATTCCTTCTAAGAATTTGTTGGATTCGCTGAAAGAATTGCCGGATCAACCCATTACTTTTAACATTGACGACTCGACTTTGGAAATGTTTATTACGTATGAAAACGGTAAATATAATTTTATCGGCCAGAGCGGAGAGGAATATCCGCAACCCAAACCGTTGAAAGACGATGCAAATAAAATAGAGATTTCCGCTGATAACTTGCTGTCCGGCATCACTCGTACCTTGTTTGCTACGGCCGAAGACGAATTGCGGCCGGTTATGAACGGGATTTTATTTGATATTTTCGAAACCGACATTACGTTTGTAGCTTCCGATGGTCATAAATTGGTACGATTCAAAAACTCTTCCGTAAAAGGGAACACGAGAGCCGCATTCATTCTTCCGAAAAAACCGGCAAACTTGTTAAGAACCGTTCTTCCGAGAGAAACCGGAGTCGTAACAATCGGGTTTGATGAAAATAACGCCTATATTACTTTGGAGAATATAACCATTATCTCTCGCTTGATCGAAGGTCGTTATCCGAATTACAACGGAGTGATTCCCAAGGACAACCCATTTAAAATTACCGCCGACCGTTTGGCGCTTGTAAATGCGCTGAAACGGGTATCGGTTTTCTCGAATCCGGCAAGCAGTTTGATTAAATTGCAGCTTTCCTCGAACCGTATTTTTATTTCGGCTCAAGACATTGATTATTCCACTTCCGCCGAAGAAACGGTTGCTTGCGTTTATGAAGGAGAAACGATAAGTATCGGATTTAAGGGGACTTACTTGATCGAAATATTAAGCAACATTCCGTCGCCGGAAGTTGTTTTGCAATTAGCCGATCCTTCTCGTGCGGGTTTGATGCTACCGGCTGAAAACGAAGCGGATGAAGATTTGCTGATGCTGTTGATGCCCATGATGCTGAACGATTGAATGTGAAGAAATGCAGTTACATTTAAAAAATCCGCTCGTTTTTTTTGATTTGGAAACGACGGGAATTAATGTTGTTTCAGATCGAATCGTTGAAATTTCGTATTTGAAAGTAGCGGTTAACGGGGAAGAAGAAAGCAAAACGCGCCGGATTAATCCCGAAATTCCGATTCCTCCGCAAGCTACCGCCATTCATGGAATAACTGATGCTGATGTAAAAGATTCACCTACTTTTAAAATGGTTGCCAAATCATTGGCCGCTCAGATTGAAGGATGCGATTTAGCCGGATACAACTCCAACCGATTCGATATTCCTTTGTTGGCGGAAGAATTTTTGCGAGCCGGCGTGGACATTGATTTAATGCGACGAAAATTTGTGGATATACAAACCATTTTTCATAAAAAGGAACCGCGCACCTTATCGGCCGCTTATAAATTCTATTGCAACCGGGAGATGGAAAATGCGCATACAGCCGAAGCTGATACAAAAGCCACTTACGAGGTTTTGCAGGCTCAATTGGATCGTTATCCCGATTTAAAGAACGATATTGCTTTTCTTTCCGAATATTCTTCTTTTAATAATCAGGCTGATTTTGCGGGACGTATCATTTATAACGAAAAGAAACAGGAAGTAATCAATTTCGGAAAATACAAAGGGCGTTTAGTCGAAGAAGTTTTTCAAGAAGACCCCGGTTACTACGGTTGGATTATGCAAGGCGATTTCGCTCTGCATACAAAAAAAGTTTTTACGGCGATTAAATTGCGGAAAAAATAAGGCGATTTAAAGGGGCTGTCTTAAAAGCCCACTGTCATTGCGGGCGTAGCGTAGCGAAGACCCGCAATCCCTTCATAATCAATTTTCGATTTTACGGAAGATGGCGGGTCAAGCCCGCCATGACAGACTTTTGAGACAGCCCTAATAAGAGCAGTCACTCGTTATTCGTTACTATCATCAAACGAACGATTCCGAGTCCCAACCCAATTTTATTAAATCAATTTTAGCCGGATCGGCATTTCCCAGATGATAACGGGTATCAGCCAATTCGATATGTTTTGCCGGAGGATTCAATGGTGTATCTTCGCCGAAATAGGCGTTTCGTTTTGCTTGAATAATGCGAAGTCCGACCGAGTCAACCGCAACCGGATCGAAACCGGCAATTAATCCGCTGTATTTCCATTGGTATTCTTCCGCAATGTCCTGTGCCGTCCGATGGTGGAAAGGAGGATTAAACAAAATCAAGATATGCAATTTTGCTTTCCCTTTTACAATCGGCAGGTCGTACAAGCTTGCCAAACTTGCGCAGGAATCATCATGATAGGAAGGACGGTCATTCGAAAACATAATGAAGTTTTTAATACAGGTGCCTACGCCTGCCCACGCATGTGTACGCATAGGACGTACATTAATTAAAGCGGTAGAGTTCTGAA
>JGI24699J35502_11134099_pt1 | contig 30638 bp, 24 predicted proteins | sample TergutMp193P4_FD_35502 | JGI IMG/M metagenome (IMG submission 35502)
CCTAATCCACCAGTTCTTGTCGCCGTTGGTCAACACCCGCGCCGACCGTTATGGCGGCTCACCCGAAAACCGTGCGCGGCTGGTGTACGAAGTAGCCGATGCTATTCGCCTTGTGGTGCCCGACGATTTCCCCGTGTTGGTCAGGGTATCGGCCAGCGACTGGCTGGATGGGGGCCTCACCCCTGAGATCGTGGCCGACGTGGTCAACGGCTTGGCCGAGCGCGGGGTGGACCTCTGCGATACGTCGTCGGGCGGCCTGCTGCCAGCGCGGATTAAGTACGGGCCGGGATATCAGGTGCCCTTTGCCCGCGCTATCAAGGAAAGGACGAGCATCCCGGTCGGTACCGTCGGTGGCATTACCGATGCTGCCCAAGCCGAGAGCATCTTGGTAGATGACGATGCCGACGTTGTCATCATCGGGCGAGCCGCTTTGCGCGACCCGATGTGGCCGCTGCGTGCCGCCCACGAACTCGGCGACAAGGTGGCTTGGCCTGTGCAATACCAACGGGGCGCATTCTGATAGGCCGTCCACCATTCGAGCAAATCCTAATATTGCCAGCCCAACCATCCGGGTAATGGTATTCTCAAGACATGGTCTGGTTGGGATCGCGACAAGGAAAGTGAGAGCTTTTGGATGAAGCAGCACCTCGGGAATAGTCCCCGACATGATCACCTTGACCGGGTCGCAGTAGCCACCCGCATTTACCGGCCCGAGCCTGCCGCCGCTGTATTCCGCATTGGGGCCTTGGTTGATGCGCTTAGCGCCGAGGGTATCAACGTTGACGTGCTAACCACCCGCCACACCGGCTATCTGCCATCCGAGCCAAGCATCCCCGATAACGTCCACGTGTCCGCTTGGCCAGTAATCCGCAACCGCGACGGCTACGTCAGGGGTTACGTCAGCTATCTCAGCTTTGACGTGCCACTTTTTTTCCGCTTGCTCACCACCAGACATCCAGATGTCGTCGTGGCCGAACCACCGCCAACCACCGGCGTCATAACCCGAATTGCCTGCGCCATCCGGAAAGTCCCTTACGTCAAGTACCTGCCCGATTTGTGGGCAGATGGCGCCGCAGCCACCGCATCCCCGAAAATCGTCAAGTTTGCCGTCCGGATTCTCGAACAAAAAGCACTACGTGGAGCCGCAGCGGTGGTCGCCTCGACACCAGAAATCGCTCGCCGAGCGCAAGAATTACACGGGGTCGACGCGAGCCGCATCAAAATCGTAAGAAATGGGATCGACACGGATACTTTCAATCCCGATGGGCCTGTGCACAGCGATGCCCCAACCGGCCCTTACGCAATTTATGCTGGCACCGCTTCAGAATGGCAGGGTGCCGGCATCCTAATTTCGGCTTGGGCGGCGGTAATTAAGGCAGTACCGAATGCGACTTTGATATTCTTGGGGCAGGGTTATGGCCGTGCCGCCATGGAGGCTCAGGTTAAGTCACTACCAGATGGCGGCGTGTCGGTACGGATGCTCCCGCGCGTCCCCGCTAATGAGGCCGCCGCTTGGTTGCGGGGTGCTTCAGTTTCATTATGCACGATGCTGCCCGATTCGGGATATGACTATTTTGTACCGACCAAAATATTCGCCGGTGCCGCCTGCGGCACGCCGGTGCTGTATTGCGGCCCCGGTCCGGCTGCCAAACTGGTCGAAAAGCATGATTTGGGGCGAGCCGTGCCGTTTGATGTGCAAGATGTGGCCATGGCGCTCGGTGCGATGCTCCAGACGCCGCGCAACCCGCAGTTGCGGGATCGGCGGGCACATTGGGCACAAGAACACGCGAGTTTACGGCGGGTTGGCAAGCAGACCGCCGAGATTGTCAAAGCTGCCGCTGGATATTAGTACAATAGCCTTATGTATCCCACCACCGTTTCACTTGACCCCGCTTCGGTGTGGTTTGTGATTCCGGTATTTAACGAGGCAACCGTGGTGGGCAAAGTCATTCACAGCGTCCGCGAGGCGGGTTATTCCGTGGTTTGCGTGGACGATGCCTCATCCGATGGCTCGGCTACCGCGATTATTGAAGCGGGCGCTGATCTGGTACAACATGCTACTAACCTCGGCCAAGGTGCAGCGATCCAGACCGGCGTTGAGTATGCGCTGCGAAGTGGGGCGAGTTACATCGTGACTTTTGATGCCGATGGACAGCACCAACTAATTGATGCCGAGGGAATGCTAGCCGTCGCGCAACGGGACAATCTGGCTTTTGTTTTTGGGTCGCGGTTTTTGGATTACCGTACTAAGCCGGGTCTGTTTAAGGTGGCGGTTTTACGAGTGGCAGCTTGGTTCACTCGGAAAAGCACCGGCATGGAACTCACCGATGCGCATAATGGCTTGCGTGTTATCCGAGCCGATGCTGCCGCGCATCTCGACCTTTTTCAAGACCGGATGGCTCATGCGACTGAGATTGTTCGCCAGCTTGGACGCACTGGGCTGCCTTGGGCGGAATACCCGGTGCACGTACTGTATACCGACTACTCTAAGGCTAAAGGTCAGTCCATGTGGAATTCGGTTAATATTTTAGTTGACCTAATTTTCCGATAGTAAACTCTTATTCGACAGGAAGCCCTTATGCTTATTCAACTAGTTCTACTCGGCATGGTACTGGGTGTCGTGATTTTGTTAGGGCGGTCAACAGTCAGTGCCGGTCACATGGCATTCCGGCGAATGTTTTTGTTGCTGTTTGCGATTGTAGCTATGGGGGCAATTGTTTTTCCCGACTCACTTACTTGGGCGGCCCATTTATTTGGGGTTGGCCGCGGCGCTGACTTACTTTTGTATGTGCTGGTGGTGGTGTTCATTGGGAATCTTGCTATGCAATCTCGACGCGCCACTGAATTGGGCCGGAAAATAACGTTGACCACTAGGCGCTTAGCCATCGCGGAGGCTGAATTGCGGCGGCTAAGCAAGTCCCCGCACAATACCCCGCGCGCCGATGGGGAAAGCTAGACTATTCTAGGAATGTGGTTACGATGATCTCGGAGACGACAGCGTCCCACGCGCCAAATTTAGCGGCCTCGGCACCCCACCTAATAAATGTGTTTCCAGAACAACAGCCTGACGTATCAGTTATCGTGGTGGTACATAATGAGGACGAATATCTTAAGCAAGCATTTGACAGTATACTCGCGCAAGATGGCGTCCAAGTGGAAACCGTTGTCGTCTGCAATGAACCTACAGCGGCTTCCCTCGAAATTGTAAACGCTTACGCGGCAGAAAACTCGGGTTTCATTGTCGAAGTACAAGGCAATACTGGCCCTTCGGGCGGTCGTAATACCGGCATGAAGTTAGCTAATGGCCGTTACTTGATGTTTCTTGATGGCGATGACTTTCTGGAAGGCAATCAATTACAACAACTAGTGCAAATTGCGGATCAAGATAATCTTGATCTAGTTTCATTTGATTCGGCCTCTTATCGCGATGACAGTGCCTCGGACAGTGATTGGGAAAAGTTCAAGTCCTACGGCACTATGCGGTATAAGTATGACAAGCCTGTGCCCGGGGTTGAACTGATGGCGCAAATGCGGCTCAACGGTGAATACCAAACTGTGGTGTGGAAGTATCTGATCCGCCGCGATCTTGCCTTGCGGCTTGGCCCTAGCCCGCATATTATGGTGCAACGCCATTCAGATGATCTATTTACATTTTCAGTCTATCTTGAAGCCGCGCGTTCTTTGCATGTCCCGCTGGTTTTCCATCGCCGCCGAGTTCGGGCTCAAAGCCTTAGTACTGCAATTGATCAGATTAACCTCAATGCTAGTTCCGATGGCTATTTAGTAGGATATGTTGAGGCTCTGAAAAAGGTAGCTCCGCTTGATTTGCCCGTCGAGTTGTTCAATCCCATTGCCTCCATAGTAGATGGGCTATTACAGGCATATTTCCGTGACCTAGCGGCAGTTAACCCAGCATCCCGAACCGACATAGATCGGCTATTTAGAAAAGATTACCCCGATATTTTTGGTGTTATCCTGGCGCGATTCATCAAGCGCTATGATTCCCAGGGCAGCGCCAATCCACCGACGCACTCCGGCCTTACCGCCATAGTTATCCGAATCTGCGAGCGATTCCACATTCCGACAGCTCGCCTTAGTCGAATATACCGTCGCACAGCTGCGCGCTTCGCCCACCCACTCGCTAGACTGAAAACGCTCGCCAAATAGCGCCTGTTGTTGCGGGTAATCGTTGCTAGAATGGAAAGGGGGGCAAGGGCATGCTAGATTCGCCGGATAGTAATTTGATCTCAAAGCCAGCGGTTACCGTAATAGTGCCAGCTTATAATGTTGCGGAATACATCACCGATACTTTAGCCAGCCTAGAAGCCCAGACCCTAACCGATATCGAAGTTCTGGTAATAGATAATGGCAGTACCGATGCGACCCCACAAATTGTAGATTCTTTTGCGACTAAAGATAGCAGATTTCGCCGTGTGCTTAGCACGGAAGTCAAAGGCGCGTGGGCTGCCCGTAACGTCGGCTTATCATTAGCGAAAGGTGATTACATCGCATTTCTTGATGGCGATGACCTCTATTTACCAACTGCCCTACAAGACCTATATACCATTGGCGTGGCAGACAACGCTGATATCGTATTAACCGGGTTCCAAAAATACGATACCGCCACCGGCATGGCCACCCCAGTACCTTATGGCCTGCGCACTGACTTAATGCCACGACAGCACCCATTTTCAGCCCGCGCGGCGGCTAAATACCTTTTCAGCATTACCAACCCATCAGTGTGGAACAAACTCTGGTCTGCGTCTTATATTCGGGCGATTAATCTTGAATTCCCTCCACTGGCACAGGCTGAGGACACTTATTTCACTTATCTGGGGCTGGCTCAAGCTCACACCATTAGCGTCCTTGATAAAAACCCGGTTTTATACCGGCAGCGTGCCCAATCACTCACAAATACCATTAGCGCCACTACGCTGGATTTCGTTACCGCCGTTGACGACCTTGCTGCGGCTTTACGCGAACTGGGATGTTTTGACCTTTACTCGGATTCATTCCGCATCCTAGTGGCAGATTCAGTGCTCTCTTGGCTAAATCGCGCGGCAGATTCTGCGCTTTTTGACGACATTTATCTGAAAGGTCAGAATCTGCTCCGCCGATATGGGGTCGAAGCTTCTGCTTATTGGATATATGCCAGCCAAGAATCTCGGGTTAGGGGGGTGCTCAATCTCAGTCCAAGGCAATGGCGTTTTGAGAATCGTCGAAACCAACTTGCTAACCTCGACACATTGCAGCCAACGGGCGCACCAAGCAACTCACTTGCCGAGCAGTTTAGTGCAACGTCTGTTGATGTCTCTATCATTATTCCAGTATTTAACTCTGCCCCTTGGCTTGCTGAATGTTTAGCTAGCGCACTCAGCCAAACAGGCGTCAACATTGAAGTGATTTGCGTGGATGATGGTTCAACGGATAAATCCCCTGTTATCCTCGCTGCCTACGCTGCAGCTGATTCGCGTGTTAAAGTATTTCACCAAGAAAACTCTGGACAATCAATCGCAAGAAACTACGCGATCACAAAAGCGACCGGGCGTTACGTGCTTTTCTTGGATAGCGATGACTACTACCTTGCAGATGCCCTAGCGATTCTGGTAACCCAGGCAGATGCCGAGCAACTTGATGCGCTATTCTTTGATGCCGTTCCGTTCGTAGATAATAAGGCTTTTGCGCGACAACTACCCAATCGCATATCTTACTACCAACGTTCTGGTACCTATCCACCCGTTATGTCTGGACCCGAGTTGCTCGCCGCCTTTCGAGATAATAACTCGTATCTCGCCTCCCCCTGCCTAGAACTAATCCGTTTAAACTTTCTTAAAGATAATGAACTTGCCTTTTACCCGCAAATAGTGCACGAGGATTTTCTATTTACCTTTACCATGCTAGTAACTGCCCAACGCGCGGGATATCTACCGATAAAACTATATGGCCGGCGAATCCGCGAGGATTCTACCACTACCAGTGAACTCAGCCTGAAGCACCTAAAAGGCTATTGGATTTGTTACCTAGAACTTTCGAAACTGCTACTTGAAGCTACTCTCCCTCCCAGCGTCATTCCCCAAACAGTTGACATCGTCCAAGAGGCGTGGTGGCATTGCCGCAAGATATATGCCGCCTTACCAGAGTCGGAACTCAGTCAGTTGCGGCAATTTGATACTAGCGCATACGCTATGAATGCCTTGCGGATGCTGGAATGGGATAGCAATCACCTAAAGCAACCCAAGCATCATCGGCATTCTGCATCTGATAACCCTAATCGGCATCACCACGGCTTTGGTAACAAACCAAAAAGGCAGCTCCCGCCAGTGCGGTCTTTTGCTGATCTAAAATATCGTCTCTATTTAGTTGCGAAACGGTTCGGTTATGATAGTGGGCCCAATAAACCCTCGATACGGTCATTTTCTGACTTGAAATACCGCGTTTATCTGGTCGCCAAACGATTTGGTTACCCGCGATGACCTGCCGTCGCACCGCATCCCAAGCCGCGCCCATTATCGGATTGCCTCGGTGATACCGCGATGCCTGCCCCAGACCTTAGCATCATTATCCCAGTATATAATTCAGCAAAGTGGCTGGCAGATTGTCTAGATTCGCTATTACGGCATAACGAGGTTAACTCCGAAATTTTATGTATTGACGACGGCTCAACGGATGATTCTCCGAGCGTCTTGGCACAATATTTAGGGCGGTATCCAAAACGGATAAAGGTATTAACTCAATCTAATCAAGGTCAGTCGGCGGCGCGTAATGCTGGCATCGATATTGCCCAAGGCCAGTACCTTTGGTTTTTTGATTCGGATGATCGTTGTACCCCCAACCGCCTTGACCGGATTCTACAACAGGCGGATGATGCAGGCCTTGATGTGCGACTATTTGCGGGTAAGAGCTTTCGAGATTCATCCGCTAGTATCAGACAATGGCTCAATTACCTAATCTACTATAAACGCGGCCTACAAAATCCGCAAATACTATCAGGGATGGAAATCGCGGCGTTATTGGCAGCGCGCGGCATGTGGCGGCCTTCACCAGTAATGTATTTTATTAACCGACGCTATCTGGCCGAAGTCGGTACTCGATTTATCCCCGGCATAATTCATGAGGATGATGCCTTTACTTTCGATGTAGTCTTGAAAGCCAAGCGAACCTTCCAAGGGCCGGAACAACTCTATTTAAGAAGGATTAGGGCAAACTCAACGATGACTGGTAAGGATAAAGCCTACTCCGCTTATAGTTACACACAGGCCTTCGGCGCCATGCTGGATACCTGCCAATCACTAAACCCACCAGATGAGGCAACGGCTCGCTATGTTGCCGAAATCGTGGCACGCATTGGGAATGCTGCCGCTAAGTTAGCAGCACCGGGTTATCAAGACATTAACGACCGGCTCGCGAGCGCACCAGATTCACCGATCAAAAGTCTGGTAAGGAACCGACTAACAAGCCCGGATTCCTTTGCCGACACCCCCACTTATCGTTTTGCGCGTACTTTCATCCACGATGCAGCGCACTTTAGCTTAGCTTGGTGGCGAGGTGACAATAGTGAATAACAGTAACGGGACGATACCAGCGGTTTCAGTAATTGTGCCGGCTTACAATGTTGCCGAACACCTATCGGAAACTCTTACCAGCATCGCAAATCAGACCTTAAAGAATATTGAGGTTTTAGTGGTAGATGATGGTTCCACCGACGCGACCCCGTCAATTATCACCCAATTCGTTACCGCAGATAACCGCTTCCGGAGCGTTGCCGGGCCAGCAATCGGCGCTGCCGGAGCCGCGCGCAATAAAGGACTGGAATTAGCTCAAGGTGATTTCGTCATCTTTCTAGATGGGGACGACTTATTCGAACCAACCATGATCGCTAATATGTATCAACGCGCCACTAGCGATCAGGCGGATGTGGTGCTAACCGGATTTCGAGAGTTAAACGCTGACGGCGATTTGAGCGCGCCACAAAAATGGGCTTTCCGCACTAACTTAATGCCAAAGCGTCGGCCATTTCACCCGCGCGCAGTCAAAAATGTGCTTTTTGACTTAACTAGCCCGGCCCCATGGACAAAGCTTTGGCGTACGGCATTTCTGCGCGAACACCAACTTAAATTCCCGAACCTAAAAAGGGCAGAGGATCTCGTATTTGTCTATAGCGCCTTAGCTTTAGCACAGGCTATCACTACATACGAAGCCTGCCCAGTAAGCTACCGGCGCTATCGTCCAGGCTCACTCCAGACGGCTACCGCACAGGCTCCGCTTGAGTTTATTGCTGCGCTTGCTGAACTGCGAAAAGTGCTTGCTAGTAATGGCCTATTAACAGTATATGAAACGGGATTTAAAAATGTGGTGGCAAGCACCGCCCTTGGCGCGCTAAATCGAACTCAGAACTATGACGCGTTTATTGCTACCTATCAAGTAGTTCAGGGACAGCTGTTTCCACAGTATCAGTTGACCAAAACGCGAAGTTGGTTACTAGCGAGCCTCCGGCACCTAAACCGAGGCACAGCGCTTAACATCTTTATGATTCGGCGCGCCCGGCAAGTTTTAAGGCTAACCCCGCAAGAATGGTTAGCGCGATATCCTGCCGCCGCGCGCCGATTTCAAGAGTGAACCGGATACTGCTGGCACTCAGCACGATTTCGGCAATCCTCAGGGCGCCCGCCTTGACCATAGAAATCAGTCGGAACCTGTCCGCGCCGTGGTATTCTGATGCCATGCGGCAGGCGCAGGCACACCCGGCACTGGGGGCATAATGGTTGCGGCAACCCTATTCCAACCTATTACCTCAGAAGGTATCCGGGCAGCAAACGAAGTACCTGCGGCTGGTTGGGCGCAGTTCAGCCCAAGGTTATCGCCAGACGAAGCGGCAAAACTGGCCTCCAAAAATGGCCTGCCGGAAAGCGGGGTGCGTCCGCCGTTGGGCGTCTACATTCGCAAGGTGTGGGAACGCCGGTATTTCATCTGGGAACTAGCGCGGGCACGGTCATTTGCCCGCAATCAGGGTTCTTATCTTGGGCAGGCGTGGAATATCCTCAATCCCGTATTATCGTCGGCAGTTTTTGTCATCGTGTTCGGGTTCATTCTGCAATCAAATCGCGGGGTGAGTAACTTTGCGGCCTTCATCACGTCCGGCGCGCTCGCTTATGATTTCTTCACAAATTCTGTTACCTCGTCTTTGACGTCCTTGCAAAGCGACATTCAGTTAATTCGTTCCCACAACTTTCCGCGTGCCGTAGTTCCACTCGCTGCTGCTTTTGCCGAGATTGTCAGTTTCGGGCCGGTATTAGTTGCGATGTTGTTAATCTCATTCCTTACCGGGTTACTGCCCCAGCCAATGTTTGGCTTTGTGCCACCCACTTGGAAATGGCTGCTGCTACCTGTCGCTGCGGCGATTATGTCGGTGTTTAATGCTGGTTGTGCGCTCATATTTGCCCGCATTGGGGCGCGGCTGCCCGACTTAAGAAACCTAATCCCATTTTTCCTTAACCTCGGGCGTTTTCTTTCCGGGGTAATGTTCTCACTCGCAGCCTTTACCAGTGCAACTTCGTGGCGGGGCATCGTTGCTAGGTTCCAACCGGTAGCGCTTTTGCTAGATTTATTCCGCCAAGCACTCGGTAATGAACCTGCCTACCCCTTGCGTCCACTGTTTTGGCTGCTTGCGGCAGCGTGGGCTGTTTTGATTTTCGTTATTGGGTTTGTGTTCTTCTGGGGTGCAGAGGAGACCTACGGGCGTGATTAGTGAACAAAGCACCCTGAAAACCCAGTTCCCAGCCAGCGCAGGCAAGCCGCTGGGAACCATTTCAGTTATCGTTGATAACCTATATGTTGATTACAAAATTATTGGCGGTCGGATTAGTCATAGCCAAAATGTTGTGTCGCCTAATGTTATCCGGAAGCTAATTAGTATGGGTCGCGCTAATGCTCAACCTACCGTGGTTAATGCTGTCCGAGGGGTCTCGTTCGTTGCGCATACTGGCGAGTCCATTGGCATTATCGGCACTAACGGTTCTGGGAAAAGCACGTTACTGCGCGCGATTGCGGGGTTAATCCCGCCTGCGTCCGGTCGGATTTTCATTGATGGGGAATGTGCGCTATTAGGGGTGAATGCTGCATTAATGCCAAAGTTAACCGGAAAACGCAATATCACATTGGGCGCATTGGCAATGGGCTTCTCAAAAGAGGACGTAGAACAATTGGTGCCCAAAGTAGCTCAATTTGCTGATCTCGGGGATTTTCTGGAAATGCCAATGCATGCTTATTCAAGCGGTATGGCATCACGGCTGCGCTTTGCGATTGCCACCATGAAAACTCCCGACATCTTAATGATTGATGAAGCGCTGGGCACAGGGGACGCCGGTTCTCAGAAACGGACGCAAGCACGCATTGAGGAAATCTTAGCTGAGGCAGGCACTATGTTTTTTGTCAGCCATGATAGTTCTTTAGTACGCAAAATGTGTACCCGCGCCATTTGGATTGATAAGGGGCGCATGATTATGGATGGCGAGGCTAATCAGGTACTCACCGCCTATGAGGAATTTGCCGCCACCAGCGCTTCCTCTACGGCTGGCGCAAAGCTCAGATAATTATGCGCGATGGCCGACGGATTGCAGCCGTTTTCGCAATGCCGCAATAACCCGCGAGCCATTAACTTTAGTGCCGCCGGTATTAGAACTAGCAACCCAGTTCAATTTGGATATTGGGATCAACTCTGCCTCTTGAACTAATCCGGGCGGAATAGCTGGAGTTCCCGGCGCCACCGTAAACTTGGAAACTTCGTAAGGCTGTTTTGACCCGCCTAAAAACCAACCTAAGCGCGCGAACGATGACCCAAATGGAGCCAGTATCAAAGAGGACCGTCCGAGCAAATACAAATCTGCAACTGCCTTTTGCACGCTCTCAACTGAGCCAAAGCTGCTTGGGATTGCTTGAGCCTCGGTGCGACCCGGGAACTCGCGCATTAGGCGTTCTTGAACCTCGTCGGAATCGCAAGAAAGAAAGAACGTAGTATTTGTGTTGTTGTCAACCAACTCATGCATCCGGCGCAAATACCAATCGAGCGGTGATTCCTCAGTCGAAGCGGGCGGCGCCACTTGGGTTCGCACGTTAACTGCGACATAATCGCTGGGCAGCTTTTTGGCCATGCGCGTTACTCGAGAGCGGATTGCCGGAACCGGCTTCAGTTTTTGCAAAAGACCAACCCAGTCATATTGGTTTCCCGCTGGGTCTGCGATTTGTTCCTCCGACTGAATCAACCAATCCGACATGTCGGAGTATTGCGTTATTCCTTTGGTGTGAGTAAAAAAGTATTTTTCCTGTGGCGTATATGTGTCGGTGACATCGAGTTCCTTAAAGTACCATAAGTCGGTGAATTTCGGCTTAAAAGTGGGGCTTATCGGCCAGATATACTCAAATTGCCGCTCAACTTCCTTGCTAAGTAATAGGCACGACAACGTGAACCGCATCCGATTACCTAACCCCATAGCGGGTTTATTAACAGCTACTACCTTATTCACTTAAAACTCGCCTTTCTGAAACTGCCAAACACATCCTTGCGTAAACCTTATCCTACATTAACACCACCCGGAACCTGCTAGGAGGCCTTGCACCATCTCTAGCTGGTAAGGAGCCTTCAGATTTGCGTTACATCCGTGGCCCACCATTATGGCTTGCCAAAATTCGCGGCAGAAGTGGTTGCGCAGGACGTGTGCTAGGGTTGAATCATGGTTTCCCCTTGGGGCATCCCGCGGCGCGTGGCTGGGAGGCTCTATGACGTTGCAGTGGGGGCTGTATCGCAGCGGCTGGTAGAACAAAAGCGGGCCATCGCCCAGCAGGGCCATAAAATCCAAACGCAACGCACTGAAATTGCGCAGTTGCGGGATCAGTTGACTACTTGGTCGCATACCGAACAAGCGCTTATTGCGGATATCGCTCTATTGCGGGATCAGGTAGCTAAACTAGCGCTTTCACAGGCAGACTATGGCACGCAAGTGTTGTCTACCGGCCTGCGGTTTATCAACAAAACGCAAGTTGACCTAGAAATTTCGCTCGCCACTGAATCCGGCGTTACGGCGCACCCGCACCACCCCCGCTTGATTGTCTCTCTTACTTCTTTCCCAGCGCGGATCTATGAGGCCCACTTTGCTATCCACTCCCTTCTTAGCCAAACCCTAAAGCCAGATAAAGTCATTCTTTGGTTGGCTGCCGATCAATTTCCTCGGCGATTTGATGACCTCCCTCCGGCCATACTCACGCTACAGCAACGCGGCCTGACAATTGAATTCACTACCAACATCAACAGCTACAAAAAACTGATACCTGCACTAACGCAGTATCCAGATGACATTATTATAACAGCAGATGATGATATTTACTATCATCGCGATTGGCTCAGGGAACTAGTGGAGTGTTGGCATCAGACAGGTAATCGCCATAGCATTATCGCGCACCTGACACGGGAACCAATGGTCACTTGGCAAAGCTCGGATCGGGGCTTCGATGGCGATGGCGATAACGACTGCGATAACGACGGCGACGGCGATACGGTCGATAATGCCGTTTTGGGGGAAACTCTCGACAATTACCAGTACTGGCCGTACCGAGTAGGCGGAACGGCCCAACTCGGATTAATGCCCCTAACTGGCGCCGGTGCCCTATTTCCGCCCCATTCCCTTGACCCCCAAGCCTTGACGGTCGAACTATTTCGGCAGTTGGCGCCAACTGCCGATGACCTCTGGGTTTGGATAATGGCTTTGAAGCATGGCACGCCCATCAAACCCGTACCTGTGCCTAGCGAGGCGAAGTTATTAAGTTCTACCGGGCTTACTGTGGTGGATGCAGCACGCGAATTAGGTCTGGGTAACCAACCAACACTCTGGCGCCATAATAAAGACCAAAATGATCAAGTAATCTCCGCACTCTTAAACTACTTTCCTGAAGCCGCTGAGAAAATTCTGGAACTCAGCGATACCCCACGAGTAACGGTATTGCTGGATGCTAGGGACGCTACTTTAGCGCAATTCGAGCGTACTTGGAATAGCATACTGTCGCAACGACACACAAATCCTGAATTTGTGATTCTGGTTAGTCAAGATGATAGTGGTCTAATGGCTGAACTAAATAGTATAGCCGAACGTTCGGTCGGCACTAATTCATTCAGCGTTATACCTACTACGCAACTTAACGCAAGATATCCAGAGGTACTAGCCACTAGCAAAGGCCTTTATCTCACTTTGATTAAGGCCGGGGATACTCTCTCCGAGAACTATCTCAGTGGTTTGTATTTAGTGGCGCGGCGGAATGATGCCGACGTCGCATGTGCAGTTGTGCAGCCAGAGCCGCCCGCACACTCCAACCAAGCTATCTGGGATGCGGTTACCAACTCGCAATTGCTTCCGTTCGCGCAAGTGGCAGGTTTTCAGCAGGGGCTGTTTATTCGGCGCACTCTAGCGGAGGAATCCTTTTCCGCTCACCCATTGCCAGATACACCAGAATCCAGCTTAACAACCCAATTGCAAAGCTGTATCGGCGCTGCGACCCGCATTGTGCCGGTAAGTAACGCAATTTACCGACGCAACGATAAGTAACAAAATATCGCGATATTTAGAAAGCAGCTAGGAAGCCCTACCTAACTATGCCACTAGGCGCGCTTCCTATTACTTACCGAGTCCAGGCCTGTACCCAGTCAACCGCCATCTCTGCTGGCAAGTAACCGGGTTGTGGCCTATCTACTCCGTTCCAAACATGCCAAGTGTTGGGACTCTTAAGCTGAGCCAACTCCCAATCGGAGGTGTAAAGGCTTAGGTCAATTCTAAAATTCGCCTTCGGAACAGCGACGCTTCCCGGCCAAGGGAGTCCCGTTCTCGGGTCAACAACAACTTCGCCGTCCACCTTGAAAACTATATTGTTGGGACTCCACTCAAATGAGTAAATATGATACTGATCCCACCATTGAGGATCCTTTGACGCAGGTGGCGTTGGCCAAGGGCAACCGCTAGTAGTAAACGGGCAATTGGTATCTCGAAGTACTGTTTGCGTGGCGTTATTCAACAAGAATCCGGGTTCGATTCCTTTACCGTAACCATAGCTTTCCCAATCCAATTCCTCTTGGGTAGTTGGTACATAAAGCCAGAATGTGCCATGCATGCCTTGCTCTCTAGGCATTTTCACCCGGGCGGCTGCGATCCCGTAATTCATTGTGAACCGCTCAGTGTAAATGTGAGCGTTACCGTAGTTTGCCGCTTCGAATCCTCTTTCTTGGGCAACTTCGCGGCATGCCGCGCTAGGCGCGGATGCGAGCTTAGTGGCCTTAAGGCGCATCACACCTCTGCTTGCGATTTCCCCAGGTACCGTTTTGCTTAGCACTGCGTTCTCTTTCAAGTTTGCGGAACATTCCCGCCCAGACTTGTCCGCAAATTTGCCCGGGTTTCGAGTGACCCACTGCGAATCCGTAACGGCCTGATCCTCGAAATTGTCGCTAAAGGCCAATTTCCAACCGGTGGTAGTAGTGATGCTACTTATACCATTGACGTTAATGATGGCCGTGCCAACAAACTCACCATCCACGGTGCGGGCGGTTATCTTGGCGCTGCCGTAATCTCTAGCATATACCTTGCCGCTAGCGTCAACTTCTGCCACCCGCCAGTTATCACTCGACCACACTACTTTTTTGTAGCTAGCATTGCTAGGTGACACGTTAGCCGTTAACTGGGTGGTAGCATCAAGCGAGGTCATGGCAGCGAAATTCGGCGTAACTGCCACTCCAGTAGTACGGACATAATTCGCGCGGTTAGTGCAGATCGCTGAAATGACGCTGTAGACATCGGCCCTAATCCCGTTTTCCCCACCTAGCACATAACAGCCTTTAATCGCAGTGTGGCTATAAAGGTAGTCACGCACAGAAGCTGGTAATGAAAAATCGCTGGTTAATAGGATGGGGGCTTTGGTGACTGCCGCCGCCGGGGAAGCAGCCAGCGCATCCGGGAATTGGAAGCCGCGCGCGATGTATACCACCGCAGAGTTTTCAAAGAATCTTCCGGCTAACGCTGTGGCTGTTTCATACCTAGTTGGGCCTGCAATTCGCTCCCAATCTTTGGGGCCAGGCCGGACGTAGTTGAAATCTGGCTTGAAAGTTTGATCTGGTAAAGCTTCCAGGCCCCCAACCGGATGTACTAACAAACGCCCATCAGGTAATCCCTTCAGGTAGTCAGCTAGGTAAGTCCGTAATGAATAGGTGTGTGTTGGATTAATCAACAACACCGGGGCACCCCGGCTACCGGCGACGGCGGCAGCGGTCAAGGCGTCGGCGTAATTTAGGCCAGTCGCTAAAAATAGTTCTGTTGCATTGGGGAAAAACTTCTTGGCAATTAGCGCAGCGGTGGCATAGCGGTCAGAACCAGAAGTAAGGCTAGTAGAATCTACCACCGGCTTTTGACCATTGCTTTTCGCAGTAAGGCGACTACTAATGTAGCTCCATACCTGACGGCCGGCTTGGGCTGGATCTTGCCACTTGGCGGCATTCGGATAGGTGTAACCAACCGGGCCGCCCACAATATATATGGTTTTTAGGTTAGGCATCGCATTGAGCACTGCAATTGCATGATTAGTTTCCGACTCACCAGGCCTACCCGCTAACAATACCGGGGCCTTTTGGCTGCCTGCAGCGGCGCCAGCAGCTAAGGCATCCGGGAAGTTCCAACCAAAAGCGATAAACGCTTTATCAGCAGCCATCAGCACTGGATTGCTTCGAACTATCGCCGCAGCAGTTTGGAAGCGATCCTCCCCGGCTACGCGCTGTGTCCCCACAAACGCTGGTATCGAAATAGCAGCGCCTTCAATATCGCCAGCCAAAGCATCCGCCTCAAAATCATCCGCCTCAATGGCAGCCTGCTCTTGGTCTGAGTCGCCGCTCTCAGTGCTGTTGGTATCATCCTCAGTCACTGTCGCATCGTCATCATCGTTATAATCATCGTTATCATCGTCATAATCGCCGCCATCAGCGTCACCATCATCATCGTCGTCGTCTTGGCCATTGCCTTGGGAGTTGCCCATTTGGTTTTTCCCTATGCCATCACCGACGGGGTTATCCAGCAAGCCATCGGCATCCCCATCATCGCCAAGCAGGGGGTCTGACGGATCGTTGCCCTCCGGTTCGTCACCAAACGTATCCGCAGATGTAACATAGGTAGGGAAACTAACGGATGCTTCGGATGGCAACGGAAAAGCGAGTACCATACCGGCGATAAGGGATGCACCAGTCAGATAAGCAAAGAGTTTGCGTTGCCTCATGACAAAGATTATACTCCGCTTTGCCAAAGCGCCACGCGAGGCGTCCCCGCGTCTGCGCAACTTGTCCGAAACGCGAACAACCCTAATCGCATCCAGTTATCCGGTACAGCGTTGCGGTGCCACCAGAATCTAGCGGCACCAACCACGGCTCATCCCCGAATCGCAGCCGCCAAAAACGGCGATCGACACTATTTGCCCGCCAGTGTTGATTCGTCTCAGTATCGTTGTAAAAATACTCAATACCCAGCCGTCCTAACGCCTCACAAACCCTCGGGTCGTCGGGCAAGCGGTGTAAGTTCGTCCGGAGGAAAACCGCGTCCGGTTGCCAACTACGCCCTCCGAGGGTGGGATATATTGTCGCAACGTCGCCAAGGGCGGGCGCTAAAACAATGCCACTGAGCGGATCCCCGAAAACTATCCCATCAGGGGAAACGGAATCACCAAGCCGCTCTAATAGCGCCATCTCGTCCAAAGTAACCAGCGAGCTAGCCCCTGTGGTAAGCGGTGCAACATAATTATCATTTAGTGCCTCAATACGGCCTTGAAATTGAAACGCATTGGTAGCAACGCCGAAAGTGGCGGTTAAACCGAGCGCAAGTACTGGTGCTAACCAACCTTCCCTATCATTAATCCGAAGCGGCTTTAAGTTCGCCAGCTGATAAGCAATCGTGACAATGCCTAACGCTATCAATGGACTCGCTACCAAAGGGATTGTCGCTAACAGGCGTTGCTCGTCGGCAAAAAAGGGATAAACCACCCAAGCTAATTCCCGAGAAATTGGGCCACCACCCGTCACAATTCCCGCTAGCGCCAATAGTCCAAGCAGCGAGAAAGGCACCCAGCGAGTTCGCCGGTGCAATAAAGCCAACATCGCACCAACAATTGTGCCAATGACAATGGGAATGGATGGTTCCCGCAGTAGTGCTGTCGAAAATGCCCCATCAGAAAGTGCAAGCCAAACGCCCGTGCGCACGCCTTGATTGGTTTGCACCTCTGCCCCCGGATTAAGGGTTTCAGAAAAGAGCAGAAATACCCAACGCCAAGCAATCACCCAAGCGGCAACAGCGAAAATAGGCCAAATGACCCGAACTAGTTGAGGCGAATCCGCATAAGTACTGTTACTGCGTTTCAGCAGTGGTGCGAAAGCGCGGTAAATGACGAAAGGTGTCACGATGACGCCATAAACAAGCAGCCCGGACGGCTGGGCGAGCACAATCCCAACTAAGATTGCGGCTAGCGCGAGCGCCCACCTTATCCGGTATGGATTCTTATGTTTTAGTAAAAGTATAGTTGCGGCCACCCCCGCAGGTACCATTGCATACGATAACGCTTGGGGCCACAGCACCCCAGCCATAAAAAACCGGTTTGGGAATGATAGGTACGCGCTTGAAACAACTGCAGTCACGGCTGCGACTAATGGACGATGGGGCGCAATAGCCAAAGCGAACGCGGCTAGGCTAACTGGCCAGACAAGTGCCGTAACAACAAGTACCATGGCATTACTGGCTAGGACAATCGAATCCATAAATCCTAGCGAAACTATCGCGTGCCATGCGGCCGGATACATGCCAATTTGGTCACCAGCTTCGCCAGCAAACATGATATCGATAAAAGCAGAACTGGCATTCTGGTTATTAAGGATGAACCTGACCGCGTTTAGGTGAAACGGGGTATCTGAATTCTGCGGGAGCCAAAAGGGATTTCCCATCCCACGGTAGGTACTAATCCCTTGGATAAGCGCAGCTATACCAACACCAATCCAGAGGATATGGTGACGCTCCCATATTCTTGGTTTAAGCTGCGTAGTGCCGTTATCGTTAGCCGGTTCTTTGGTTTTGGTATTGTCCCGCTGTTGCCGCTGCCAGAACATCGCGACTAACCAGACAATTAACGCTGCAAAGGCGACGATGCTCGCCACCACAATACCGTTAAATGGAATGCCTAACGCTCCGAGCACTACCGCCAGTCCACTAATAATCCCAACCGTCAAAGCTGGAGCCAGCAGCACCCACCACGGCTCACGCAAACGCAAAGCCCAGCCAATAACGGCACCGGGGAGAAAGACCCAAGCACCAATCGCCAAAAATTGCGCCAACATATTGACGATTCTATCGTGCCGAGTGCGTGCTGCGAAATTGTTTGCCCGACTTTCAACGGTTTGTGTGTGTGCCTGCGGATTTATGCGCTTGGGTTGGCGGTTAGCACCTGCGATTCTTGCCGCTGTGCCTCTTTGCGAGTCTGGCTAATGATTTGCTCGAGTTGTTGGTACTCGTAGTCATCTGTGTTATGCGCCGCTTTTCGTAAGGACTCCGCCATTGCCTCGGCAGCGATATTTAAGTCGTTAGCGGATCTGCTTGGCTGCCGCGTTGTCATAATTGAGCCAGACCGGACACGGCGCGCGTAGAGCGGAATCGCCAGTTGGGCAGCGCGTTTGGCGGCGATAAATGTCTGGAAGGTGAATGCGTTATCCTCATGTATGATGCCCGGAATAAACCGCAGCTGATATTCCTCCAATAGAGAGGTCGCGACAAGATACTGCCAAGCCGCAGTCAAGTAATCCCCGTTTTCACTCAATGCAGCCGCCAAAGATAGCCCGGTGCGCGGTGCCGAATATTCTTTTAGTCGCTGATAGTGCTTGGGGTAGGTTTCCCAATGTTTACTGCTTACTCCCAAAGCTGGGAACGGCACTACATTGAACACTAACAAATCCAGCTTATGTAAATCGGCGTAATGCACTAGCTCTGCCAACTGGTTTGTTCGCCAATAATCATCATCGTCAATGAATACTAGATAGCGGCCGGTGGCGGCAGCAATTCCAGTATTCCGGGCGACAGATAGGCCGGCATTATCTTGTGTGATTACTTTCAAGTTGGCGAACTGGCGGCTATATTCGCTAAGAATCTGGGCGGACTGATCGGTAGAACCATCATTGATACAAATGATCTCGGTAAGCACGCCGGTCTGCCGCAGAACCGAGTCAAGGCATTCCGTTAACCATCGTGCTGCATTATATACTGGGACGACGATGCTGACATCAGGTTGATGTATCGGTGAGACCTCCAAAACTTCATGGTTTTTGGGTATTTGAACAGGGGTAATGCCTCGGGATATTTCAAGTGTAGTGTCTCGGATGAACCAGAGTTCTTGAGTTAATGCTAAATTGATTTGATCGTTAATGCCAAGTATCTCAGCTAGCTTTATTTCATTTTCAGAGCTGAAGGTCTTAATAAGCTGCAACACATCAGCTGTGTGGTCATATATTCCAGATATATTACTTCGCATATCCGATATAGTGTCAGTTATCTCTGATATACCACTTCGCATATCAGACATACTGCCGTTCAAGTCGGACATATTTCTAGAGATACTATCTTGCAGCAAAGCTATACGGGAAAGGTTATCGCCTTGATACCTTAATATCCGCACCACCAGATCGCGCCGCGCGAGAAACTGGCAGATAACTAGACACCCAATTGCGGCGGCGAGCAGAATTACACCTAGAACAGTGACACCTAAAGCGAAAGAGACAACTGAGCACACCGAAACTAGTACGGCGACTGCAGTTGCAACATAATACAGCTTAGTGGTGTCCCACCTACGCCGCATGCCCATCTACTAAGTATACAATTAACTCCAACTAATGCTCGCTACCAAAACAGGCGCACCGAATATGCGTAACCCGGTTGTTCGGCCAGATTGCGAACGTTCGGACACGCGCCCTACCAGCGGGCACCGATTTGATTCTGGCAAACTACGCTCAGCAAGGGTAGCGTTAGGGGTACAGGGATGTCGCTACTCGCCGCTGCGATGCAGGGGAATAAGTGCCATCCGATTGGTGTTTAGTGCTAGAAATCGATTGGGGTTCGCACTTTGGGCGGTGAATGGGTTGGCGCTATTCCGGGCATTCTCGGAATACTACTCGTGTTCATCATCCCGGGTGCCGTTTGTCTGTTAATACTTGGCGTGCGCGGGATTACCGCATGGGCAGCCGGGCCAGCAGCGACCGCAGCGCTATTCGCCGGTGGCGCTTTTATATATGGCTGGATTGGGATTTTTTGGGATTTGAAAAGCGCGATTGTACTAACGCAAATCGCTTGGTGCCTTTGTGCATTAGTTCCGCTGGTCAGGTATTGCATAAATGCTAATTGGAAACTTGCCAAGGGGCAGCAACGATATCGGGCACCATCTTATCGCCATCATACGTCATCAAAAGTACCCGCCCTAAATGATGTAGACCTCACGCCAATACCACAAGGGGATTTGATATCAATCCCCCAGAAACCGAGCCGTTCTGGGCCTGCCTTAAAACTACGGAACCCGCTAGCGGCAGATCTAATAGCCCTAGTTGGCGCTTTAATGGGTGCCGCCATATTGGGCAACGTGATTGCACAAGAAATCGGCTATCCAAACCGACTATTCCAAAGCTTCTGGGACGCGGTATTCCACCAAAACTCCATCCAATTTATTCGAGATTTTGGCAACGCCTCCAGCTTTGGCGGTTTAGCGCCCATGTGGGCACGGGGATCAAGTCCCACGGCATATTACCCGGCCATTTGGCACTCTATTGTTGCGATTGCCCCTTGGACTAAAACTATCCCCGCCGCAACCAATAGTGCCACCTTGGCAGTTGTTGGGATCTGGGCTTTAGGAATCGCTGCCTTGGCGCGCGTAACCTTCCCAAAACATCCGGAAATAGCGGCTATTGCCCCACTATTAGCTGCCGGGTTTGGATTATTCCCAACTCGGACTCTGGGATTTCATCAACAACTCCCTTATGGCACCGCGTTAGCGCTTACCCCCGGGGCATTAGCGCTACTCTATGTCGCTACCCGATGGCGGGTTAAGAGTAGAACCATTCGTGTCGCTACTCAAGTTGCAGCGATTATCTGCCTCTTAGGGGTGATTGCCACGAATGGTGCTGCACTCGGGGCGGTACTTGTTTTTGGCATCCCAATTGTTATTGGTGGGTTAGTTATTGCATTTCGTAGGACTTGGATCCGAAGTGATGCCGCCATGCTTCGGATGATTTTCGGTTCAGTTTTTGGCACTCTCGTATTTGGAGTGCTTGCATACGCGGTGGATCAGGCTGGATTCTTACATGGGGTACTTGCTTGGGAAGCAGAAAAAACTCGACCATTCAATGAATCCATAATTCAAGCCTTGAGCGGTTTCGCTGTCGTAGATTTTCCCGAATTTGTCATTAGCGGTATTCCCGCCGCCAGCGAATGGCACCTAGCACCAGTTTTGTTCTTTGTTGTGATTGGGGTGATTGCCCTGCTGCTCAGGCGGCAAAACTGGTGGTTGATTTTGACAACAGTCGCCGTGATGGTGCTTTTTGTGCTGGCGGCTGGCCCGGAAAGCCAATTCCGCTGGTTGACCGGCATTTGGTGGACTTCGCCTGAACGTATTGCACCGCTGGCAGCGATACCGCTGGGCATACTCACTGCGTATGGCATCTCAACGGCAGTTCGGCTAGCGCTAACAAAGGCGCTCCGACTACGTGATTACTTTGCCCTGCTAGCCTCTGCCGCTATTGCCGCCACGCTTTTAGTGGTAACAAATGGCATGAATCTCGACGTCGTGCGCAATGATTTTGCCTTAGTTTATCATGATTGGAATTTAGTTGACCCGCCGTTGGATGAGAGCGATGTCGCTTTACTTTGGCGGCTTAGTGACGTGCTCAGCGATCAAGGCTTGTTACTGGGTGAACCAGGGACAGGTGCAGCTTGGGCTTATGCGGTTTCCGATATCCCCGTCGTATTTGGCCACCGTGATTTGCGCTTTATCACCAGCCAAGAACGCTTCTTAGTTAACTACTTTAATCAAATTCATGAGGACAGCCGCGTTTGCGATTTTGTGCGCGACTTTGGCATCACCTATTTCTGGTCGGAGGACACCTCTGGATACCCGGAGCGAGAATCCGGACCCGGATTATTTGATGTAGATACCACTTACGGTTTTGAGCCAATCATCAGTTCAGATCGAGTAACCATTTACCGCATCACGGCCTGCGACTAGCCAACCCCCGCGCTTGTCACCACCTGATCCGTCCATTACGCGCTGCATAACACCTAGCTAGCAAATCCAACGCTGACACGTTAATATAGCTCTCATGCCGCGCGCTCTCATTACAGGAATCACTGGTCAAGACGGGTTATATCTCGCCGAATTACTGCTCAGCAAAGGTTATGAAGTTTACGGGTTAATCCGTGGGCAAAATAACCCAAAGCGCGAGCTAGTTGAGGCGATAGTGCCCGGGGTCAAGTTACTCACTGGGGACTTGACCGATTTCTCGTCCTTAGTCCGCGCGTTGGAAACTGCTAAGCCGGATGAGGTTTACAACCTCGGCGCTATCAGCTTTGTGGCGTACTCTTGGGAAAACGCCTCGGTCACTTCCGATGTCACCGGTAAGGGTGTGCTGAATATGCTTGAAGCCGTGCGGCTTTATTGCGGCGACGATATGAGTAAGGTTCGCTTTTATCAGGCATCCAGCTCAGAAATGTTTGGAAAGGTCCAAGAAGTTCCCCAGCGTGAAAGCACTTTATTGTGGCCACGGTCGCCCTATGGGGTGGCAAAAGTGTTCGGCCACTATATGACCATCAACTATCGCGAATCTTATGGCTTACATGCTTCTAGCGGCATTCTTTTCAACCACGAATCCCCAAGGCGTGGCCCGGAGTTTGTCACGCGAAAAATCAGCCAAGCGGTAGCGCGCATAAAGTTAGGTTTGCAAGATGACCTGACGCTCGGCAATCTTGATGCTAAACGCGACTGGGGTTATGCGGGCGATTATGTTGAGGCCATGTGGCGGATGCTGCAACAACCAGAGGCCGACGACTATGTTATTGCCACTGGTGAAACCCATTCCATCAAAGAGTTCTTGGATCTCGCTTTCAAGCGCGTTGGCATTGAGGATTGGGCACCTTACGTTAAGCAAGACCCACGTTTTATGCGGCCAGCCGAGGTCGACTTGTTGATTGGCGACCCGGCCAAAGCCCACGCTAAGCTCGGATGGGAACGCAAAGTGGACTTCCCCGGGCTGGTCAATATGATGGTTGATAACGATCTAGCGGAACAGACTGAAATCGCACGTATCGCTGGCAAACGATAAGGTGCCATGACTACTGCACTTATTACCGGAATTACTGGGCAAGACGGTTACTATCTAACCGAGCGTTTGCTTGCCGAGGGCGTTACTGTCCATGGTATTGTGCGGTCTGTTACTGATATTGGGTTGGCGGATTTACCGCCACAAGTTGCTATCCATTATGGCGATTTAAGTTCGAGCCAACAAATATCCGACTTAATCGCGCATATCCAGCCTGATGAGATTTACAATCTGGGCGGGCTAAGTTCGGTGGCTGCATCTTGGGAGCGGCCTACGTTAATGGGGCAGATCAACGGCATTGGCGCTGTTGCGATAATGGAGGCTGCGCGCAAACTCCAAGAAACTGCTGGTAAGCCGGTTCGCGTTTTACAGGCTTCCAGTGCCGAGATTTTTGGCTATCCAGATCAAACGCCGCAAGTTGAGACCACCACCATCCGGCCCATGAATCCGTATGGGGCGTCAAAGGCTTATGCGCACTTTGCGGCCGAGGTGTTCCGTACACACGGCCTCCCGGTGGCGACCGTCATCTTGTATAACCACGAATCGCCGCGGCGGCCTGAGTCCTTTGTCACCCGTAAGATTACCGCTGGCGCTGCTCGGATAGCGCATGATGGTGGGGGCACGCTGGCGTTAGGAAATCTGGATGCGAAACGGGATTGGGGTTGGGCGCCCGATTATGTTGATGCGATGATCCGGGCGATCAGGCATCCCGAGCCGACTGACTTTGTGATTGCTACCGGCCAAAGCCATTCCGTTGCGGATTTTGTGCGGCTCGCCTTCGCGCGCGTCGGGATTTCGAACTGGCAAGACTACATCGAAATTGATCCCCAGTTTGTTCGGCCTGCTGATGCTCCGACTCATATTGGCGATGCTAGCAAGGCCCGAAGGGAGCTTGGCTGGGTGCCTTCCATTACGTTTGATGAGTTGGTGGCGCGGATGGTGGACAACGATGTAGCGCTGCTGCGCCAAGATAGCGAATAGCCACGATGTCTGACTTGCTCGACTCAGAGGTAGCCGCATTACAGACGCGGGTGGCGCAGTTAGAGATTGCGCGCGATGAGGCCAACCGGCAACAGCTGTACTGGCGATCTATGTACCTGCAACTCTGGGGCGACCAGATAGACTTGGCCGCCCGCGACCGCGCCGAACTTGTTGCCGAGAACGCCCGCCTCACCGCCCGCGAGGCCGAGCTCACCCAAGAAAACGAGGCGCTCCAACAAACCCTCTCTTGGCGCATCACCAAACCCATCCGAACCGTCCGCACCGCCCTAGCCCGTAATTAACTTGCGCGATACTGCGATTTCGGTAATCAGCGCGTCACGTCTAATTACCTCAATATTTCTTTGATAAGATGAGAGGGTGGTTGGAGATTCGAGGCGTGCGATAACAGTTGCAGAGTGCATACGAGCTGCATACGAGTCACTGGCGGAAGCTGGGTACTCAGTACCTGAACACCATAGCACACCGAACGTTCGCCAACGTTCGGTCACAGAGATTCCGACGTTCGAGTATGGAGATGACCCGCTACGGGTTGCTAGCACACAAGGGGTTGCTTTAGGGTCATATATCGCTGATGCAATCATAACTGACTTAAATAGACTTGGAGTGTCAGATATTACGCTGAACGATGCCAAAAAAGCAAAGATTTTTATCCACCCCAACAGTAGCGATAAGGTTAGGAGTGATATAGAGTTAATATTACGTTGGCCTGAGAAACAAGCAATAATACCAATCAATCTAAAAGCATCCGAAAATAGGCCTCAATCGCTTGGTTCAAACTCAATGCGAGCTACTTTAAGTCGGGTGTACCTTGGAAATCGCCGGGTCAATGATGCGACATTTTCAGAGTATTTTGGCGCGCTTGGGCATGATTACTTATCACTGATGTGGGATTTCAAGGCCGCTGCTGCAGAGTTCTATCGCAGCCCAGAAGGCATCGAGTTTGTCCGCGAATACCAACTAAAGAAGCAGCTTCCGCCTGACGCTAAAGTGAGTAACCCATTGCGACGCAAAGAAGTGGGTCTCTATTTCCTCAAGACTAGGCATTACGTTCCGGAACACAGATTCGCTCAACTTTATGTCGATATGTTTAACTTAGGCTATGAAAGAATGGGTGCCGGCCATGGCGCAGCTGCAGAACTCTTTATCGGTAAATTCAGAGAAGTGCTAGGCATTCGACCTTATATCCTATCACTCAATGCCATAACTGATAATCAATACGGCGTGGTACTAAGAATTGAGAATAGCTTCATCTCCGACACTCAAATGCGCTTGTCGCATTTACTACGTCCGGGTGCGGAAATCATCCATCAAATTGTGCCTCGCTCGTCTACTATGCCGGTAAAGATTGTTCGGGACGGAGTCGAGGGTCATGGTCTGAGTCTGGCAGTGTGGAAAGACGCTTCGTTACAGTACAAGCTAAAGGGCCTGTGATGCAGCCCACATCAATCCAGCCTGCGCCCCGGTAGCGCCTAGGCATCGTTCGCGTCTAGTATATGGGATATTAGATAGAATACTCCTAACCGAGGGTGCAACATGGAAACTTACTACCAACTCCGCAATATGCCGTTTACGCGGTCGACTCGACCTCTGATGACACACTCCGCAGCGAAGCACATGCTAGACGAGCATGCGTATGACTCCACAGCAACGCGGAAAAACGGGCAACCGAAAGACCGCTTCCCAAAGGGTACCTTCGGGCCAGATGACGACAACATTGAACTCGCAATGGATATGGTCAACGAATTGACATTAGTTAACGAGCCGCGTTGGGCCAACCAAGAAATGACTGCACTTTACTTTGATGGCAAACTAGGTGGTGTTTCGGCTCGAGTTCCGGTACGCTTAGGAAACGATGGTCAGTCAGCTACTGACACTTGGGCGCCCCGAACTGGGTTCCCGATAAATAAAGACTATGGGAAAGGTGGTGAGTACGATAGCCAAGTTAATGGATAAGAGAGAAGCCGAGATGATCCCTATCGTAGATCGCCTTATGTCGATACCGCAGTTAAGGGATGAATATGCTCACGATTCTTATGAGGTGGGCGAGTATCAAGAGGCTCTCGAAGTTTTTCTCATGGAAGCTGAGCGGAAAAACATCATTATCCCTACTGACCTCGTAGACGATATATGCGCAATTTCCGATGAACTGCTGCCCAGAACGCTCCGGGTTCAAGTCCGCGAGCGCGAATTGTTGTATGCGTAGGCAGGCGCTTCCGGGTGTAGTCACGGGTTTTAGCTGAAGGCGGCCCATACTTGGGCTGCGTAGTCGTCCCAAGTTCGGCTGGGGCGGCTGAGCGCTTGCGCGCGCAGGTCGGCAACAAGCTGGTCGTCAAGCAGCAACCGCCGCATCGCTGCCGCTAACGCATGGTCGTTCCGTGGATCAACCAGCACGCACCCCCCATCGGCAGCAGTCTCGGCCATGGAGCCAAAGTTTGAGGTTATCACCGGCGTTCCAACCGATAACGACTCCACCACGGGCAACCCGAAGCCCTCGTTCAGGCTGGGAAACACGGTAAAGCGAGCCAGCCGGTACGCCGACCACAACAACGCCTCACCCACCCCGGTAACGGACTCCACCGGCCTGCCCGCAGCCCGCAACAGGGCTAAACTTTGGTTAAACTCGTCGGCGGCCCAAGACTGCCCACCGATAAATGTCAGCGAGAAAAACAACCCCTCGCGCCATAAAAGGGACGCCGCCTGTAGCACCGCCAAATGGTTTTTGCGCGGCTCGTGGCTGCCCACCACCAGCACCATCGGCAAGTCACCTACCAAGAACCGCTGCCGCGCCTGCGCAAGGTCTTGATCAGATACCTCCACGGCTGCAAATGGCAAGGGCACGGCGGCAATCTGCGGTACTGGCTCTCCCAGCGCCGCGAGCGCGCGGGCCCAGCCGCGATACTCCACCGCCGAAGCTTGGCTTACCGCCACAATATGCTTGGCATATCGAATGACGCTCAAATATAGCGCAAAGGTATAAGCCATTCCTGCCGCAGCATTTACAGTTTCCGAAGTGGTAACGGGAATCAAATCATGCGCAAGCACATTTACAGTGTTATGCCCAAATCGCGCTAACGCCCGCAGCAAATCTAATCGCTCCGGTTCGGCGGGCACTTCCGTAATTAAATATCGGCACTCCCAAGGCACAATCAGATCGGTTTCAGACTGGGCGTCATCCACGGTCATACTTGCCGCTTCAGAGCCACGCGCCATCCGTTCAGTTTCGGCAACCGTTAGCGCCCGTAACGCCTTTGCCTCGGGACTCCAACCTAAAAGCAGAACATCGTGATCACGCACCCAACGCCGGGTTGTTTCCCAAACCACCCGTTGAATCCCTGTTAAAAACGTCGCGCCAGCTGTATGCCCAACATCGGCGACAGTTTCACCTTTAACAATGCGCACATTCCTAATTGCGGTCTGCTTAGTAGTTGCTTTAGCGATAGCTGTTAGTAAAACCTTGGCCTGAGCAGATGCCGATAAACTGCTTATCTCAACAACTTCATTTTCAGATGGCAAGCTACCGCTCATCACAGCTAACGCCAACCACACTTGCGTCGGGTCGGTGACGTCAATGACCTGCGCGAGCGCGGCCGCTCGACCTCCGGCACGCGGCACCGGCTTGCCAAGAGCCTCGCTTAATATCGTCAGCCTTTGGTCGAAGCTTTGGTTTCTGCCCACTAGCTTGCCGGTTCCTCTCCGACGGCCAAATCGCCGTCAACCAGAAAAGCCCACACGTCGGCGGCGTATGACGTCCAAGCGCTGCCTAAACTAGGCAACGGCATTGACCGCACGATGGGGCCAACTAAGCCTTGAGTGGGCAGCGCAGAAATCAAACCGGCATATTCGCCAGCCGCAACTTCAGAAATAGCGGCAACTCGATCACAATACTTAACCACCGAGAAAAAAGCGGCACTGGATATCACCGCTTCAGCAGTGGAAACCTCCGGATGCAATAACGCGAACTCTCCCTGTCCAATTACCGATACGGTATTCCCGGAAAAGCGCGCCAAGCTCCGCAAGGCTTCCACTTGGTTAGGGGTGGTGGGAACATCCGGCAAGATGACAGTGGTCCGATGCGGAACTATCAAGAAATCATCCGCTACGGTACAAAAGGCATCACCAAAACCACTATCCCATTCCACTTTTGTGAAAGGGTGGCCTGCCTCCCAATAAACAACCAATTCATGGGTCAAACGCGAGATTCCAGCTATTTGAGGCTCACCCGCCTGGCCATCGTGCTGAGCCTCGTCTGGTGAACTGACATCGGGCATCCCAACTTCAGGCAGAACAACAACCGGATCGGTCACCACCCGCATTTCATGGGCGACTAACCCGCCCCACGCTTGCCGCGCGCTCTCCAGCAAATCGCCCAACCACTGGTCACGCGCCACCAACTCTGCCGCCCGGGAGTGCCGCAGAAACTCGGCCTCGCTGGGATACCGCCCATAGACTACCGTCAGAAACAGCCAGAGCGGCGCCGGGTCGTCAGCCTGCAAAGCCCAGATAACGGTGTCAGCGAGCACTGGTAAAAGCAACGCCGCTGGGGCAGCGTCAACAGTGGACGCTACCCCAGATAACGTTGCTAGCCCAGCCGGCTTCAGCACGCGAGCAGCTTCGGACAGTCGCTGCGTCAACGCGGCTAGTGTAGCCAACGGCCTATCCACCGGCATAGTTAGCCGTGGTGCGGCAGGTGCTCCAGTTCATTGGGGCATCCCAGTCACCGCCACCCATTGCCGAGGTGCCGTTGCTCCAGTGGAAGTTCGCTCCGGGAGCGCTATCGTACTTTTGGTTGCATTGCGGACGGGGGCCAGCCCACCGCGTGCTCAGATCGACACCGTAAGGGGCAGCGTACCTGCCATCAACCCGGAAGTTGTTAATGCTCGCGGTCACGCGGTCACCATCATGCTTGACATTGACCTCGGGGCCGACGATATATGGATTGCTGAAGTTCTGATCACCAAAGGCGCCGATGGGGCGACCATCAACCAAGAACACCCCGAGATGCGAACCTTGATACCACAGAATCTGGGCGTTATATGGCCTATTAGCGCTCGCAGCTTCCCACGCACGATAAGTGTACCGGTGCCCATCAACTATGTTTTCACTGAGCCAGCGCATCGCTCCGTCATCATATTGCATTCCGAAGCTGACGGCCCGGCCCGGCGTGTTTCCACTAGAGAAGTAAATCTTAGCTTGGAAACCAGAGCCAGCGCCGCTGAGCGTGATATCGCCCTGCACAATAATTGTGGGAACTGGCAAATCGCAGGTATTAATCTGGCCACCGGTGTCAATACTGACAACGCCACACTGAGCAGGCTTCCCGGGCGCGGTGGGCGTGGGTGGTGCCGTCAACGGCTTGAGGATTGGGGTGCTGCCACCTTTACCGAATAATGCCCAGAGCGGCTCGTTGCCTTTATAGATAACCACATTGCCATCAGTTTGCAATTGCAGTTTGTCACCACCTTCCGACATGGTGGCACCCTTAACTACATTATTGGCTCCATACAAAACCAGATTACCGTCATTCTGGAATACTAACCGAGTGCCCTTATCAGCGCCACTAGCAAACATCGGCTGCTTACCGTTATAGAGCACCCAATTGCCATCGTCTTTTTGCAATACTAGGCGATAGTTACCATTCTTTAGCTCGTCACCTAGCTTAAAGGTAGTGCCTGCGCAAGCTACTGACGTTGATTTCTGACAAGTTGAACCAACTCCCCCAGTGGATCCACCAGAGTTGCCTCCCCCAGTGGAACCACCAGTTGCACCACCAGTGGAACCGCCAGTCGTACCGCCGCCGGCCAGCAGGTTCTTAAACATCAATTGGTTGCCTTTAAGGTTCCAAACCGCTTGGTAGGCAGCATTCAGTACCACCAGATTCCCATCATCCTGCAACTGTAGATATTTTCCACCTTTGCCATTGGACATTGAGGGAACCAATAGGTCCCAATTCGGCTTGTATAAAACTAGATTGCCGTCATTTTGGAACCACAACCCGGCACCGGCGCCAACGGTCATAGTAGCCCAAGCTGCTTTGCAGGTAGTTTTGCAATTAGTGTAAAGCACCAAGTTACCATCTGGCTGCAAAAACATCTTATGATCTTTATTAGGCGACATCATAATCGGCGACGCGCTTGGGCTAAACTTATGCAGTGCCGTCACCCGAGATGGCGGAATGGGTGCAACCGTCGCAGACGTCAATCGAGCCGTTTGGAGGGCGGATGCCGAAGCGGCGGGTAGA
>JGI24699J35502_11134098_pt1 | contig 30332 bp, 21 predicted proteins | sample TergutMp193P4_FD_35502 | JGI IMG/M metagenome (IMG submission 35502)
GATGACTGGAGTCGGCAGGACTGGGGTCGGCAGGACTGGGGTCGGCAGGACTGGGGTCGCCAGGATGACTGGGGGTGTCGGGACGGGGGTCGGGGTCGGGGGCGATGTCTTGGGGGAGGATTTCTCTTAGTTGTTGAAGAGTCGGTTCGGCGACGTCTTTCAACCTCCAGGCCATCTTGCCGATCGCCGCCTCGAATACGTTGCGGGCGTAACGGCCGTTGCCGAAATTCTCGTCACGGATTTGGAGGGCCAATCCGGCGCGGAACGCCCGGATGGATTCCTCGGGGACGTCGAAGTCTGCTGCTTTCGCCATCGAACAGAAGATGTCGGCCAATTCGTCATCGGTGTAATCAGGGAAATTGATCGTTGTACGGAACCGGGACTCGAGTCCCGGGTTCTCGGCGATGAACTCAGCCATGGGCGCCGGGTACCCGGCGACGATCACCACCAGATCGGCTCGGCGGTCCTCCATCTCCTTCACGAGGGTGTTGATGGACTCCTGCCCGTACTGGTCTCCCGCCAGGGCGTACGCCTCGTCGATGAAAAGCACCCCTCCGGCTGCTTTTTCGACGACCTCAGCAGTCTTGATGGCCGTTTGGCCGAGGTAACCCGCGACCAGTTCTGACCGGTCCACCTCAGTCAGGTGGCCCTTGGTGAGCAGGCCAAGCGCCCTGTATATCCCGCCCACCAGTCGGGCAACGGTGGTTTTTCCTGTGCCGGGATTGCCGACGAAAACAAGATGGCGCGTCACAGTGGGGTCTTTGAGACCGGCTTTCTGGCGCAGTCCCTGGATCCTGAGGATGGCGGATTGGCGGTGGATCTCTTCTTTGACCGAGGTCAGTCCGACCAGCCCGTCCAGTTCCGCGAGCAACTCCTCAAGGGATTTGGGTTCCTCCTCCGGGGCGGTTTCGGGCGTGGATTCGCCTTCTGTCGCGGTCTGCGCGGGCACTGCGTCCGCGCGGTCGGGGCCCGGGGCACCAGTTCCCGCCGGGGTACCAGCAGCACCTGATGAAGCCAGCGGCGTGCTAGAGTCCGGGCCCGCACCCGGCGGCGTACTCGACAGACCGAAAGCACCGGGGGCATGGGGGTCCACGCCCGTCAAGTCGAAGGGATCGAAGCTGAGGTTGGAGATGGCCTCACCCTGCTGGGCGCTGACGGCCCGCAGTTTGGCGAGGACCTCCCCCAGCAGCGCGGGGGCTTTCTTGGTGAATTCGGACATGTCCATGGTCGGGTCGTCTGGCATGCTCACCCCAGATCCAGCGTGGAAGCCGGTTCGGAGCCAGGAGGCGGTTTGGGGGGTGCGACCGGTTTGAGGTTCATCCTTCCGGGTGCGAACTTCTCAGCCAGGAAACGACCGTGGACGACCAAGGCTTCAGCGTCCTTGGCGAGGACCGCGTCATAAATCTTGTCCACTGTCTCGCCGAGGAGGTCCAGCTGGTCGATGAGGACGAGGAGGGAGGAGCGCCCGGCGTCCACGGGGCGGGTGTCGGCCCAGTCGCGCGGCAGGCGTACATAACTGCCCACCGTCTGCGGAAGATAGCTTGTCGCCGTGGCGATGAGGGAGTACTGGTCTGCTGATGTGAGCCCGGCGTTGCTCATCCTGGGCAGGGTCTCCCGCAGCCTGGAGGTGATCCTGAAGACACGGGCGAGCACGGCGGTGCACACCGCCGCCGAGACGACGCGGGTGTCCATGATGTCAAGGGCTGAAGAAATCTCTTCAGGGGTCGGGGGAGCAGGTGTGTCCTCCTGAGCGGGTTCCTGCTCGTCCTTGAACCAATCCAATAAACCCATCAGTCCTCCGTCAGGCTCTGGTCTCCACGCTCAACTCATTGTTGAGGTTGGGCACCTGTTGGTTTTGGACACGGTCGAGATAGCTCCTCGACTTGGCCACTTCCTGTTCCAGCACGGAAATGGTCTGGGACATATTCGTCAGCGCCTTGGCTTTGAAGGCGTCGATGGAATCCATGGTCTCGTAGATGTTCTTGAAGGCTTCTTGCAGCTGGGCGATGCCGATGGTGGAACTGGCGGCCTGCTCCTGGATGGAAGCCGAGTTTTCTTTGAGCATCTCGGAGGTACGCTGGATCAGCCCCGACGTGGTGGTGTTGAGGGCTGTGATCTGTTCGAGGACCAGCTTCTGGTTGCCGAGCGCCGAGGCGACGATCACGGCGGTACGAAGGGCGGCCACGGTGGTGGTGGAGGCCCTGTCCACGCCCTTGATCAACTCGATGTTGTTCTTGATGATGATGTCGATGCTGAGATAGTTCTGGATCGAGACGGCCAGCTGGGTGAGAAGGTCCTGGTGCTTCTGGCGTACATAGAACAAGACATCCTCGGACAGGGCCTTGGCGCGTTCGGGGTCGGTGACCGTCAACTCGGCGACCCGTTGGGACAGTTGGGTGTCCAGGTGTTCGGCGATATAGACGTACTGATTGAGCCTGCCCATGGTCTGCCAGAGGTTTTGCTTCTCCATGTTGAGAGAGACATTGTCGCGTGTCAGTTCGTCCTGCCCAGAGCGCAGGGCGTGGAGGATGGCGTTGAGGTGGTCCTGGGAGGATTGGTACTTGCGGAAATAGTCTTGGACATTGTTGCCGAAGGGAAGGTTGCGCAGTCTTTTCTTGACGGATTTCTTGAAGTTCGTGTCCTGCTGGGGGTCGAGGTCCTCGACTGTTCTGCGCAGGTCCATCAGCGTCTTGCCCACTGTGGACCCGGACGCCAGCCCGCCTTCCCTCATCGCCTTGACGGGGGTGGTGAGCAGGCGGTTGGAGGTTTCCGCGGCGCGGCGGATGTCCACGTCGCCCATCGCCCGTACCGCGTCGGCCTGGGCGGAGAATTCCGGGGACTTCGTCTCGGCTTTGTCGATCTGCTGCATGAAGGAGGCAACTTTCTCATCCAGGATCGGTACCTGGGAGGCTTCGACCTGGGGCGCCATCTCCGGGGCCTGGGTGGTGGGTACGACCTCCATGGGCGCCGGGGCTTCCAGGGTCAGGATTGGGGATTGGACGCTGGGCGCCTGTGACGCGATCGGTGCGGCCGCTGATAAATCGGACATGAGTTCCTCCAACATGATTCGTCTATATAAATGTAGCGGGTAGACGTGGTTTGAGGTAGTTGACTCGGCCAGTGACCCTGATTCAGGGGAGAATTCAGGGTTGTGGGATGCGGGAGGAGGGCTTGCACATTGTTGGGTCGATGACAATGCCATTTGATGTCCGGGATGAAAATGTCGGAGGTCCGTGATGGGATAGATCCATGGCGATTTCTTACCGGCTCGTACGCCCCGCAGCAGGCGACCAGTGTGTGCTGAGTGAGGCACAGGAACGGGTGGCCGCTCATCACAAGGGGGCATTGCTGGTTCTTGGAGGGGTACGGACGGGGAAGACCACGGCGCTGATCCGGGCAGCCGTGGCGAGGCTGGAGGCGGGCGCACCCCAGGTGTTATTCATCACTGGTTCGCGTGCCTCGAGGTTGGACGTACGGGCCAGGGTGGGGTCCGGATATCCCCACCTGGCGTCGCGGTTCAATGTGACGACGTTCTATAGTTTCGCCCAGTGGGTGGTGCAAAGATTCGGCGATCCCGCTGAGACACCGTCAGTGCTGACGGCGGCTCGCCAGGACACGTACATCCGCCAGATCCTCGCCGGCCAGCCGACCGACGCATGGCCCCGGCGTTTCGCCAACGCGAGGACGACGGCCAAGTTCGCCGCGGACGTACGAGAGGCGGTGGCGAGTTGCCAGAGGGCGGGGCTTTCCCCCGCGGACGTGATCGACCAGGGGATGCGAGCCGGACATGAACAATGGGTGTGTTTGGGTCGGTTCTACCGGGAGTACCTCGATATTCTGGGCATGGCTGGGGTGCTGGATTATCCAGAATTCCTGATCCGGGCCAGGAGACTGTTGCACGACCCGGATGTGTTGGATGAGGTACGGCCTCCAGGTTCTCTTGTCGTGGTGGACCAGGTGGAGGATATTGACCCAGCCCAGGAAGAGATCGTGAACAGTCTTGTCGATGTGGGATCCACGATCATTCTCGCGGCAAACCCCGATTGCCAGGTCTATGGGTTCCGCGGTGCGAAACCACGGTCCGTGGGGGAGATGCTGAACGGATGGGAGCAGCAGGGAGTCGCCACCGGTGTCGTGTGTCTGAGTCAGGGCCACGATGTGGTTGGCGAAATCGAGGCTGGGTGCGCCGATCTGAAGAGGCGGATCCCGCTGCCGATGGGAGTGGGAGTGGAGGATCTGGCCGCCTACCGGCGCCTCGACCCGGATCGCAGTGGGCGGGTGGGCAAGGTCCTGTTCAAAGACACCGACGCAGAGGCCGACCACATCGCCCACATCCTGCTTCGGGCCCATGTGGGCGAGTCGATGGCGTACGAGGACATGGCCGTCCTGGTGCGCAAACAAGGCAGTTTCACCCGGTACGCGGCGGCGTGCTCCGCGCTGGGGGTGCCGGTGGCGATCTCAGGAGATGAGATCCAGCTCAACCAAGAAACCATCGTCGATGTTCTGCTCTCTTGCTTGAGGGTCGTCCGGGACGGCGACGGCTGTTCGCAGACGGATCTGCGCAAGGTGAGCGACTGGCTGGGCGAAGGAACGGATCAGGTGTCGGCGGTCCTCACCGCTGGGGCTGAAAAGATGGGTGGATCGGCCGCAGAGGTTTTGTGGGCGGTGTGGCAGGCGTCCGGCTGGCAGGCGAGGCTGCTGGGCGACATCGACGCAGGGGAAGGCGTGCTTGTCGCCAACAGAGCCCTCGACGCCGTGGTGGCTCTCTTCTCACTGGCGTCCACTCTTACAGATATGGCTGCTGACAAGGGAATTTCTGCTCTGGATGAGGCTGTGGCCTCCCAGGAGGTGCCGGAGAACCTGCCACGATCGTCGTCATGGGCCTCATCGGCGGTACGACTGACGACAGCCCACAGGGCCAAAGGACGGTGTTGGCCGCTTGTGATCGTCGCTGGGATCGAGGAGGGGAACTGGCCGCCGCGATCCTCACACCTGTCCATGCTCGACGTGGAGGAGTTGTCCGCATCATTGTCGCCGGCACGTGACAAGGAGAATCTGTCGGCTGAACGGAGATTGTTGTACGCAGCGTGTTCCAGTTGCAGCGATCAGCTCATCCTCACAGCTGTGGACGACCAGGGCAAAATCCCTTCCGTGCTGTTCGACCGCGTGGTCGCGCCAACTGAAATTGTGGAGGCGGGCGTTCGGGCCCCCAGCCTCACTCCGGCTGGGCTTGTGGGGATGCTGCGTACGGTGGTTTCCGACGACAGCGCCCATCCGGGTTTGAGACAGGCGGCCAGCGACCGGCTCGCCCGGTTGTGCGCGGATCCCCATTTCTATGGCGCCCATCCGTCCCGGTGGTGGGGTGCGCATGCTGGTTCCATCCCGGATGGATCTGGCATGCGGTCCGCGGGTGGGGTGGTCACCTTGTCAGCCAGCCAGGTGGAATCCTTGTTCTCGTGTCCTCGCCGGTGGTACTTGGCGAGGAAGGCTCAGGCGGAAGGACCGGTCACTGCCCGTACTCGCATCGGGTCGGTCATCCATTCTCTGGTGCAGGATCCGGGGGCGAGCCTTGAGGATATGATCCACGGCCTGGAACAGGCGTGGGACCAGATGGAGTTCCCGGCAGCGTGGATGACGACCACCGAGATGGACGAGGCGGTCAAGGCTCTTGGCCGGTTCGACAGCTATCGCCGCGCGACCGGCAGGACGGTGCTCGCCAGCGAGATCGGTGTGGATGTCGAACTTGATTCTGCGGGCCCTGTCCGGATCCAGGGCAGAATCGACCGGATCGAGCAGGACTCGTCGGGGGGGATATGGATCGTGGATCTGAAGACGGGCAAGAATCCGCCGTCGCCCATGGAGGCTCGCGCAAACATACAATTGGGATTGTACCAGCTGGCCGTGGGGATGAACGCGGTGCCGGGGATGTCAGCCGATTCCTGCGTGGGGGCTGAACTGGTGTACCTCCGCAGCGAGGCAGCAAAAGGATCATCGTTTCCGAAGGTGCTCACCCAGGCCGGACTGGGCGACACCCCCCACCTGGAGAAAGAACCCCGATTGCCCATCCTGACAGGTGAGATCGCCGAGGAAGTCGCAGACCAGTGGCAATATCCCACATGGGTCCATCATCGCATCGCGCTCGCGGCGGCCCTGATCCGGCAGGGCACATATCCTGCCTTGTCATCAAAGAGTTGCCAGTTCTGCTCTTTCAGGCATGGATGTCCCGTGGTAACAAGCAGAGGAGGCCGGCGATGATCGGACTGGACAGGCCGGAGGACCTGATCGCCGCCATGGGGATCCCCTTTTCTGATGAACAGATTGAGGCGATCACCGCTCCCATGGCACCCGGGGTGATCATCGCGGGCGCCGGCACAGGCAAAACCACGGTGATGGCCGCCAGAGTGGTGTGGCTGGTCGGGCGCGGCGAGGTCGACCCGGAGAAAGTCCTCGGGTTGACTTTCACGAGAAAAGCCGCCGGGGAGCTGTCCCACAAGGTGCGCGAGGGGCTCCGGCTGATCAACGAGGACCAGGAGCGGTACCCGGAGATTTCCACCTATGACTCGTTCGCGTCCCAACTGGTGGGCGAGTTCGGAGCCTGGGAGGGGATCGGCCACGATGTCAGGCTCGCCCTGGACGCGGAGAGGTACCTTCTGGCCGATCTCGTCGTCACATCGGAGAAGGACCCACCCCGCTATCTGGCTGACAAGGCGTTGTCCACGATCGAGTCCGACCTGGTGAGACTGGAGGAGGCGATCCAGTCACACCTGGTCGATGACCAGGCGATCATGGAGTTCACAGCCAGATTCGTGGAGGGGCTCGACGCGGCGCCCCTGTACCGGGGGGTCCCCTACAAGAGCGTGACCGAAGCGAAACAAACAGCATTGGAACGGTTGGATCTGCTGTCGCTGTGCCGCAAGTATCGGGGATTGAAAGCCCGTCAATCCGTGGTCGAATTCAGCGACCAAATGGCTCTTGGAGTCGACCTGGCCGCACATGTGCCGGGTTTGGGCGCGGCCATGAGAGCCCGGTACCACCTGGTCGTCGTGGACGAGTACCAGGACACATCCGCCGCACAAACGCATTTGCTCAGCCGGCTCTTCGGGGCGGAAGGGGGGATCGAGGGCTATCCGATCACGGCGGTCGGCGACCCGCTCCAGGCCATCTACACCTGGAGAGGGGCGGCCGTTGACAACATTTATTCATTCCACCGGTCTTTTCCGCCGGGGGGCGGGGCGCGTAACGCGGAATATACCTTGTCGGTCAACCGCCGCAGCGGGCCCGAGATTCTTTCGGCGGCCAATGCGGTCGCCCGTCAGGTGAGAGCCGACCCCTTGTTGGGGGGGCAGATGGCTGTGGAATTGAGCGCTCCTCGGCAAGCGGCGCCCTCCCAAGTGGTGGTACGTGAATTCCTCACATGGGAGGAGGAGACCGAGTGGATAGCGGAATCGTTGCTTCAATCCCATCAGGCGGGGATGGCGTGGCAGGAAGCGGTGGTTCTTCTTCGGCGAAACCGGGAGGTGGGGGCGGTGTACGAAGCGTGCCGGACTCGGGGGATTCCCGTGGCGATCCAGGATCTGGGCGGATTGTTGTCGATCGAGGCGGTCTCCCAGGTGTACGCCATCATGAAACTGCTTGTCGATGGGGGATCCAATCCTGAGGTGGCGGAAATCCTCACCGGGCCCCGCTTCCGGGTCTCGGACAAGGACCTCACCTTGTTGGGGCGCAGAGCACGTGAATTGGCTGGGGATGGGGCCGTACGGCTCGTGGATGCGCTCAACGATCCTGGCGAGTCCCGGTTCAGTGCTCATGCCCGTGCATGTTTTTCCCAATTGGCTGGCGATCTCAATGTCCTGTCGTCGTACCAGGGCAGCATCGTCGACCATGTCCGGCGTGTCGTGAGCCAGATCGGCGTCGACGTTGAGATTCACGCCTCCCAGGAGGAGGCCGCCCCCCATGTGCGCACGTTCCTCGCCCATGTGGCGCAGTTCGCCTCAACCCATCCCACCGGGTCACTGTCGTCCCTGGTGGCGTACCTGAGAGCCGAGGAGGATTACTCCGTCGGCTTGTCGAAGGCTCATTCCAACGATGAGGACGCGGTGGCGATCATGACCGTCCATCGCGGCAAAGGATTGGAGTGGAACCAGGTGTACCTCCCATGTATGGTGGACGGGGTTTTCCCCGGGTTGAGGCTGACGGACAATCCCCTGACGGCGCCGTCTGCGTTGCCAACCGCCGTACGCTCCGACGCGGGGGCGCTACCTCAGATTCGCCGGGTCACCAATCGGGGTCTGGCGTCGTACAAGGAGGAACTGAAACACGGGTTGGGGATGTCCGAGGACCGATTGGCGTACGTGGGGGTGACCCGGGCCAAGAAGAAACTGGTGGTGACCGCTCATCGGTGGGGGGATTCCACCAAGGAACGGAAGAGGTCGCGGTACTTCGAGACACTGGCTGAACTGACAAACGACAAGGTTCTTCTGTCGCCGGGCCAGAACCGTCCGACACAAACGGGCAATGGCAACGAGCCTATGTCGTGGCCCACGGCAGACGATCCGAAATGGCACCAGGGCGCGCGGGCGGTGTACGCCTCGCTGGATGGGCGGTCCACGTGGCAGACCGATGAGGTTCCCGCGGAGGTCGCCGCCCGGATCGCTTCGTGGGATGACCTCATCGCGACGTTGAGCAGAAAGCCCCCCCAGGTGGTGGATGTGCCATTGCCAGTTCCCTTGTCAACGTCCCAGGTGTTGCGGCTGTGGCAATCCGAGGAGGAGTTCGCAGCCCAGTTAGCCCGGCCCCTGCCACGCCAGCCCTCACGGGCATCCGGGATCGGGGCGGGGTTCCACGCTTGGGTGGAACAGTTCTTCGCCGCATCTCCCCTTGTCGACACCCATATCATGTCCGGAAAGCTGGGGAGGCTGTGCCAAGGCTTCATGGAAAGCCGATTCGCCTCGGGGCGTCCATGTGCTGTGGAAGAGAAGTTTATGACCGAGATCGGCCCACAGGCGGTAACGGGGCGGATCGACGCGGTCTTCCGTGCCGAGGAAAACCCCACGCTCGTCCCCGAGGGCAAACAGGTACTGATCGTCGACTGGAAAACGGGGAGGCGTCCGAGCAACCCCCGCCAGCTTGCCATCTACGCCCAGGCCTGGGCTAACAAAACCGGGCTCGCCATCGACCAGATCGCCGCGGGATTCTTCTATGTCCTGCCAGGAGAGTTCGATGAGGTCGATGTCACATCGATCCCCATGATGGGTGGAAGTGAGGGGAGGCTAGACTGGGCGGCATGAGTATGTGGGAGTCCCCAAGCCTGATTGATTTTTCACTGGATCCGCTGTGGAGGACGGTTTGGGAGCGGGGGGACGCCCAGGTTTTCCGGGCTTCTCCCCGCGGTGTGGAAGTCGGTGAGGATTCATCAGGTACCAGATTGGCCTGGATGTCCTCGCGTGGGATGGATTATGATCCCGAGCGCCACCTCTATCTGGGTCAGGTGGATGGGATCCCTGTGTTCACGTGGATGGGGGAGGGTGATCACAGTTTGCGGGAAGTCATGGTCGTCCTGCCCCAAGTGGAGGTTGAATTGGCCGTACGGGGTGTGGCGCTGATCCAGTACCACGTCAGCCATGCGTACTGTTCCCAATGCGGCAATCCGACAAGGGCGGGCAATGTGGGGCGTACGAGGGTGTGTGACTCCTGCGGTACTGTGCATTTCCCCCGCACCGATCCTGCCATCATCGTCGCCATCACCGACGGGGACGATCGGCTTCTTCTGGGCCACCACGAGGGGTGGGAGCAGTCCAGGTATTCCATATTCGCCGGATTCGTCGAGGCGGGGGAATCTCTCGAACAAGCCGTGTGCCGGGAAGTCAGCGAAGAGGTCGACGTGAGTCTGACGGACATCGAGTATCAGGGCAGCCAACCCTGGCCGATGCCCCGTTCGTTGATGCTCGGATTCACCGCCACAGCTCTGCGGAAGGACCCGCACCCTGACGGGGAGGAGATCACATCCGCGCAGTGGTTCACCCGGGAGGAGTTGCACAGCGCCGTTGAGGATGGCGACGTCGTCCTTCCAGTGTCAGCCTCGATCGCCTACCGGCTCATCACAGCATGGTACGGCGATGGAGGAGAGTTGAGCGGCCAACCCTGAGGCGCGCAGTGCGGGAGATTCGATGGCGTGGCGGATCGATTCGGGGCTGCCGATGACGCGGAGGAAGAATTTCGCCCGGGTGACGGCTGTGTAGAACAATTCCCGGGTGAGAAGGGCCGTGTTCCGAGGTGGCAGAATCAGGCTGACAGTGTCGTACTGGCTGCCCTGGGACTTGTGAATCGTTGAGGCGTAGAGCGGCTCCCACGCCTGGATCATGTCGGGGGCGATCAGGTGTGTTGCCATCCCGTCGCTCAGGGCCAGACGAAGTCCTGTGTCAGTGGAGACGATCACGCCGCAGTCTCCGTTGAAAATCCCCATGAGATCATCGTTTCGGGTGATAAGGACAGGCATTCCCGGGTACCATCGGGAACTGAGCGAACCGATCTGTGGGGCATGGGTGAGCCATTGGCGTACGACGGTCGTCCAGTGGGAGACTCCTGCGATTCCGTGGCGATGCGGAAGGAGGAGGCGGTGGGAATCCAGAATGGAAAGAGCCTGGTCGGCGTCGCCCGCACGCCCGGCACGGATCATGGACTCTTGTTGACGGATGATGTCCTCGCGCAGGTTCGTCAGGGAATCGGGGGACAGCTCGCCCGGGTCACAATCGGTGGGAATCCACTCGATCTGGCCCGAGGACCGAGCGAGGATCGACAGGGCCTGGTCGGCGTCACCCTGGCGAATCGACTCAGCCAAACTGGCAATGGATCCCGAGAAGCGATAGGTGTGGGTCAGTCGTACCACGGGGATGGTCCCGCTGTTGGACACGATGTCAGCCAGCACCGCCCCGGCTTCGACAGAGGCGAGTTGGTCGGGGTCCCCGACGAGGATCAGCGTGGTCGGGGCGGAAATGGCGTCGAGGAGCAGGGCCATCAGATGCAGGGAGAGCATGGACGCTTCATCAACGATGATGGCATCGGCTGGCAGGGGATGGTTCGCGTCATGGTCGACTGCTCCCCACGGTTTGATCCCGAGGACACGATGAATGGTGCCCGATGCGTAGCGCACGTCGATGGTCGCCCCCGGAACGGACTCGCAAACGGCGAGGTTCTCCCGTACCGATTGTTCGAGGCGGGCGGCTGCCCTCCCGGTGGGCGCTGCGAGGATGACTCTCAACGGATCCGGTCTGGGCTGGCTCATGGCGGCCAGGATTCGTGCGACAGCGGTTGTCTTCCCTGTGCCGGGTCCTCCGGCGATCACGCACACCGGGGAGGTGGTCGCGAGTCTGGCCGCGTCTTTTTGCGGCGAGGGGTCGGGGAAGAAAAGATCCAGTGGATCTGGGGATCCTGTCTTCGGGGATTCCGGAATGACAGGGGGCTGTGATTGGGGGACTGGGGGTTGCGGGGCGAGACGTGTGGAGAACCAATCCACAATCTTTTTTTGTTCCGCCCAGTATCGGGTCAGGTACACCGATTTGTGGTCGAGAATCAGGGGACGGTCTCGTCGGTCGGGGTCGGTGGAGACCATGGGGGACGAGGAGAGGGCCGACCTCCATGTTTCAGCGTCGGGCCAGTCGATGGGCTGGTCGGGCTGGCTCTGCCAGGCCTGGTCGAGGTTGAAACAGACCGATCCGGCTGACAGGGCTGTGATCGTACACGCCGCGGCCATGATGACAAGTTCTTCAGCTTCCCCGTACAGATATCCCAGGTGGCGGGCGAGTCGGATCGTTCCCGCGGTCAGGATTCCCGCGGTTTCGAGGGATGTGAGGTTCATCGCGTCACCCCCGAAAGGAGGTCTGACAGGTCCTCGATCAGTGCGACAGGGGGTTTCCAAGGGAAAACACCACAAGGAGTGCCGTACTTTTCAGGAGTGGCGGGACCGGCCATGCCGCGTACGAAAAGGTACGCGATCCCGCCCAGATGCTGTTCGGGATCGTAACCGGGCAGCCGCCATCGCAGGAAACGATGCAATGCCACCGCATAGATGAGGGCTTGGAGGGGGTAGTGCGAGGAGATCATGGCGGTCGCCATAGCGGGAAGAGTGTAGTTGCGCAATGTCAATGGGGAGTCGTGAGATCCCAACCGGTTGGTCTTATAGTCCACGATGAGGTAGCGTCCGTCGATCCTCAAAACCGCGTCGATCGATCCAGAAAGGTACCCTCTCAAAGCCCGGGGGTCGACATCGGATGAGCGCAGATAGTCAGGGTAACCAGACAGAGGATCCCCCTCAGGAATGTGGCGTTTCAGCAGGTCGGCGAGGGAATCCATGGTGGCCGCATGATCGGTGTGAGACAATGGTAGTTCAAAGTTCATCTCTGCCAGCCGGTTGTCCATTCCGATCTCAGCCAGGCAAAGATTGTCCGCGATCGGACCCAGGGGGGTGACGAGTCCTGGGGCGAGGGCGGCGGCCAAGGTCTCGGGGGTGAATCCCTCGAAACCCGCCATCGTTTTCTCAACCAACGGGGTCAGGTCCTCGGACGGGTCGGCGTATTCGAAGACGGAATGGACGAGACTGCCGAAACTCGTGCCTCCCGGAAGATCGGCCATGGGGGAGAGCTGGTCCAGTTCCAGGTCAAGGGCGCCATCCACATCGGTGTCGATGGGGTTGGTGGGCTCGTCCGATTCGGGCGCGTCCTGGTGGGCGGTCGCAGTCAGGGCTGAGAAGGAGGTACGCCTCCAGGTGAGGTCAATGTCGCGGTCGAATCGAGATCCTGACTGCGCCAAGATGACAGGGTGTGGGGTCTCGGAGTGGGCCCCGTTCTCCTTGTCCGCATATTCGCGTGTCGGGTACGGATGAGACACGTCGATGGTCTCGATTGAGACCCCGGGAAGTGACAGATCGCGCGGGTCGGCTCCGGTCAACGACACGTAGGGTGCGGGGTCGGGGGAGGTGCGGAAAAGGAGACGGTGAAGGGGGGAGGCATGAGTGTGGTCTTTTGTGGGCACCCACCAGGTGGTGATGTGGGCGATGGAACGGGTGAGGGCCACATAACAGGTACGAAGGGACTCCCCAGCTTCCTCGCTGGCCGCCTCTCGCCAAGAATTGTCCACACTCGTGCCCAGATCAACGATTCGTGTCCCGGACGAGTCACGGGAGATGGTCGGATCTCCGATTTGCGGGGTGATGACGTACCGATCCGCGAGTTGAGGAAGGTACACGATAGGGAACTGGAGTCCCTTGGCCTGGTGGACGGTCATGATTCGTACCGCATCATTATGCGTGGGAAGGCGACGGGTGGACTCGTCAGGTGCCGTGGCGGACGATCGCCGGGCCGCCAGCCAATCGGCGGGTGAGACCAACAATGGACGTTCCCCGCTCAACAACTGTCCCAGATGTCGTAAATCTGTGAGCATCCGCTGGCCGGTCAAATCAACCATGAGGCGGGGGACGAGATCGGTGTGGTCCATGAGCCATTCGAGAACGGTGATGGGGCTGTTGTGGTCCATGAGCATGCTCAGCCGACGCATCATGGACGCCAGCGAAGAGAATTCCTCGGAATCGGCGTGGACCAGGTGGTCGATGTCCCATCCGATCAGGCTCGTGAGGCTGGCCGCTCTGATCCACGGCGATGAACCTGTTTCAAGGGCTTTCAGGAACGTCCACCAATCCTGGGCCGCTGGGGTGGAGAACACCGAACCGGTCCCGGTGAACACCGCTGGGATTTGAGCGGAACCCAAATGGTCCAAGAGTTCGTTGCCTCGCCCGTTGGTGGACACGATGATGGCGACGTCCTCTGGTCTCACAGCCCGTGGAGGCGCATCCGGGCCGGGTTGGTACAGGGGCCCGTCGTCAAGCAGACGTGTCAGATCGGACACCAGGTCGGCATCGATGATGCGACGGGCGTCGGTGAAATGGACGGGATGGATGTCGGCGGGCATCCGGATGCGCATGGAATTCTGCCATGGCATGGGCCGGGGGAAAACCAGCCGAGGTGTTGAAGGCGAGGTTTGAACGGGCAGGACCTCGATTCGGGGATCCCCCAACTGGGCGCCGTTCATCACCGATCCCACAGCATCCACAACACCGGGCGCGCTGCGGTAATTCGTGTCGAGAGTCGCCCTCGACCCCAGGCTGGTCGCGTTGAGGTACGCGCTCACGTCCGCGCCGCGGAACCCATAGATGGATTGTTTGGGGTCGCCGATGAGGACCACTGTTGAGGATCCGACGAAGCCACGATGGATGATGTCCCACTGGATGGCGTCGGTGTCCTGGAACTCGTCGACCAGCACAACCGGATAGGCACCGCTCAATCTGGCGCGGGCTTGGACGCCGGTCGCCGGATCCGTCAAAGCATCGCGGCACCGTAGAAGCATGTCGTCGAAGGTGTACAACCCTGCACGCCGTTTGCGGACCTCGATGGTTTCCCGTACTGATTCAACAAATTGGGCTTCCTCACTGCAGGGCGGGTGAATGGGGGCAGCCGGCGCGAACAGGGCTTTTCTCACCCACGCCAACCCTTGTTCATAGGAGAATCGCACCTGATGGGTCTGACGCAGATCCAGGTAATGGTCGCAGGTCGCCTGTGCGACCAGATCTGTCATATCCGTCGTCAAATGGTCGTGGGGGTCATGGTCGGCGAGTATTCCCAGACATGACAACAGGTGGTCACAAAAACCATGGGTGGTCATGATCGGAGCCACGTCGAAATCGTCCAGTCCCTGGAGCAGCCGGTCACGCTGGAGAGCGCGCAGGGTCCGGTCCTGCGACCACAGATGGGCCAGACCAGAATCAGATCCCGTCGGCGGGTGTGTCATCGACAGTGCGTCAGCGCATTGTTGGAGACGCACACGGGTACGGGCCTTGACTTCCCCGGCTGATGCCGAGGAGAAGGTGACAATGGCCATCGCGGAGATGTCGATGTTCTGTTCAGCGATGAAACGCGCAGCCAGAGTGGAGATGGTCCAGGTTTTGCCTGTGCCCGCGCTGGCCTCGATGGCCAGGGTTTCTCCCGGCCCCGGAAGCGGATCGGTGAGGATCATGACACACCTCCCGCTCGCATCAACGGGACATAGATCCCATGAGCCAAGGTCATGAAACGGCTTGGGAAACCGGCGCCGGGCGCCGTCTCATCCTCTGGCGCCGGTTCAGCAATCATCTCGGTGAAACTTGGCCAGAGCAGGGACCACGCTGGTTCCCTGCTCCACGTGTTTGACAAGCGGCGTTCAATGTCAACCATGTTCACGGGCAGATTTCGTACCATGTATTTGGCCGCGTGGGCGCTGGGCGCCGGGGGAAGGGGAAGAGCGGAGACGAGTCCGTGAAGATGGATCCGGCGCACATAGTCCAGATGACGGCGGGCCTCGACCGGGTTGGGCGCTGTCAGGGTGACCGTTCCCCGGGCGCCCACCAGGCTCGCACGCCACATCTGGTCAGGGTAGGCGACTTGGAGGGCCAGTATCTTGATCCAGGCAGGGATTTCCTGACGCGGCTGGACCCTTCCCGCCAGGGTTTCGAGGATTGTCGTCCCATGCACTGGAATCTGGCCCACCAGGTCAGGAGCGACATCCGAACTCTGGGATATGGTGCGCCACGACAGGGGCTGGTCGAGGATGGGCTGGGCATGGGCCACAATCGACGTGGCTTGGCCAAGGCAGTCCTGAGCCACACCGACGCCGGTCTGTCCCGGCGGGACGGTGCCCCGGCGAAGCTCGGCGGCAAGGATGGCTTCGGGAGACTTCTCAGCCAGGAGCAGACGAATCATCCGTGTGACGATCTGCCACCTTTCAAGGGGTGACAGGGTGACAGGAATGGTGGTCGGGACCGGATCTGTTTGTTTGAGAACCGACGACAGCAGTCCCGCGTTCCTTCTCAACCAGTACGCGGCTGGATTGGCCATGACGTCACACAGGTCGTCGATCTCCACCTCGACTGGTTCAGTGACCGGGGCCCGGAGTGGCTCCGCTCCAACTGTATGGTGAACAGGGGTTGCTTGGACGATGTGAGTGTGGACGTGGACCAGTGCTTCTGTCCCCGATCCTCGTGAACACAGGTCGGACAACGACAACAGATCCATCAGAGGGGTCGGCATCGGCGTGGGAGCGGCTGTGGCAGGGTCGAAACCGGCATAGACGGCGATGAACTTCTCCCTGGCGGCCATGATCGCGTCATAAAAGACCTGATGGTCGGTGATCCGTGGGTCCTCCATCGTCGCAGACTGAACATTGTCACCGTCGACATCCGGCTGGCGGGGGAACCAGTTCGCGTCCAAACCGAAGACCACGATCACCTTGTGGGGGACCAGCGACATCGTACCCAGTTCAACCACGCCCAGATCACCGTTGAGAAAAGAGGATCTCCACCGATAGTCCTGGCTCAATTGCGCGAACAGGGATTGGGCCTCAGCCAGGGTGAGGGCGGGGGATGAGATGGATCCAAGATCGGTGATGATCGTGGATGTCGGGGACGTCTGCCAGTCGGTCCCCGTCAGGAAGTCCATACTGCCACGAAATCGTTGGCCCCATTCCTGCGGTTCGGCAGGGACCGTCCAGGTCTCGCAACAGGAGCGTACATGGGAAATGATCTGGCCCAACGCCTCGACCAGGCGCACCGTGTCCGATTCGACTGCGTCAAGGGGAAAGACTGTGCCCTGATAGACCAGGTCATCTTCACGCAGGCCGACTCCGAGGACCATTCTGCCCAGTCCGGCCATCCACGTGTTTTGGGCGAAAGCACCCATCTCGTGGCTGGCCCGCAGAGCAGAGTTGAGGCCCCACCGGATCCCCGAAGAGGAGATCAGCGTCGAGATTTTGTCCAGATCAGGGGTTGAGAAGCCAAAATGGCTCATCACAGCAGGGAAACTCGTCAATCGAAGCAGATCATCGCTGGTGGCGCGGGATCCGACGAGGTCGGCGAGGAAGGCCAGAAGATCAGCCATGTCGTCGTGGTCCTGGCCTGACATGGATGCGCGAATCCGGTGGCGGGGATCAGAGTCCGGGGAATCATCCGGGCGCAGGAACGCCTCAAGTTGGCGGCGATGGTCCTCCATCCGGTCGACCAAGACGAGGATGTCACGCGGTTCAAGATTGGGGTCTTCGCCCAGGAGGCGTACGAGTTGATCAGCCAGGACGTCAACCTGTTGATCACCGTAACTGGCATGGATCTGGACAGAGTCGTCCAATTCAGCCAGAGCGGAGGTCCCAGTTGCGAGACGGTCCTGGATCGATCCCAACAACGTGGCCGGTCTGTCAGGGTCATGCAGGATCTGGTCGCTCGTCACCAACCGGTCCAGCACCGACGTGGTGTAGGTGAGTTGTTTGCTCAGTACGGCGGAGACGCGGTCGAAACCAGCCTTTCCGCACCGCTGGTGGGTTTGGTCGAACACTGTGACCAGGTGATCGAGACTGGCGAGGATTCTTTCATCAATCGGGCGAAGCAGATCCGGGCAGAAAACAACGATCCTCTCGAAATGAGAGGCAATGGATGGCGCCTCGGCACAGACCAGATCGGCATCCTGCCATGGAGTGGCCCCCATGTGGTCGCACATCCGATTCCACACATGTGCCTGCCACACCTGCTCGGACGGCAGGGGGGACCCGGCTGGATCCACAAAATCCGAGCGGGCCCAGCGGGTGAGCATGTCCATGTCCCACGTGGAGTACGCCGAGAAGCGGCTCGCCATAGAATGGGCGAACGACAGTCGGCGATGAGGCCTGGTGGCGGGCTCGCCCAGGTACGCGCGTACTGGGGAGAAAACCTCAGAGTCCATCATGTCGTCGACACACCACAGCACCTGAGGGACGAGGCTGTCCGCTGACCAGGGGTCGGGACCTGACCGGATGAGAGCGGCGAATTGGTCCATGGTGAGGAAACGGATCCTGGCCGAGATCCCGTCCTCATGCCCGGTCGAACCCAAACGGGTGCTGAGTCTTTGTGCGAGCCATCGGCTGATCGCACCCGACCGGGTGAGGACGAGATCTTCACAGAAGGGATCGGCCGCAGGGCGCAGCAATTCCTGGCCGAGGGCCTCGGCCAGGGTTTCCACAGTTGCTGCGCGGTGGCGAATCATGACCTCCACGTTAGGGCATAGCTCCGACATTTTCATCCCACCTATTATCGTGGCTTGTCAATCCATGAAAGATGAAAAATGTCGGAGCAGCGTGGCACAGTAGGTCCTATGGATTCTTCATCGATCTTGGCTCATCTCGACCCCGATCAACGTGCGGTGGCCGAGACATTCGGCGTGCCGGTCGGCGTCATCGCCGGCGCGGGCACCGGGAAGACAATGACGATGACCTATCGTTTGGCGTACGGCGCTGAGATCGGGGCCCTCGATCCTCGGGCGACTCTGGCTGTGACATTCACCACGTCAGCAGCCGCCGAGATCAAACAACGATTGGATGAGATGGGGGTTCACGGGGTCCAATCAAGGACATTCCATTCGGCGGCACTTCGACAAGCCCAATATTTCTGGCCCGAGGTGTACGGCTGTGAGCTCCCCAGAGTCGAGGATCGCAAAGACGTCCTGGTCGCCGCGGCCTGCCGGAAACTGGGGATCCCCGTCACAGAACACATCGTCCACGAGATCTCAACGGAGATTTCCTGGACGAAACAAACCAATGTTCTCCCAGAGGAGTACGCCGATCTGGCCCGGCGTGAGCAGCGGCGGGTCCATCTGAGTCTGGACGACGTCGCGGACGCAATTGTGGCGTACGAACAGGTGAAACAAGTAGCCTGTGTGATCGATTTAGATGATTTGTTGTTGTGTACGGTAGCGTTGTTGGCAACCCAGCCTGAGGTGGCGCGCAAGGTCAGGAACACGTACCGCCATTTTGTTTTCGACGAGTTCCAGGACCTGTCACCGGTTCAGGCCAGGCTGGTCGAGTTGTGGGTGGGTGGACGCGACGATGTGTGCGTGGTGGGAGACCCGGCCCAAACTATTCATTCCTTCGCCGGGGCGAGGTCGGTGTATCTGGAGAATTTCGCGGTGAGCCGTCCCCGGTCGGTTTCGCTGGAGTTGTCACGCAATTACCGTTCCACACCCGAGATTCTCGCTGCGGCCAACATGGTCAATCAAACAGGAGTACGGTTGTCGGCTGTGCGCCGAAGTGGTGCCAGTGTGGAATTCAGTCCGGCCGGGGACCAATTGGAGGAATCGGAGGCGACCGCTGCGTGGTTGGAGGCCCGCCACCGGGAATCGATGGAGTGGGAATCGATGGCGGTTCTTTTCCGTACCCATTCCGGGGCTGAGGCTTTGCGCCAAATACTGGCCGACCATCGCATCCCCTTCTCCTACCAGAAAGGGGAGCCGCACAAAGCCCCCGGGGTGTGGCTCGGCACTCTTCACGCCTCGAAGGGTTTGGAATGGGAGGCTGTCACGATCGCAGGGGCCCATGACGGTGCTTTGCCTCATCCGCTGGCCACCACACCGGCTCAGATCGCAGAAGAAAGGAGGTTGCTCTATGTCGGGATGACCCGGGCTCGATCGTGTTTGCGGGTGTCGTGGCCGATGAGCGTCGACGGACGGATCACGAACAAGTGCCGATTCCTCACAGGCGTCGCATGACAGTGACCACTTTGCCCAGGATGGTCGCGTCGTTACCGTCGATGGGGGAGTACAGGCGGTTTTGCGGAAGCAGCCAGATCTGTCCGGGGGTACGTTTGAAGACCTTGACGGTGGCCTCGTCACCGAGAAGGGCCGCCACGATCTCACCATTCTCGGCGGTGGCCTGCTGGCGTACGACGACGTAGTCCCCGTCGCAGATCGCTGCGTCGACCATCGAATCGCCGTGCACCTCCAGCATGAAGAGCGTCCCTGAGCCGACGAGTTGTTCTGGAAGGGCGTAGGTGTCCTCCAGGTACTGTTCGGCTGTGATGGGGGCACCGGCTGCGATACGTCCCAGCAGAGGGACGCGGACGAAGGACTCTACCGGCATGGTGTACGCGGGCTGTTCCCGCTCGGGCTCGCCCGGGATGAGGACTTCCAGCGCGCGCGGACGGTTGGGGTCGCGGCGGATGAAACCGCGGGCTTCGAGGACCCTCAATTGGTGGGCCACCGATGAGGGGCTGTTGAGGCCGACCCGTTCACAGATCTCTCGCACGGTGGGGGGATAACCCCGTTCCTGGGTGGAGGCCTGGATCACCTCCAGGATTCCGCGTTGGCGAAGTGTCAAGCCGTCGACGTCGGCGGGGGCGTCAGGCATTTCGGTCACATTGGTGTGGAAGATATCCGCTTTGCGTCGTGGTGCTACTGCCATGGCACCAGAGTACCCGACTCGGATGGAAAATCAAACACCTGTTCGATCGTGTCGGAAAAATGTCGGAGCTCACTGGAAGGATCATCCTCGTCGGACACGACACGCCAAATCGAACAGGTGTTTGATTTCCGTACAGAAATGGCGTAGAAATATATCGAACAGATGTACGAAAGGACATATCATGAGCGCAGTGGAGGTCACCATTGGCACCAGCAGCATCGAAGCTGCTCCTCGATTCCACGTGGTCGAAGACGGCGAGATCTCCGCCAGGCACAGGCGGCGTGCCTTCGCCCGAAACGCGGCTCGTGCCCATGCCGTCCTCGCAGCGAGGACCTACGCCGCCCTGGGGTCGATCGCGGCGGTTTTCACAGCTGCCGGGGTCACCATGGTGTGGGCTTTCCTCTCGATCCCCAACACACCGCTGCCGTGAACTACAGGCCGTGTTTCAGAAGGTACTTCGCGGAGACAGCCTTGAAAACGAGCCGGTAGTCCAACTCAGGGAAGGCTTTGTCGCCGCGGTGATGCCACACGATCCCCTCAGCCGGTTTGTTCGAAATGAGACTGGGAAGGCCGTCTGCCTGTTCCAATGATTCATGCACAGTGGCCGGGAAGCCCAGCCCTTCGATGACGGGCGCCAGGTCCAGTCCTTCTTGGGCCCCCAAGGCGTACAGATCCTCGAAAGCGTCGACGGCATGGCCTGACTCGCGGCGCCAGGCGGCGAACAACCCCAACCGTTGTCCCTTGATTCCCAACCGGTTGGCGTTCACGCCTTCACCGTACATTTCCCCTTGGACAGCGTCGATCCCATGACGGACCATCCATGCCACCAGTCCATAATGCTAAGCGAGACGCACGGGGGTTGACTCGGGAGCGGAACTGTCCAACTCCCAGTTACGGGAATAGATGTGCAACCCGGAATCGTCGAGAACATAGGTCAGACTGGTCCCATCGATCTTCTCTGTGGGGACCCATAAACCATCATTGACTGATTGCAGCCATTCGTCGCTGAGGTTCTGCACCCTTTCAGCGTCTGTCTTTTTCAGCCATCTCACATTCCAGGGACCGATCTGGTCGGCGCCCACAGGGGGAGCAGGAGGTTCCCACAAAACGATTCCCAAACTGGCGTCCAGCCCCGCCGGGTCTGCTATTTCCTTGGCGAATTCACTGGCGGGAAAGACAATACCCTGGGACAACTGCCCCCTCAGTCGAGCGGTTCGAAGGACGTGGTAGACCCGCCCGTCGATGGTTTTGGTGCCCCGGGGCGCCAGGAAAGCGAAACGCTCGTCATCGATGGGCAAAGCCGCGTCGGGCTCCACAAAAACAACCTCGTCACCAGAGGAATAATCTCCCTTGCCCACCACGACGTCCCAGCCTCGTACCGTGCCGACCTCGATGGAGTCAGCATTCGGAATGGGCCGCAGATTCGTGATATGGTCCTTCGACGCCAACTGGCGTGTGTCATTCAACATATGTCTATCCTTTTCTGGAACCCTCCTGCGTCATCCTAGCCCGGATCAACCGATACGGGCCCACGAATCTGGCCTGCAGCGATCGGCGCGGCGCGGATAGACGTGAGTAGACTAGTGACGATGAATACCGACGACATGACCATTCTCTCGGATCCGATGAGTTCCTTCACACAGTTCCTCGGCCGTACCTCTCCGGAGTTGCTGCCGGGCGATCGTACGCATGCTGCCCAGGACTTCACTCCCACAGCGACAACTATCGTGGCGGTCGCCACCGATCAGGGCGTGGTCCTAGCGGGTGACCGGCGCGCGACTCTGGGCTCGATGATCGCCCAGCGAGACATTCAAAAGGTGTACACCGCCGACGATTTCTCAGCGATTGGAATCGCAGGCTCGGCCGGAATGGCCATTGACATGGTCAAACTTTTCCGTGTCGAACTGGAACACTACGAGAAGATCGAGGGCGCCCCCCTGACACTCGATGGCAAAGCCAACCGTTTGGCGTCTTTGATCAGGGGAAATCTTGGGTTGGCCCTGCAAGGTTTCGTGGTGGTGCCGCTCTTCGTCGGCTGGGACTGCGATCGTTTGAAGGCCCGGATCTTCTCCTACGATCCCACTGGCGGGTGCTATGAGGAGACCGGTTATTACGCCGTCGGGTCGGGGTCGGTGTTCGCGAGGGGTTCGTTGAAGAAGCTCTATTCGTCGTACGCCACACTCGACGAGGCGATCGAGATGTGCATCCAGGCGCTCTTCGACGCGGCCGACGATGACTCCGCGACTGGCGGGCCAGATGTCTTGCGGAAGATTTACCCCGTGGTGATCGCGGTCTCCGCGCACGGCGCGCGTACCATTGATGAAGCCGACGTCGCCGATGTGACCACCCGAGTCCTTCAAGCGCGTACGATTCGTCCAGATGGACCGGAGGCACAACTATGAGTCAACCCACTTTTTACGTCTCGCCTGAGCAACAGGTCAAAGACCGGGCCGAGTTCGCCCGCGCGGGGATCGCCAAGGGGCGTTCGGTGATCGTGGCCCGTTACGCGGATGGGATCCTGTTCATCGGTGAGAATCGGTCCAAATCTCTGCACAAGATTGCAGAGATTTATGACCGGATTGGGTTTGCCGCTGTCGGACGGTACAACGAGTTTGAGAACCTGCGTATCGCAGGGATCAGGCACGCAGATCTTCGTGGTTATGCCTACGACCGGCGTGACGTGACCGGGCGAATGCTGGCAGGGGCGTACGCGCAACTGCTCGGCGCGATCTTCTCCGCCGTCATGGAGAAACCGTACGAAGTGGAGATCGTCGTCGCCGAAGTGGGGGCGACCCCGGAAGCAGACGAGATCTACCGGCTGAGTTTCGACGGGTCGGTCTCCGATGAGGCGGACTTCGCTGTGATCGGCGGCGCCTCCGATGCCGTGGCCGCTGCTCTGAAGAGCGAGTATTCCCCGACTCTTGGTCTGGCTGAGGTTTTGAAAGTGGCTGTCAAGGCCTTGATCGCGGATCCTCGCGGTGGTACCCAATTGACTCCGGAGGCCCTCGAGGTGGCGGTCCTTGACCGGGGCAGAACCCAGACCCGTAAATTCAGGCGTCTCAAGGCAGAAGAGATCAAGGAATTGTCCGTCGTGGCCAAGCCCACCAGGCGCAGGCGCACATCCAAGAAAACGACGGAAACCGGTGAGTGAGGAGTCGATCGGCTCCGTCCTGGTCATCGGGACGGGGTTGATCGGAACCAGCATTGGCATGGCCCTGCATGCCAGCGGTCATCAGGTGTATCTGCGTGATCGCACCTCCAGCCATGCCTTGGTCGCCGCGAGCATGGGGGCCGGGGTTGTCGCCACACCACATGATGTTGATATGGTCGTTGTCGCTGTTCCGCCGTCGGCCACAGCCGGTGTCGTGGCGAGGGCATTGTCACGTTTCCCATCCGCGACTGTCACCGACGTCGCCTCGGTGAAAACTCCGGTTCTGGTCGGGGTACGCGGGTCCGGCGCCGATGTGTCACGCTATGTCGGATCCCATCCGATGGCCGGTTCCCAGCGCAGCGGGCCTCTCACGGCGCGGGCTGATTTGTTCGTGGACCGCACATGGGTGGTCGCGCCCCACCCGGACATGAACCCACGGTGCTTCTCGAAGGTGGAGGCTCTCGCCCGTCTGTGCGGGGCTCGTGTGGAGGTCATGGATCCCGATGAGCACGATCTGGCTGTGGCGGAGGTTTCCCACGTCCCCCAGATCGTGAGCTCTCTCATGGCCGGCAACCTCGTCGATGTGCTCCCCTCCCATCTTCGTCTCGCGGGCCAGGGGGTACGCGACGTCACCCGGATAGCCGCCAGCGATGAGACGATGTGGACCCAGATCATCACCACGAACGCTGACGCGATCAGGTCCCAACTGGAGAAAATCTCAGATGTGCTCACCGATGTCAGCTCCCATTTGGACAGCCCGGATGTGATCTCCCACTTCATGGAAAGGGGCATCGAGGGGGCACACGCGCTTCCCGGGAAACACGGGCGTACCCGTCAGGATTACATCCACCTCATTGTGGAGATCCCCGATTCGCCGGGCGCGTTGGCTCGATTGTTCGCCGATGTGGACGCCGCCGGGGTCAACGTGGAGGACCTGGAGATCGAACACGACCGTACCCGCGAGGTCGGCTATATTTCCATCGCGGTCCAGCCCGACAAGGCTGATGATTTGGCCCAGGCCATGACCGGGGCGGGCTGGACCCTCAAGCTTTAGATATTGTACGGATATTGTACGGAAAGGATGTCATGTTCACGATCGCCATCGATGGACCGTCAGGGTCCGGGAAGTCCACTGCTGCGAAGATGACCGCCCGCGAGTTGGGGTGCGGGTATCTGGACACGGGGGCGATGTACCGCGCAGTGGCCGAGGGATGCATGGAATCAGGGATTGACGAGCCAGCCGCTATCGCCGATTATTGCAGGGGTATGGATCTGGAGATCTCCACCGATCCGGATGATTTCTTCGTACGTCTGGCAGGGCGGGACATCACCTCCCAGATCAGATCCCCGCAGGTGTCCGCCTGGGTCAGCAAAGTGGCCACCAACCCGGACTGTCGTACGGATCTTGTACGGCGTCAACAGGAGATTCTGGCGTCTGGCTCCTTCGTGGCCGAAGGCCGTGACATCACCACCGTGGTGGCGCCCGACGCCCAGATCCGTATCCTGTTGACCGCCGATCCCGAGGCGCGGATGTCCAGGCGGGGCGCGGAGATAGGGGGGCTGACACAAGCCGACCTCCATGACCAGATCGTGCGCCGGGACCGCGATGATTCAGCGCTGGTGAATTTCACAGTGGCTGCCGACGGTGTGGTCACCATCGACTCGACCCACCTCACGGCTGAACAAGTCGTCTCACAGATCTTGATTCTCGCCCGCCGGGCGGGAATCGACCGATGAGAATCAATCCAGTGGGGCAGTGGATCTGCGGGTGACGATGCGCCCTGTGACCATGTCGACACCGCTCACGCGGGTACCCTCGATGGCATCGCCCAACCTCGTGGCAGCCAGTCGTCCCAATTGTTCAAGGTTCATGTCCACGCTTGTCAACGGCACTCTGGCACCGGCGGCGAGCACCTCCCAGTTATCATGGCCCATGACGGCCACATCTCCGGGCACCTCAAGCCCGCGTTCCCGCAGAGCGTCGAGGACACCTCGGGCGATGAGGTCTGACCCGCACAGAATTGCGTCGACGTCTGGGTGCTGGGCCAACAACAATCGTGTGGCGCCCCGTCCCCATGACTCGGACCAGGTGCCGAACTGCGGCTCCGTGATCAGGGACAATCCTGCTTCATTCAGCGCGTAGATCGCACCGGCGGCTCGTTCTTGAGCCGCGCCATAGGTCGGGTCGCCTGTGATGATGGCCACTCGCGTACGCCCGCAGGCCAGGAGGTGTTCCATGCTCATCTTCCCCGCGTCGACATTGTCGAAAACCACAGACGAATCTTGTGGGTCGCTGGAGGGGGCGTAGGCGTACACGACAGGCACACGAAGTCCCTGGCCGAGGCTGGGGCGGACGTTGGTCTGGTCTCCCACGACGATGATCCCATCCACGCGGCGGCGAAGAAGGGCGTCGAGTTGGTAGCGCTCTCGGATCGCGTCGCCCCGGGCGTCGGTCAGGAACACCGATGTACGATCAGCTCCGAAAGCGTCCTCGACCCCCATCAGAATCGGGATGGAGAACCGTCCCTCAAGATCGTGGGTGATCAGCCCGACAGTGCCCGAACGCCCAGACAGAAGGCCTTTCGCCAAAGCGTTGGGGACGAATCTCAGGTCGTGGGCTGTGGCGAGGACCCTTTGTTTGGTGGAGGGTTTGACCTGATCGCGGTCGTTCAGTGCTTTTGACGCGGTGGCCACGGAGACTCCGGCCCGTGCGGCGACGTCCGCCAGTGTCACAGTTCGTCCTATCATCACCTCCACCTTTCGACGTGAATCCTTTTCTTTCAGTATACATGTGCTCACGTAGTACTTATGGTTGACACGATACTATCAAGGTGTTACAGTGACAGAAAACCTTTTCGGAAATTTCGGTGTTGACAGCGCCGGACCCCGATTCCAAACAAAGGAGTAACACTATGTCTCATAAAAAGAGATTCGCTCGGGGTCCCGGGCGGGCACTCATTCTCACCCTGGCAGCAGTCGTCAGTCTCGGTCTGGCCGGATGCACAGGTTCTGGCACGTCAGGAGGCGAGTCCACTGGTGGCAGCGCCGATCCCCTGGGCGTCGACGACGGCACACAGCTGACCATGTGGACGCGCGCTCCCCTCGAGCGCCAGGCGAACGCCCTGGTGGACGCCTACAACTCCAGCCACCAAAACCAGATCACATTGGAGATCATCCCCAATGATGACATGGAGGGCAAAGTCGGCGCTGCGGCGACGAACGACGAGTTGCCTGATCTGATGGCCGGCGACGTGGTCCGCCTCCCGTACTGGGTTGACAATGGGATGTTCACCGACATCACAGACAGGATCGAATCCCTCTCCTTCCGCTCCGACATCGCGCGCGGGCACATCGACGCGGGAACCATCGACGGTAGGGAACACACATTGCCCTTCGTCACCGACATCTCCGTGATGGTGTGGAACAAGGATCTGTACACCCAGGCCGGCCTCGACCCGGACAAGGGCCCGACCACGCTTCAAGAGTTCGTCGACCAGGCGAAAGCGGTGGCGGGGTTGGACCAGCCCGATGTGTCCGGAACGTACTTTGGTGGCAACTGCGGCGGATGCCTAGTCTTCACCTGGTTCCCCTATATCTGGGGCAACGGCGAAGAAGTGCTGTCAGCCGATGGGAAGACCTCGTTGCTCGATGGCGACTCCGCGAAGGATGTGTACGCCGCGTACAAGGATCTCAATGACTCCGGCGCCGTGGGCGCGGGCTCGAAGGAGGAAACCGGCGCGACATGGACCGCTCCGTTCTCCGATGGGAAGGTCGGGGTCATGCCCTACCCGAACACGTCTGTGTACGCCGCTGCTGAGGCAGGAATCAATGTCGGTGTCGGCCCCATTCCGGGAGTCAACGGCGGAGAATCCACCTTCTTGGGCGGAGACGCCATGGGGATCTCCAAAGATTCCCAACATGTCGACCAGGCATGGAACTTCCTCGCGTGGATGATGTCTGACGACACCCAGCTGAACGTGATCGCCAAGAACGGCGAGGTCCCCTCACGTACCTCTCTGCTCAGCAATCAGTACACCGACGCCAATCCGTTGGCTGTGACGATGAACTCCACAGTGGCCTACGGCCGTACGCCTGTGGCGACCTATTTCGCAGAGGCCTTCAACGCCTCCGGCAGCCCATGGACGGTCCTTTTCCGAAACGCCGTCTTCCAGGGCACCGACACCCTTGAAGCAGACAACCAGGCGATCACTGACGTCCTTGATCAGTGATTCATCCGGGCCGGGGTCAGAACGGCCTGACCCCGGCCACTTCACGTGAGGCAGAAAATGAGTTCAACCAGAAGCCGGGCCGTGGTACAGGCACGCCGGGCCGGAATGGGGTTCGCAAGCCCCCTAGCGGTGGTGGTCGCGGTGATGTTCGTGGTCCCCATCTGCTTGGTGGTGTACATGTCCGGCACCGACTGGAGATTGCTGGGCGGCAACCAGGGGTGGAATTTCCCTGACAACTATTCCGCAGTTGTGTCCAACCGGATGTTCTGGCCGTCGGTGCTTTTCACCGTGAAGTACACCGTCATCGCCACCGTCTTGCTGATCGGCATCGGACTCGGGCTGGCCCTCTTGGTCCAGGAAAGCTCCAGGTGGAAAGGATTCTTGCGCACAGCGATCCTCATACCAGCCGCCACCGGCCTGGCGTCAGCATCGTTGTTGTTCTACGCCTTGTACTCCCCGCAGGTGGGGCCATTCAAAACCATCCTGTCGAAGATGGGCATCGCCTCGATCCTGGGCAGTCCCAACGGGGCATTGTGGGCCACCGTCTTCTTGATCGTTTGGCGGTTCTCGGGGTTCTACATGCTTCTGCTCCTCGTGGGGCTCCAGGGGATCTCCACCGACATCTACGAGGCCGCCCGCATGGATGGCGCGTCGACCTGGCAGGTTTTCACCCGTATCACCCTGCCCCTGCTGAGACCGTCACTGTCCCTGTCGACGATCATGTGTGTGACAGGGTCATTGTTGGCTTTCGACCAGTTCTACATTCTCACCAAGGGCGGACCGGACGGGTCCACGATGACCATCGTCCAGCTCGTCTACAATTTGGCTTTCGAATCCAAGCGTTCCCTGGGGATGGCCGCCGCCCTGTCGGTCATCGCCCTGCTGGCGCTCATCGTGGTCAACATCGTCCAATTGCGCGCCCTGAGAGGATCGGACAATGAAGACTAAGAAGCCGTTCGCGAAATTCGCCATCCGTACCCCGTACTATGTCCTGACCGGGGGATTGGCCATCATTTTCCTGTACCCCATGATCTGGGCCGGGGTGGGTTCTTTCGCACCTTCGGCGGGTTCGAACCAGGTCAACGGGTGGGGTTTCGGCAATTACATCACCCTGGTGCATTTCCAGGCCGGGCTTGCGACGTACCTGGTCAACTCTCTGGTCGTGAGCGTGCTGGCTGTGGTGTTCACCCTGCTTCTGTCGCTTCTGGGCGGTTACGCCTTCGCCTGGTTCCGCTTCCCAGGGCGCAACGCATTGTTCCTGTTGGTGCTGTCGATCCTGATGGTGCCGTACGCGACATTGCTCATCCCGCTGGTCATCTGGCTCAAAACCATTCACCTGAACAATACTTTGGTCGGGGTGGCCATCATCATGGCCGTCTTCCAACTGCCGTTCGCGGTGTTCATGATGCGCATCTCGTTCGAATCGGTGCCCCGTGACATCGTCGAAGCTGCGCGCGTGGACGGGTGCACCCATTGGACCGCTTTGTGGCGCATCCTCATCCACGCGGTCAAGCCGGGGCTGATCACGGTTGGGATGTTCGCCTTCCTGGCGGCATGGAACGATTTCATGGTTCCGTTGTACCTTCTCAGCGGCAAAAATCAGACTCTGCCGCTGGCGTTGGTCAACATGCGCCAACAGGTGATGGGTGTCATCGACTATGGCGCCACTCAAGCCGGGGTCACCGTGTTGACATTGCCCTGTGTTATTCTCTTCCTCGCCCTGCAACGTCATTATGTCCGCGGCTTCATGTCCGGCGCTCTGAAAGGATGACTATGACAACTTCGCCGTCCATGCCGACTGGCGGCGCCCCCGTGGCGCCCTCACGTTCCCGCCTTCAGCCTCTGGGCGTGGATGACGTACGGATCACCGAGGGTTTCTGGGCTGAGCGTCAAGACGTGAACAAGGCGACAACGATCAAGCATGCTCTGGGGTGGGAGACCAGGCTTGGATGGATCGCCAATTTCGAGGCGGCCGCCCGTCACAGCGAGCCTGAAAACAGGGCAGGACGGGAGTTCTCCGACTCCGAGGTGTACAAACTGATCGAGGCGATGGCGTGGGAGTCGGCCCGGTCAGGTGCTTATGAGCCAGAGATTGCCCGTTTGGGCCAGATGCTCACCGCTGCTCAGGACGAGGACGGATATCTCAACACTCATTTCGGCCAGGCGGGACAGGGCGAGCGGTACTCCAACTTCGAGTGGGGCCACGAATTGTACTGTTATGGGCATCTTTTCCAGGCGGTCGTCGCCAGGATCCGTACCGGCCATGACGATGCTGTGGTACACGTCGGATTGCGGGCGGCGGACCATGTCTGCGCAACCTTCGGCGCGGATGGGATTGACGCGGTGTGCGGCCACCCCGAGATCGAGGTGGGGTTGGCTGAATTGGGGCGAGCGACCGGGAGGCGGAAGTACATCGAGCAAGCTCGATTGTTCATCGAGCGCCGTGGGCATGGACTGCTGGGCGCAATCGAGTGGGGTCAGGATTATTTCCAGGACGACATGCCCGTACGCGACGCCACAGTGTTCCGGGGCCACGCCGTCAGGGCCGGTTATCTGGGGGCCGGGGCGGCAGATGTCGCGGTGGAAACCGGCGACGACGAACTGTTGGACGCCATCCGGCGTCAGATGGATCGTACGCTGGGGCGACGGACCTACATCACAGGCGGGTGGGGTTCCCG
>JGI24699J35502_11134097_pt1 | contig 30240 bp, 27 predicted proteins | sample TergutMp193P4_FD_35502 | JGI IMG/M metagenome (IMG submission 35502)
GTCTAGCTGGACTTGAACCAGCGACCTCTGCCTTATCAGGGCAGCGCTCTAACCGACTGAGCTATAGACCCGTGCATCGAGAAACCTTACCAAGTTGTGGACAATCCCTCAAGTTGGCCGGTTTTGGTCCTGCGGGGCGCGAATCGCGGTTTTTCGCACCGAAATCCCCCGATTCGCGCCCCGCACGACCGGGAGACGATATCACAGCCACCCATTGGCCCGTGCCGTGATCAGGGCTTGTACCCTGCTGGCAACGCCCAACTTGGCCAGGATGGAGGAGACGTAATTGTTGACCGTACCTCTGCTCAGATGCATCGCGTCGGCGACTCTGGCGGTGGTGCCCATCCGGTCGACCATACGCAATACATCAGTTTCACGGCTTGTGAGCGGGGATCGGACCACCTTGTTCACCAGATTGGGATCAATCAGGTGCTTGCCCGCGTACACCTGTTTGATGGCATGCACGATTTCGGCGAAAGGCAGGTCATTGCTCAGGTACGCCCAGGCGCCCTGGTCGTACGCCCTTCTCATGTGGCCGGGAATGTCGGTGGAGGTCACTATGATGGAACGGCAGTGGGGAATGGAGGTACGAAGCTGTTCGACCAAGTCGAATGAGGAATCATTGGGCATCTCCGCCGATATTAAGGCGATGTCCGGCTGATGGACCCAGGCCAGGTTGGTGGCCTCACGTGCTGTGGACGCGGTCGCGACCACAGCCATGCCTTCTTGTAGGCCCAGAGCGGTGGCGAAAGCCTCGCGTACCAAGGTGTGGCTCTCGACCAGAAGTATTGATATCATTTCAGTGCTTTGTTCGTACTTTCCACAGGTTACCCATGAGATCAACCTTAAGAGTATCAACAATGTGAATCCATTGTTTCATACGAAACTGGCAAACGGTGGGGATCTGTGGGATCCCCACCGTTGTTGACAATGGTGATTTAACTCATCACGCACTGTCTACCACATACAGTCATCCTTTTGGGGGGGAGGGAGGATGGCTGTATGTGGCAAATCTGGTGTGTGAACATATTGAAATGCTCAGTTCAATGGTCGCCAATAAGTCTTCCCAGTTTTCGTTGATGCCCCTGCATCACCCCTTCTTGGGTCTATTTCATCGCATAATTGTCCGCCCACTTAACAAATCATGACAAAACGTGAGTTTTCTCATATAAAGGGTGATGGTTCGCAGTTGTTCGCGAGTGATATCTATGGATGTTTCGAGGGATATTCCTAATAAAGCATACGAATTTCTCGGCAATGAGAAATCTCATGTCCCTCCAGCCAGAAACGCGCCTGGCTGGAGGGCGCGGAATCGGTGGATCAGGGTCAAACGACTGACCAACCGGCGTCGACGGGCAGGATGACGCCGTTGATATAACGTGCCCCGTGGTCGTCGGCCAGGAAGCAAATCGCGCGTGCGAGATATTCCGGCTCGGCCAGGTCGGGCGCGGTGGCGGCCATGATCGGGCCGAGGCGCTGCGCGGCCATCTCGGATCGGAAATTTCCGCCGACATTGGTCTTCACACCACCGGGTGCGACGGCATTGCACCGGATCCCCTGTTTCTCGTACATCGCCGCGATGTGCCTGGTGAGCCCGACCACCGCGTACTTCGAAACGGTGTACGCGATGCCCGCGCAGGTCCGTAGGGCAGCCTCGGATGACAGGTTGACGATAGCGCCGTGCCCGGCCTGGAGCATGTGGGGGATGGTGGCCCGGCACAACCGCATCATCGAGGTCATGTTCACAGCCATCACCCGGTCCCAGGTGTCATCATCCAGTTCCACCAGCGGCAGGAAGCCATCCATGATGCCGGCGTTGTTGATGAGGATGTCGATTTTGAATTCCGCTTTTTGTACGATTTGAGCAGCGGCTTCGGGGCGTGTGATATCGATGGTGAGCGGGATGTACGAATCTCCCAGATTGTTCCTCGCCTCATTGAGACGGTCCTCGACGATATCAACCGCGATAACCCGTCCGCCGTCTTCAATGATCATTGCGGATGTGGCGAGGCCGATCCCAGAGCCAGCCCCTGTGACAATGGCTGTTCTCCCATCGAATCTTTTGTTGTAGTCCATTGATCTTGGTGTCGTTGCCATGATGTTTCCTTTCGTCCACCTGCACTTATTCTCGTACAATAGCTAGTTTTCTGCAATAACGATCATCATTCGCTAAATGTCGGACCTACCTAATACTCTTGTAAGCATGGATGTGGCCCCTGAAGAACTGGAACAGGGCCCGGATTTCTTCACACAGGAGGGTCCGGGACTCTTTACTGACGCCCCGAGGAGTGCTAGCACTCTGGAGGACGATGCCCCGCTGGCGCTGTACCGCCGATATCGACCAGAGGTATTTTCCGAAGTCATCGGACAAGAACATGTCACAGAACCCCTGAAACGGGCCTTGGCGCACAACCGCGTCAACCATGCGTACCTCTTTTCGGGGCCGAGGGGATGCGGGAAGACGTCGTCGGCCCGGATCCTGGCCCGGTCGCTGAACTGCGAGCAGGGTCCGACGCCTGATCCGTGCGGGGTCTGCCAGTCGTGCCGGGATCTGGGGCGAGGGGGACCGGGGTCGATCGACGTGATCGAAATCGATGCGGCCAGCCACGGCGGGGTCGACGACGCCCGTGACCTGAGGGAACGTGCCTTTTTCGCGCCGGTTCATTCGCGGTACAAGATATATATTGTGGACGAGGCTCACATGGTGACCGCGGCCGGGTTCAACGCGCTGCTCAAGCTGGTCGAGGAACCGCCCCCTCACGTGAAGTTCATTTTCGCCACAACCGAGCCTGACAAGGTGATCGGTACCATCCGCTCGCGAACCCACCATTATCCTTTCCGCCTGATTCCGCCCAAGACGATGACCGCGTACCTCACCACGATCTGCGACGAGGAGCATGTGCGGGTCGATCCGGGCGTGCTGGCCATGGTCGTACGCGCGGGCGGCGGGTCCGTGCGTGACTCGCTGTCCATTCTGGACCAGCTGTTCGGGGGCGCAACCGAGAACGGGGTGGAGTACGCCCAGGCTGCCGCCCTTCTCGGGTACACTCCCGACTGGCTGCTCGATTCGGTGGTGGACGCCATCGCCGACGACGACGCGAAAGGTGTCTTCGCCGGCATCGACAAGGTTGTCGAGTCGGGGCAGGACCCCCGGCGGTTCACCGAGGATCTTCTGACGAGGCTGCGTGACTTGGTCATTGTCGCCGCGGTGCCGGACGCACTCACCTCCGGATTGTTGGATGTCTCGGATGACCAGGCAGAACGGTACGTGATCCAGGCCAACAAGATCAAGATCGGATCGCTCACGAGGGCCGCGGAAGTCTTGGCTCAGGGCCTGGTCGCCATGAGGGGCACGACGACACCTCGGCTGCAACTGGAGTTGATGTGTGCCCGGATTCTCCTTCCGGGGGCCGACGCCGGGGAGCGTGGGGTCTATGCCCGATTGGAGCGGCTGGAACGCCGCCTCAACATATCAGATCAGTCGGCTCCCGCCATCGCCCAGTCGGCGGGGGCGCCCACGACTGCGCCCGCTCGGCAGTCCGGCCCCGCCCCATCGGTGTCCGGGTCGTCCCAGCCGGTGTCCGGGTCGTCCCACCCGGTGTCCGGCCCCGCACAATCGGTGTCCGGATCGGCCCAACCCGGGGCTACACCGACTCAATCCGCGCCCGTCAGATCAGGAACCGGATCAGTCCAACCCGGGTTTGCCCAACCGGATCCCGGATCACCCCAACCCGGGCTTGCCCAACCGGATCCCGGATCGGCCCAACCCGGGCCTGCCCAACCGGATCCCGGATCACCCCAACCCGTGTCCGCGCCGGCTCAATCGCGCGTCCGACCGGGTTCCAGACCGGCTCAACCCGGACCTGCCCAACCGGGGAACCCACCCGCACAACCTGGCTCAGTCCAACAAGGATCCGTGCCTGTTCAACCGACGCCCGCCCAGACTGCGGGCGCACCCCGGGCCGCGGCTTCCCCATCGCCCTCGACCCCCCCTGGTGGGCAACCCGCTGCGGGAAGTACGGTGACACCAGGCCAACTGGGCACCGATGACATTAGGCGATCCTGGCCAGCGATCCTATCCCGCGTGAGCGCGTCTCGACGATACGTGTGGATGATTCTCAATCAGTACGCGAGTGTCACCGATCTGAGAGGTGATGTCTTGTGGGTGACATTCGGTGACGCGGGCGCCCGCGATAATTTCAACAAATCGGCTGGGGAAGAGCACCTGGCCCAGGCCATCCAGGCTGAGCTCGGTGCGAATCTCCATGTCAGGGCACGATTGGAGTCCGAACCCATACCAGCGGACGGTACGGCAATCCTTTCCTTGGCCAAACCGGCCGCCGCTTCTGGACCCGGTGTCACACCGCCCACGCCCAAGTCGGCCCCACCCGGACGTTCGGGATCTGGTTCGGCCTCACCGGGTTCCTCACCCAAGTCGGCCTCGCCCAGGGGTTCATCCGTGTCCGATCCGGTACCTGACGATCTGGCGGAGGATGCTCCCAGCGACGAGGACGAGGTGGTGGAGAATCCAGACGATGAGGCGGCGGAACTTGTGATGGAATTGTTCGATGCTGAGTTGGTCAAGGAAGAACAGACCAAACCGAGAGGACGGAAATAGTGTACGACGGGCCGATCCAAGACCTGATCACAGAGCTGAGCCGCCTACCCGGAATTGGGCCGAAAGGGGCTCAACGCATCGCCTTTTATCTGCTTGACGCGGACGCTGAAGATGTGAACGCCCTTGCCAATGCCATTATTCGTGCGAAGCAAACTGTGAAGTTTTGCCAAATATGCTTCAACGCCACCGAGGATGAGATCTGCCGTATTTGCCGGGACCCGCGCCGGGACCGTACAAAGATCTGCGTCGTGGAGGAATCCAAAGATATCATCGCTATCGAACGGACTCGGGAATTCAAGGGCCTCTACCATGTTTTGGGCGGCGCGATATCACCGATCGACAATCGAGGCCCGGCCGATCTGCGCATCCGGGAACTTCTGCACCGCCTCGAAGACGGAACCGTCACTGAAATCATCCTTGCCACCAACCCCAACACAGAGGGAGAGGTCACCGCGACGTACCTGAGTCGGCTCCTGTCCCCCCTGGGGGTGCAGGTTTCACGGCTCGCCTCGGGTCTGCCGGTCGGCGGTGATTTGGAGTACGCCGATGAGATCACCCTGGGCCGTGCCTTCGAAGGTCGCCGCACCGTCTCTGTTTAGCCCGGTTTCATCTTGGATACTCGTGATATTTCATCTGAATTGGGCTCGCCTTACAATAGAACGTGAGCAAGGAGGTGGATGTGGCCCACACCGGCGCCCGGATAGTCGAGGCGAGCATCGTAGGGACATGTGTTTTTGTCGCAATCGCAGTGGGGATCCTTGTCGCACCCACAACCATTGCTCCCAAACCGCTGGAGAAGGCCCTGCCCGCCACTGCAACGGCTCTGCAAGAGTCAGTGAACAATCTATCTTCTCTTCTCGATCAGGTTGATGACAAGATATCAACCGACATGGGCACGGGGGCTGACCCGGCCGATGATTCTGCTCCCGCTGGCGCTCAGGCCTACGCCGCGACATGGCTGGCCGCGGATGACGGCGCCGTGACGGGGGTGAGAGACGAGGAAACACAATGCCGTACACTCCTTGGCACAGCCACTGACGCGCTCGACCCGGGTAAAACACTGGTGGGAACCTCCGACCAGGTCGATTCTTCCTCCGTACCCCAGATCGTCTCCCTGGAGTGGGCCGGTGACCTTCCCGCAACCCTCGATGATTGCGCATCGCAGATGAGTCTTTCCTTCACGACCATGGACGACGCACTCGCCTCAGCCAAAGAAACGGCAGCCAATCAGGCCGCGACAGCGGCGTACGCCTCTCAGATCGATGCACTGCAGACGGCGATCGACGCCGCCGACAACGCGCTGAAGGCGAATCAAAGCGCAACCGCCGGCGACGCGCGTACAGCACTGTCCGCACAACGTGATGCGGCAATGGCTCTTGTGGAGGCCGCCCAGCCGGCTGACTGGAGGGATCTCGATGCGAAGACCGCAGACCTTGTCCAGGCGACCCAATCGCTGACCGACGCGACATCGGCTCTAAAACCGGCCCATGTGTACACAGGCAAGAATGGGGATCTGGATCCGGCGACTCTCTGCTCGGTGCCGTACGACACGAAGCAATTATTGCGATGTGATGCCGAGGCCGCGTGGATGAGGCTCAACGCGGAGTACAAGAGCGTGTGGGGCCAGGACATCCCGATCGACCTGTCGTACCGCACCTATGACGAACAAGTGGAAATGCGACAGATCTATGGATCGGGCGCGGCCGTGCCAGGAACCTCCAACCACGGGTGGGCAACAGCGATCGACCTGCCCGATTACCGGCTGACCGACGAGGGCAAAGAGTGGAATTACGGCACCCCGAAGTACGAATGGATGAAGGCCAACGCCCCCGCGTACGGCTGGGTCAACCCCGCGTGGGCTGTCCAGGGCGGCTCCGGCCCCCACGAACCCTGGCATTTCGAGTACCACGGCTGATATCAACAAATGGGCGGGGAAATCCCGTCCTGACCACGGGAAATCATGCCTATCACCGGTAAAATCCCTTGAAAATGGGATGATGCTATATTTACGGAATCTAAATGATGTGGTTCACCCACAAATTTCCATCTCACATGGCAACATGGCGTCTTCCACGTCGTGGGGTTCTTGTCTATAGTTGGTCCCACGGAACCAGGAGGTACCCAATGAAGAGAGTGTTGATCGCCAACCGAGGCGAGATCGCCGTCCGAGTCATTCGCGCTTGCGCATCCTATGGTTTGGAATCGGTGGCTGTGTATTCGGACACGGACGCCGACGCCATGCACGTACGGCTGGCCGATGCGGCGTACGCCCTGGAAGGTCGTACCGCACTGGAAACTTATCTTGACATCGACAAGGTCCTGGCAGCGGCCAAGGCCTCTGGGGCAGACGCCATCCATCCGGGGTACGGGTTTCTTGCGGAGCGAGCCGAGTTCGCCCAGGCGGTCGAGGACGCGGGCCTGACCTGGATCGGGCCCACACCTCAAAACATCGCGCTTCTGGGCGACAAGGTCGCCGCCCGCCAGATCGCCCAACAAGTGGGCGCGCCCCTTGTCCCCGGCACTCCCGGCCCTGTCTCAGGGATCGAGGAAGTACGGGCCTTCGCCGATGAGTACGGATATCCCATCGCTATCAAAGCGGCATTCGGCGGCGGCGGACGCGGGTTCAAAGTCGTCACCAAGCCCGAAGAACTGGCATTGAGGTTCGAATCCGCGGTCTCGGAAGCGACCTCCGCCTTCGGACGCGGGGAATGCTACGTGGAGAGGTTCGTCGACCGGCCCCGGCACGTGGAGACCCAGATCCTCGGAGATGGCAAAGGACGCATTGTCGTTGTTGGTACGCGCGACTGCTCCGCCCAGCGCCGTCACCAGAAGGTGATGGAGGAAGCCCCGGCCCCCTTCGTGACGGACCACCAGTTCAACCGGTTGGTCGCAGCCTCCCAGGCCATCGGCGGGGCGGTCAACTATCGTGGCGCCGGTACGATGGAATTCATGCTCGGCGCCGATGGGCTGTTGTCATTCCTCGAAGTCAACACAAGAATCCAGGTGGAACATCCCATCACCGAGCGTACAACAGGTGTTGATCTCGTCATTTGGCAGTTCAAGATCGCCGAGGGCCACAGCATGGACGAACTGCCCGATGTGGTGCCGTACGCTGGCCATGCCATCGAGTTCCGCATCAACGCCGAGGACCCGGGCCGAGGATTCCTGCCCCAGGCGGGGTACATGACCCGTTTCGACATTCCGGGCGGACCCTTCCTGCGTGTGGACGCCGGCGTGACGTCGTCGGCCACCATTTCGGAGGAGTTCGATTCGATGATCGCCAAAATCATCGTGTGGGGCAACGACCGCGAGGAAGCGATCGCGCGCGGGCGCCAGGCGATGAAGGAATGCAACATCGAGGGCATCCCGTCGCTGATCCCCTTCCACCGCCGCATGCTCGAAGAGCCGGCGTTCACCGCGACCGGCCCGGAGGGTTTCACGCTGCACACCAACTGGATCGAGACCGAGTGCACATGGCTGCCTGAACTCGCCCAGCCGCTGCCGACCGGTGTCAAGCGTGAAGAGGTCATCCGGGAGTGGTTCGAGGTCAATGGCAAGTGGGTACGGCTGGGCTTCCCCGCCGCCCTGCTCGGATCGGGCGGTGCTCCCCGCGGTACGAAAACGGCGGTCCAAACCCCCCAGGGCGGCATCAAAGCGACAATGAACGGATCGGTGACTAAATGGCTCGTGACAACGGGTGACACGGTCAGCCAAGGCCAGAGTCTCGGCATTCTCGAAGCCATGAAGATGGAAATGCCCATTGTGGCTGACATCTCCGGGATCTTCACCTCCGTCGTACCCGAGGGCACAGTCGTCAAAGAGGGCCAGATCGTCGCCACCGTGGCCTGACAAGAATCAATGTCAAATCAACGATCATTGTGTACGACCATGGTGTTGTGGGGCGGGAGATGATGACGTCGATGCCGCCTGCGGGCTTCCAGTCTGAAAAAGAGGTTGAGATCAAACGATCCCGGTTCATCACCCGGGTCGGGCGTACGGACACCGAATCTGAAGCACGCACGTTTATTGCCGAGACAAAGGCGCGCTATCCCGACGCCCGCCACCATCCGGTCGCGTTCATCGTCGATGACGGGCGTACGGCGCACACCTCGGACGACGGCGAACCCTCGGGTACGGCGGGGGCGCCCATGCTCGCCAGTCTGACCCAGGCCGGCTTGACCAACATCACAGCTGTCGTCACGAGGTACTTCGGTGGGATCAAGCTCGGCGCGGGTGGGTTGACAAGGGCGTACGCGGGCTGCGTGACCGCAGCGCTCGCGGGGATCCCCCGTGTGGTCCGTGAGGTGCTCACAGTGTGGAGGTTGGACATTCCCCACGCCGACTCCGGAAGGATTCAAGAAGAGTTGCTGAGATCCGGGGCCCGGCTGGTGAGCGTGTCCTATGGCGACACCGGGGTTTGTGTCAGGTTCACAAGCCCGGACGATCCGCTGGCCCTCATCGCCAGGATCACACAGGGTGTGCTCATCCCGACCATCGACGGCGACGAGATCGTCGAAATTCTTCAGGGATCTTGACAGAATCCAATATATTCGTACAGTATTTCTTACATGGATAAAGGGATTCAGCCGGATGACCGTACCGCCAGGGCCCGGATTCGAGACGCGGCGGTGTATTGCTTCGCGCGGGATGGGTTTTCGGCGCCATTGAGGGTGATCGCCGCGGAAGCCGGTGTGTCCGTGCCTCTCACCACCCACCACTACGGTACGAAAGACACATTGCGTGAGGTGTGCGACGAGTGGGTCCTGGACCGGTTCCTGGAGATGAAACTGAGCGCGATCCAAAGGCCCGACTCCGTCAAGGACCGCCTCGCCAACACCGCGGACGCATCCGTGTTGACTGTTTACATGGTACGCAGCTTTTTGGACGCCACGTCATCGGCGCAGTCGTTCTTCGAGCGGTACGTCGAGCAGGTACGCCGAATCATCGACACCGCGGCCGAGGCGGGAATGGTGACCCCGTCCAAGGACGAGGAGGAACGGTTGCACATTCTCACAACACAGAGTTTTGGAAGCCTGCTTGTTGAATTCGTCCTCAATCCGCCGACAGACCCCACCACCTTCGTCGACCAGGTGTTCACTTCGCGAAACCTCACCGCGTACATGGAGTTCTACACGCAACCATTCTTTAAATCGACACCCGCGGTGGACACCTATATTCGCTCTGTCCGGCCCTCGGAACATGTTGTCTAACGATGGGCGAGGTTTCACAGGGAGGTGACGCCCCAGATCCGGTTGATGTAGTCGCGCATCGAGCGGTCCGATGAGAAGTAGCCGCACCGGGCGATGTTGAGGATCGCGGCGTGGGTCCATTCCTCCTGGTCGGCGTACTTTCGGTCCACTTCGTCCTGGACTTGCATGTACGACTCGTAGTCGGCCAGCGCCATGAAGCGGTCTTCGTACAACAGGTTGGAGACCACTGACTCGAAGGTGGAGGCACCTTCGGAGAACGCGCCCGACGCGATGAGGTCGATGGCGGCTTTGAGATCCGGATTGGACTCGTAGAAGGATGACGGTTCGTACCCCTTGGCCAACAGGGCTTCGGCCTCGGGCTCCCGCATACCGAACAAGAAGAAATTCTCATCTCCGACCAGTTTGCGGATCTCGACGTTCGCGCCATCGTCTGTGCCGATCGTCAGGGCGCCATTCAATGCGAATTTCATGTTGCCTGTGCCGGACGCCTCTTTGCCCGCCAAGGAGATTTGTTCCGACAGATCGGCGGCAGGGATGAGGTGTTCGGCCAGGGTGACGTTGTAGTTCGGCGGGAAGATGACGCGCATCACGTCGTTGACCCGGGAATCGGCATTAATCGTAGCTCCAACCGCGTTGATCAGGCGGATGATCTCCTTGGCCATGTAGTACCCCGGTGCGGCCTTGGCGCCGAAGACGAAAGTACGGGGGGTGACCTCGTCTTTGCTGATTTTGCCCGTGGTGAGCTTCTCGTACATGGTCACGATGTGGAGCAGTTTCAAGGATTGCCTCTTGTACTCGTGCAGTCGCTTGACCATGCAGTCGAGCATATGACCTTGTGGGACGATGATTCTATCGCGCCTCCTCAGGGCCTCAGCAAAACGTGCCTTGTTAGCTTTCTTGATGGCTCGGAAGGCCTCGCGGAACTCTTCCTCCTCGGCGAAGGGCTCAAGTTCGCGCAGCCTCTCCAGGTCGGTCAGCCATCCCACACCGATGGAGTCGGTGATCAGGTCGGAAAGTCTGGGGTTGGCCAGGCGGATGAACCGACGGGGGGTGACACCATTGGTGACATTGGTGAATCTCTCGGGCCAAATCTCCGCGAAGTCGGGAAGGACCTTGTCACGAAGGAGTTGGGAGTGCAATTCAGCCACGCCATTGATCTTGGACGCGGCCAGTGCCGCCAGGTGGGCCATCCGTACCGCCCGGGATGGATAGTCGGAGATGATCGACATCTGGCGTACTCTCATCTCGTCGCCGGGGAACTTCTCGCGGACCATCGCGCAGAAATTAGCATTGATCTGGTCGATGATTTCCATGTGGCGGGGCAGCAGTTTCGTCATCAGATCCACCGGCCAGGTCTCCAGGGCCTCCGGCAACAATGTGTGACATGTGTAGTTGAAGCACTTGCTGGTGATGTCCCACGCATCATCGAAATCGAGCTTGCAATCATCGATCAGAATGCGCATCAACTCAGGCACCGCGATGACCGGGTGTGTGTCGTTGAGCTGGAATGTGACCCTGGTCGGCAGGTCGTGGATGTCGAAGTCGGGCTCCTCGTGGTTGAGGAAATCCCGTAGCGAGCACGCAACGAAGAAATACTGTTGTTGAAGGCGAAGTTCCTTGCCCTGCGGGGTGGAGTCCTCCGGGTAGAGCACCTTGGTGATGTTCTCGGCGAAGGTCTGCGCCCGTACCGCCTCGGCGTAATCCCCGGAGTTGAAGATGTCGAGGTCGAAGGCCTTGGTCGCCTGCGCGCTCCACAGGCGAAGGGTGTTGACCCACCCGTTCGCGTAGCCGGGGACCATGTAGTTGTACGGCACACCGATGACGTTCCATCCGGGGATCCAGCGAGTACGCTCGGTGCCGTCCTCATCTTTGTACGTCTCGGTGTGGCCTCCGAAATCGACCTCGACGGAATGCTCGGGGTGGGGGAATTCCCACGGGTTGCCCAGCGCCAGCCAGGTGTCGGGCTGCTCGACCTGGGCGCCGTCGACGAAGGTTTGGCGGAAGATGCCGTACTCGTAACGGATCCCGTACCCGATGGAGGGGACGCGCATTGTGGCCAGTGAATCGATGAAACATGCGGCCAGACGACCTAAACCACCGTTGCCGAGACCCGGCTCGACCTCTTGGGAGCGCAGGGTTTTGATGTCGATTCCGCAGGAGTCGAGAGCGTCGCGGGCGATCTTCTCCAGATCGGTTGCCAAAAGGTTGTTGTCGAGTTGGCGTCCCAGCAGGTACTCGGCGGAGAGGTAACCGACCATCTTGGGACGGGCCTCGAAGATCCGGCGGGAGGATTCCAGCCAGCGGGCCATGAGATAGTTGCGCACGGTACGGGCGAGCGCGAGGTATTGGTCGTTGATTGTGGATCTGGCGAGTGTGACACCTTGTCCCATGTTGAGTTCCTGGAAGAACTGTTTCACGAAACCGTCCACCGTGTGCTGTGGGGACTGCACCGGTCCCAGCGCCGCGGGGTTCTTCACGGCATACTCTGGCCCCACCCGTAAGCCCAAAACTTGGGCCTCGTCGCCAGGAATTTCTGGGCGTTGGGATGATATCTCAATGTCGTCTACGAAATTAGTCACCGTACCACGTTACCTATAGCCACAAGTGTTCGCGAATCGAACACATTTTTTGGAATGGATTGTTTCACTATTGTTATTCAATCCGATCTGTGCCGTCGCCAGGATCCCCAGTCCCTTCACCGATGATTGCCACGACTAGAGATCTTGCCTCACGTGATCGAGTGTTGAGAAATATCGGTCGAACATTTCCGCACATTAGTTGGAGTACGTCTACGCTAGTTGTCATCGTGCGTCGAAGTCGAGGTGCCGGACTAGCGCAGTGAACGGGACTAGCGGAGTGAGTACGGGTCGATCGGGGTGGAGAAGGTGTCGCTGAGCTGAATCTGGCCGGGCAGTCCGGGCACCGACAGATCGGACAATGGCACTGTGCATGTGATGGTCGCGGTGACCTCCCCCGATTGGCCGGGAGGAAGATCCATCGCGTAGCTATTTATCGATATGTCAATATAGGTACAGTCCACTCCCTCATCGCTCAGATGGGATTCGATGGCGGTACGGGCGGCTGATTCCCCGGCTTGGGACGATGTTTGCAACGACGCGATCCTTGCTCCGGCGACGACCGAGGCGTGTAGATCTTCACGTACGGCAGCGGTACGACCGATCGCCGCGATCAGTGCCAGGAAAATCAGGAAAGCGGGAATGATCAGGACCGCCTCAATGGACATCGAGCCTCGTTGCTTGCTCATCATCGGTCGGGCTCCCAGGGCATGGTGGCCGATTCTCGTACCTCGAAAGACATTCCGGGAAGCACCGATGAGGCGCGTCCGGTGATCGTCACCGTGCAACCGGCGCTCGCCGAGTCGGCCACCACCTCCCAGTCCCGGCCGACCGAACGCGCGGTGAGGATGGACTCGGCCGTGTCCTGTCCTGCTTGTTCATCACCGCCGAGTACCGTCGCCGCCCGGGCTCCGTCCTGCGCCGCGGCCTGGGCAACCGAGCAGGCGTGTACCCACAAGGAACCTTCCAGGATGGTGAACAAAACGACAAGGAACAACGGTACGATCAGGATCCCCTCGATGGAGACCGACCCGGTCGTCCGGTCAGTCGACAAAGGTCCCGACTTCATCCGAGATCCTGACCCTGTCGTACATTCCGGTACACGCGGCATCACGAGCCGATCAACTCGTTGGAGTGTCCCGTGACGTACGCCGTGATCGCCGCGACCACGATCGCCGCGATGGCGATGACAGCCAAAGCCCAAATCACATTTTCGATTGTTACAGATCCTTTTTCCTTGTCGTACGAATAATGCTCTACCCAGCCAGCGCATATTCTCATCAACTCATTCATCATTTTTCCTTTCATAGTGCAAGCATCGACAGCAGGGCCGGCGCGATGAGGATGGCCAGGAAGACGATGCCCAGCACGCTCACGGGCATACTCATCTTTTCGTTGGTCTCATTTGCTGTTGTCATATCAGCGAGAAGGAGTCCTTCCCTCATGGAACGGGCCTTGGCCCGTAGGATCCGGCAGATCCCGGCGCCCTCCGCCCCGGACAAACGCATGATGTCGGCCACATCGCTCAGATCGCCCAGATTCAGCTCGTCGGCCATCCCATTCAGCCCATCCCAGCCCGTCTGTCCCGACCATGTGGCATGGTCTAATGTTTCTTGTATCCTGTGGAAGACCCATGAGTCTCCGATCTCGGCGGCTGTGTCGAGGGCCTGTTTGGTCCCCGATCCGCACGATCTCTCCAGGGCGACGAGGTCAACGAAACATGCCAGCGTACGAGTGAATTCCGTACGAGCCGTGCCCGCCCGAGCTCGTACCTGCAGATCGGGGAGCAGGAAACACACCGCGGCCACAATCAGGGATCCGAACGCGGGCACCAGCCAACTAATCTTGATTCCCAACAGAATCGCACAGGTGCCGACCGCACCAGGAATCAGTAGTCCGGCAAGGCAATATGACATTTTCCGGGTGATGAATCCGGATGGCGTCATCCCCAGCAGGGCAAGGTCTTTGGTGGGGATCGGTCTCAGTTTCTCGGGTAGTTTCTCCAGGCCCCACGCCCCGACCGCCCTCCATCCGTGTTCAGGCGCGCGAGTGGCGGAACCCACCATCGGGCTCAGCATGCGCAAGGTTTGTGCCAGATCGGGATGGGCCGGGACAAGGCGGGTGACGACCAGAAAGATCCCGGCGCCCACCATGATTCCGGCCAAAATGACAACCTGCAACGTGTTCATGCCACCCCCTTGTGAGCCTTGTCCCCAAGGAAGCGCAGAGGGCGAGGTCCGGCGGCGATTTTCTTCATCCACACGAGCACACCCGCGTACGCCCCCAGGAGGACGAGAAGGATGAGTTGTCCAATGCCTGTTTTGTACGGGGCGACGTAGGTGCCCGTGAGAAACAAAGCCACAAGGACCACAGCGGTGATGATGGTGACCCACCGGGCTGTGGCTCGGGGTTTGGCCGCGTCCGCCTCGACCTGGCGGCGCCCCCTGATGTCGAGTGCGACTGATTCGGCCAATCCCTCAAGGATCGTGGCCAGTCCGTCTCCCCGCTGCCCGGCCCCCAGCAACAGGTTGGCTGCGATGATATCGCCTGTGGGGTCGTTCAGGTCCTCGGCGAAGGCGCGAATGGCCTCATGGGTGGTCCAGCGAGCCCTCAACCGGGCGACAAGCAAAGACACCTCGTCGTGCAGTGGTTCCGGGGTGGATCGCAGTGTGGCGACCAGAGCCTGTTCGAGGCCGGTCCCGGCGGTCAGGATCCCGGACAAGGACCGTGTCCACTCTTCCATCGCCTCCATTTTGGTGATGTCGGCAGCCTTGTCCGAGCGTCCGATCAGGTACGGCAACCCGATCCCGACCAGCGGGAGCACGGCTGCGATGACCAGCCATCCGGTGAACAGTGCTATCACCAGACCGACGGCGAACAAACTCAACCCGATGACCCAGGGCGAACGCCAGTCCAGGTGCGGGATTCGGATGTGGATGCGCCGTCTATTTGCCTTGCGGCATCCGAAAATGACGAGGAGGATCCCTGAGGAGACCGCCGCGCCCAGCACGGCGAGGATCATGGCCATGGCAGGTCCCACATTTCTTCAATGGGGTCGATCGCGTCGAGGTAGTCCTCGGGAATGATCTCCATCTGTGCTTGGATCTCCCCAGGCGGGGTGGAGAACAAGCGGGTCGTCGAATAGCCGCGTACCGAATCAGAGGGCTGGATCGCAATGACTTCTTTCACCCACCGGTGGCGGAAGGCGTGCCCGGTGACGGGGTCGTCGCGGGTCATCTCCATGTGGACGATGAAGTCGATGTCCTCGGCGATGGCCCGTGTGGCGTACGCGGGGCTCACCTGCGGTCCAGCCTCCAGCGCGCAGGTGATGAGTTTGCGGATCGCACCTTCGGCGGAGTGGGCGTGAGTCGTGGACAGGGATCCCGAACCGGACTGCATGGCCTTCAACATCGCCAGGATTTCGCGTCCGCGCACCTCTCCGACGATCTGGCGGGAAAGATTGAACCGGAAGGAATCGTACAGCGCGTCATCCAGGTCGAATTCTCCGGCGCGATGCCCGGAAGCGTCCATCTCGCCCGAACCCGGGCGGGCTTCCCATGCGTGAACAATCCAGTGTTTTTGGGGCATGAGATGAAGGTGGAGTTCGTACTCGGTTTCGAAGGTGCCGATCACCTCGTCGGGTGGGATTTCGGAGCACAAGGCCCGCATGAGAGTTGTTTTGCCCGCACCCTGGGCTCCAGAAACAACAATTGAAGCGCGCCGGCGTACGGCCTCAGCGAGGAACTTGGCCATTTCAAGAGTGAGAGTATGGCGGTCGACAAGGTCATTCAGTGTGACATCTTGGAGTCGGTGGCGGCGAATCACCACCGATGGGCGCGGTGTCACCCAGGCAGCCGCAGCCAGGCGCGCACCGGAATCGAGGCGCAGATGCAGCCGTGGCTCTGCCGGTGAGAAGGAACGTTCGTTCACCTGGGACCGGGAGGCGATGAATGAGAGGAAATCGATGAGTTCCTGGTCGGAGTCGGCCACGCTGGGTCCGCGTTCCAGGGTCCCGTCAGAGTATTCAACCCAAACATTGTCTGCACCCGAGATGATGATGTTCTCGATCCGATCATCGTCGACGAGGGGTTGGAGGCGGCCCAGCCGGAACAATGCGTCGAAAACCGCCTGTCCCATGCGAGCTTGGTACGTGGGGTCCCACGGAGTACGGCCTTCCGCCAGGGCATCCGATTCCCGCTCAGCCAACAGGTCGGCGATGATCGCCTGGCCAAGGCTTTGTTGATGGTCCCTGTCCAGACGATCGGTGCCGATCCTGTTGCTGAGCCGGGTGGAGGCGGCAGCCCTCATCTGTGCCACAGCTTCCCAGTCGAGATCTCCCGCGTTCCCATGTGTCATCCTGCCGAAGGCAGGATCTCTGTCGTCATGAGTTGACTTGTTTGGGGGACAAGACGGAGATCCTGCCTCCGGCAGGATGACACATGGGGAGGGCGGAAGAATGGCATGCGACGGTGCCGGGGATCCTGACTCAGGCAGGATGGCACCAGGGGACGGCAGGTCGACACTGGGTGGGGTGGCACCAGGGGAGGGCGGGATGACCTGGGACGGTAGGGTAACAGGAATCGGTGGGACACTGTCCGGTTCTGCGGCGACTTGGTGGGGGTCGATCCGGCTCAGGTCCAGATGGGATTCCTGGAAGAAGGGCAACTGGGAAGGTTCAGTCATGAGATTCCTTTCGGGGCGAGAAGCATTGTGTTCGCATCCAGGGTCTCCCGTACTCGAATTCCGCATGTGACAAGGTCTTTCTCAAGGCGTGGGCGGCGTGGACTCGTACCGGCGGAGTACGCGGACGCCCCTTTCTCATCCAGGCACAAAGTGGCCGCGACGGGCAATCCGAGCACCTCGGAAACTTCCCTCGTACTATATGGATGCCCGGCGCCGATGAGCAGGATCTTCCATTCGGGACTTTCGGGATGGGCCTGGCGGGTCTCTGCAACCTGCTCGGCCCACTGCTTGGCCGCGGCCAGCGATGGCAGGTCCGAGCGCGTGACAAGCAGAACCAGGTCGGCCGATCGCAACAGGGCTGTGGGCGCGGACTCCATCCCCAGCCGCCCGGCGTCGACGAGGACATCCGCGTCGCCCGTCTTCCACAGCAGGCTCAGCGGTTCCCACAAATCCAGCGCGCCCCGGGCCTGGGCATGGGAGCGCGGACCGGGCAGTACGGACGCCGATGTGCCCTCCACGCCAATCAGACTCAAGGGGAATTGTTCGGCGAGTCGCCCGTTCCGGTGGGCGAGCAGCAGGTCCACCATGGATTGTGTCGGCGCGTGGAACCCCTGGAAGTACCCCGCCAGCATCGAGGATCCGCCCACGGGATCAGCTTCGACGGCGATGGCCGGGCGGTACCACGTGATCGCCAGACCCAGGGTCGTTGTCGTGACCCCGGGGGCTCCGCAGGCTGATGTCAACACGATGACCGCCATTATTTCTGCCTCGTGGTCAGGACAAGAGCCAATTTGTCTGAGGCTGACAGCGCGGCCACCGTCGGTGCGTCCCCGGCGTTGACCAGTACAGTCACCATGATCATATTGGCTTGTGGAGAGGAGATTGTGACGAGGGTGCCGGGGTAGGATGTGGGCTCGGTCGTCCCGTCTGTTGTGTCGGGCACGGCGATCAGCGACACCTCGTCCCCGGGCATGAGCCCGTCATCGGGGTACTCCCCGTCCATCAGGGCGATTCCAACCTCGGCGCTGCCCTGGCCCGGACTGACACGTTCGCCCACGGCGTTCGAACTGAGGAAGGTGCCGGGTATGAGGTCGGCGATGGCGTACTGTCCGACGATCTGGTTGATTTCGGAGGCGGGTACGGGGGTCAGGATCGGATCGAAACCAACCTGTACCGTTGTGAGATCAGTACGCTGGATCTGCTCCCCCCTGGCCACAGGCGAGACAATAGCAATGACTTCTTGGGTTTTGCCCAGGTTGGTGTAGATGCCGACCGAGACCAGGGCTCCTGCGATCACCAGGACGACCCCGGCGACCACGAGCAGGGGGCTGCGGCGAATCCGAGGGACAGGGGATGAGATGCGGGCCATGATCACCGTCCCTGGAGGATGTCGGCGGAAGCCACCCCGCGTACTGGCAGTTCGTTGATGGCCACGATCGTGAGCAATTTAGTGGGGTACGTGTCGTGGACGTCGACAGTGATCGCCGTGCCATCCAACGCGACTGTGCCCGATAATCCCTCGCTTGACAAGCACTGATAAGCGACACCGACAGCACGGATCGTGTTGACGGCTCCCAGTGTTTCAGCCTGGGCCCCCTGCCTGGCGCAGTAGGAGGCTTGGTCGCGCAGGTTCTGTTCCGCGATGGTCTGGCCGGAGAAATCCACCCCGATCCCCACGCAGATCAGTGCCGCCAGTCCCGCCAACGGCACCATCGCCACGATTCGGCCTGCTTCCCGTACGTACCGGGGGGCTTTGGGCCGCCATGAAAATATGCTCATACATCAATCTTGGCAAATCTGCAACCCCTTTTGAGAGTTATCCACAGGTTTTTTTGACCAGTTTGTACGTGCAGTGTGTGGCGAATTAATAGCCCAGTTGCTTCATGATGGCGGTTTCGAGGGTGGCGACGTTCTTGTTGCCCCTCCCATAGTCAATGAGGGTTGTTGGTAGGGAGGGGGTGGACGAAATCTCCAGCAGGGAGCCCCCGTCGGGGCTGGAGTAGATCTGGATGGTGATATCCTCACCCCACGATGCCATGCTGACACCCCGGCTCATCAGGATCCGATAGTACGGCTCGTCGATTCGCCCCAGCTTGAACCCCTTGGGCGGATTGAGCGCCACCGTACGGGCTGCCGCCATGACCGTGGGCGGAGGAAAAGCTGGAATGGCGATAGTTTTCCGTGATTCCATGAGGCCAGGCTATCACTTCCGCATGCCATCAATTCTGTGCTCAACTATGTGTTTTGTTCGAACTGGGTCCCTCTTCAAGTGTATGACAGCGAGCACATTAATAACATTGTTTGTTAATAAATAGATGATCATATACGGGAAGTGGGGTAAAACAACATGGCGATACATTCCGAATATCGGAGAACCGGCATTCGGAAAGTCTTCAATGTAGTGAAGTGCTTGGTTGTGCTCTTCCAGCAGCCGTACCGCGAACCGAGGATCAATACTTCTGTAATAGTCACGGGCCTGACGGAGTTCCTCTTTTGCTTCTGGATGGATCCGAGTGACGGGCTTCACTGGATTTCTGCCATCAATTCGCTATAAACCTCATTCCAATCAAGACCAATAGATGGATCTGCTTGCATCTCGGACGCACGATGATCAATGGTTGCCTTTTGTTCTTCAGACAAAATTGGGATTTCTGTTCCCAGAGTCATGTCAATGAAGTCACGCAACTCAACACGCTCATCGTGACTCAATGCCGCTATTGTCTCTTGAAGAACCATATTCACCATGTATCGAGTATATCTTCTTCACGTACCGAGGGGGCGGCGTCGGTCGAGGATCCATTCCGGGTCCGACAGGATCCGGGCCAGGCTGAGTCCGATGCCCATGCCGACGATGGTGAAGATGGCCAGCGAGGCGTTGGTCATCATGGAGGTGACGTCGCCGCGCGAGAAATAGACGAGGGCGCGGTACGCGGGGGCGCCGGGGAGCATGATGAGGGCGGCCGGCACGGTCAATGTCACCGCGGCGAGTCGCGTACGGGCGGCGATGAGGGTGGTGAGGACTCCGATCACGAAACAGCCGGCGGTTGCGGCCAGCCAGCTCGGCGCGCCCGCCTCCTCGAGCAACACCAGTCGTACGCCGTTGCCAACCAGGGCGGCGGCACCCGCGAAAAGGGCTCCGTGGAAACGTACATTGAACATAATCGCCCAGCCTGTCACGCCGATTCCGGAGGCCGACAGGGCGAGAGTCCACCACAGCGGGGTCGGCAGCGCGGGCGGGGGCAGGGGATCGGCGGTGGCCCCTCCGATCCAGGTGACAAGGAGCAATGCCGCAGAAGCCGAGGCGAGGATCATGAAGGCGTACGCCAATCGTGACAAACCAGCGGTGATGTCGGTTTTGACAAGGTCGAGTAGGGCGTTGACAAGGGGGAATCCGGGCACCAAGAAGATGAGGGCGGGTACGAATCCGGCACGGTGCGAGGATGGGTCATGGGTGAGCCAGCCCAGCATATCGGTGATGGCCATGTACGTGAAAGCCGCCACCAACGCGGCCGCCAATGTCGTCAAATAGACATTGATGCGGTACCGGGTGAAGTGGGCACGCAGGAATTGTCCCAGGAACGCCCCGGCGAAAACCCCCAGGATCTCTGCGGCCCACGCATTGTTGAGAAAGGCGACCGCCGAGCAGGCGATGGCTGCGACAAGGGCCTGGACCCACGGCGCGTACAATTTTTCGCGGGTGTCGATGGCGTCGAGGCGCTCCTCGATCTCCTGCGGCGAACTCCCCGCTGTCAGATCCGAGGCCAGTGCCTCCAACTGGCACAGCTTGTCCCCGTTGACCCCCACAGAATGAACATTGCCAACTTGCGTACGGAAGTCGTCGCCCTGGAACAGTGTCACCGTGACCTCGGACAAAGTGACCTGTGATTGGAGCCGCTCGATCCCGATCGCGGCGGCGACCTGCTCCATCGACAGTCGTACGCGATAAGTCTCAGCCCCACAACTCATGAGCGCCTTGCCCATGCGTACGATCGCATGAGCTTCCGGTGCCAGGTTTTCAGAGATCATCTCCGCCATTTTACCGCGGCCATGGTTATCGAAGCCGTGCCAGCCAGCCCCATGAATGCACACATCGAGGAAGAGTAGAGTGGGGAAATGATCATGAATCTCACAGGGCGCAATTTTCTCAAGGAACTGGACTTCACGGCCGAGGAGTGGAACGGGCTGCTCGATCTGGCGGCTCAGCTCAAGGCGGAGAAGAAAAGTGGTACGGAGAAACAGCGCCTGACAGGGAAAAATATCGCACTGATCTTCGAGAAGACATCGACGAGGACTCGGTGTTCGTTCGAGGTGGCGGCGTACGACCAGGGCGCACATGTGACGTACCTCGACCCGGTCTCCAGCCAGATCGGGCACAAGGAATCCATCGCTGACACGGCCCGGGTCCTGGGCCGGTTCTACGACGGGATCGAGTACCGCGGTTTCGGCCAGCGCATCGTCGAGGAGCTGGCGAGGTACGCGGGTGTTCCGGTGTGGAACGGGCTCACGAACGAATGGCACCCCACGCAAAGCCTGTGCGACCTGCTCACCATGAAGGAACATTGCGATAAACCATTCAGCCAGATGTCTTTCGCGTACGTCGGGGACTCGAGGTACAACATTGGCAATTCCCTGTTGATCATTGGCGCGATCATGGGCATGGACGTACGCATCGTCGCACCTCAGGGACTTCAGAACTGGCCGCACATCCAGGAACAGGCGCGCGCCATCGCCGAGAATTCCGGCGCGAGGATCACCATCACCGACGACGTGGACGCCGGGGTCGCCGGTGTGGACTTCATCTACACCGACGTGTGGGTCTCCATGGGCGAGCCCAAAGAGGTGTGGCTGGAGAGAATCCCGATGCTCACCCCGTACCGCGTGACAACCGAGTTGTTGGAGAAAACCGGAAATGAGAGCGTGAAATTTATGCACTGCCTCCCCGCTTTCCACGACCAAGAAACAACCATGGGCGGGGAAATCCTGTGCCTGTCGGGGCTCGAGGACGGCCTGGAAGTCACCGACGAGGTCTTCGAATCTCCCGCCTCCATCGTCTTCGACCAGGCCGAGAACCGCATGCACACCATCAAGGCGATCATGGTCTCAACTCTCGCCTGACAGGTCCACTAAAACCGCTGAAATGTCGGCTTCTGCACGTTTCAGAAGCCTAAAACGTGCAGGAGCCAACATTCCAGGCCAAAACTCGAGAAGCGATATTGTCTCAGGTCCGGTCGGGGTCGCGTACTTTCCAGGAGGAAACACCGTGGGTGAGACGCTCCAGGGCGTCGGTCACCCGGGAGATCGGGCATCCCAGGTTGATGCGGAAAAAGGTACGGGTGTTGTCGCCGTACATCGCTCCCGGATTGACGATGAGCCCGGTCTCATCGCGCAGGAACTCGCAGAACTCTTCTGTGTCGTCGGTCAGTGAGCCACAATCCACCCAACTCAAATAAGTGGCTTGACTTGGGATGACATCGAGTTCTGCAATGGTTGAGGCAACCGAATCCGCAAAGAATTCTTTGTTGTGGAAAACATAGGCCCTCATCTGGTCGAGCCAGTCCCCGCCCTTGGTGTACGCGGCGGTGAGCGCCTCGACGGCGAACGAATTGGGCTCAGTGAGCTCGTCGCGCTTCAAGCCTGCGAATGCCCGGGCCCTCAGATCCGGATCGGGGATGATCGCCACCGCGGTTTGCAGGCCGGGGATCGAGAAAGACTTGGTGGGCGAGACCAGGGTGATCGAATTGTTGGCACATTGGTCGTTCACCGACGCGAAGGGGGTGTACGAGGTCCCCGGCTCTGTGATATCGCAGTGAATTTCGTCGGAGATGACGACCACCTGATAGTACGCGGCCAGCTCGCCCATCCGGGCGAGATCCTCCTCGCTCCAGATCACCCCGGTGGGATTGTGCGGGTTGCACAGCAAGAGAACTTTCGCGCGGGAATCGGCGAGACGGGTTTCGAGATCGTCCCAGTCGATACGGAATTCCTTGCCGTCCTGCACCAGGTCGTTGGCGATGACCGCCCGCGACGAATTCCTGATCGAGTCGTAGAAACAGTTGTACGCCGGGGACTGCATCACGACCCCCTTCCCCGGTTCCGCGAAGGTCCTCACCAACGAGGAAACCGCCGGAACAATACCTGTGCAATTCGACATCCACTCAGTGGAAATCTCCCACCCGTACCTTGTCAGCCACCACGAGCAGACGGCTTCATAAAACGAATCGGGCACGATCCCGTACCCGAAAACCCCGTGGGACGCCTTCTCGATCACCGCCCGCGTGATCTCGGGCGCCGCCGCGAAATCCATGTCCGCCACCCACATCGCCAGCTCGCCGTCGCGTACGTCCCACTTCAGCGAGTTCATCCCTTCCCGGGGTACGAGAGAATCAAAATCGTAGATCATAAGGGGTTCCTTTCATGTCATCGTGGCGAATCCGTTGTCATCCTGACGCAAGTCAGGATCTCCGGTGCAATCCGGTCATTTCAATTGAAGTCAAGTCTATAGTCTTGTGCCGCAGATCCTGACATGCGTCAGGATGACGGGGCGAGGTGACCCAACTGTTTCCTGTCTCCCTTCTGTCTCACCTCACTGTCCCACTTATGGATCTGGGCTAAGATCGTCTGGAACGTGCGCGGACCCACCTGGCTTCGCGCGAAGAAAAGGAGTTGTCATGGCCCTGTGGACCCTGCACGGCGACGGATCCCTCAAACCCGGGGAAGTCGTCAAACCAAATGAACGGTTGTCTTGGGGGAAGACCATCGGGCTCGGCGCCCAACACGTGGTGGCAATGTTCGGCGCCACCTTCCTCGTACCCCTGTTGACCGGATTCCCCCCCGCGACGACCCTGTTCTTTTCCGCGGTCGGCACCATCGCGTTCCTGCTGATCACGGGCAATCGGCTGCCGAGCTATCTGGGGTCCTCCTTCGCGTTCATCGCGCCCATCGCGGCGGCGAAAGCCTCCGACGGCGGCTCCCTGGGTACGGCGCTGTTCGGCGTCGTGGCCGCAGGCCTGTTGTTGGCCATTGTCGGTTTCATTGTGATGCTCGTGGGCGCGGGCTGGATCGAGAAGCTCATGCCCTCGGTCGTGGTGGGTACGATCGTGATGCTCATCGGATTCAACCTGGCCCCCGCAGCATGGAACAATGTCAAGGAAGCTAAGTGGACGGCCCTCATCACCGTGATCGGGATTCTGCTTGTCACAGTGCTGTTCAAGGGGCTCATCGGGAGGCTTTCCATCCTGATCGGCGTGATCATCGGGTACATCGCGGCCCTCATCCAGGGACAAATCGACTTCAAACCGGTGGAAGACGCGGACTGGCTCGGACTGCCCCATTTCCAGACCCCGCAGGTGGACTGGTCGGTCCTCGGCTTTTTCCTCCCGGTCGTCCTGGTTCTCATCGCTGAGAACGTCGGACATGTGAAGTCGGTGGCCCTGATGACCGAAACGGACATGAACCCTGTCATGGGGCGTGCCCTGCTGGCCGACGGTGTGGCAACGGTTTTCGCCGGCATGGGAGGCGGGTCTGGCACCACGACGTACGCGGAAAACATCGGCGTGATGGCGGCGACCAAGATTTACTCGACCGCGGTGTACTGGGTGGCAGGCTTCTTCGCCCTGCTGCTCTCCCTGGTCCCCAAGTTCGGCGCGCTCATCAACACGATCCCCATCGGGGTTCTGGGCGGCGCCGGTACAGTGCTGTACGGAATGATTGGCCTTCTCGGAGCACGAATCTGGGTCGAGAACCATGTGAATTTCTCTTCACCCGTGAATCTGTTCACCGCCGCTGTGGCGCTGATCGCCGGAATCGCCGACTACTCGTTCTCCCTCGGGGAAGCGACCTTCGGCGGGATTGCCGTCGGTTCCATCGGCGCCATCGTCATCTACCACCTCATGCGCGGGATCGCCAAGTGGAGGGGTACCGATTACGACGAACCGGCCTCACCGAGTTCCATCTCCGGGGAGTACGAACAAGACGAGTTCGCCGTACCCGAGTGACGCCCTCGTGTCACCTAGAACAATATTCATATAACGTTGCCGCAGTACACATTGTCATAGTGGAAACTCCACTCGTCGTACAAGATGATGTGTCGGCGCAACCCTCTGGTCTGAACCAAGTACCAACCGCCGACGTCGCTTTGCTTATTCCATGTGTACAGTGCGAACTTGCCGAATGTCACAGCTGGGTCTTGAGGAAACATGCTCCAATCCGGTAGCTGTTTCTTGTCCCTGGCCCTCCGGGCTGGAAATCGGTCGCATATTTCCCCGACGGGGATGACATCGGTGACCAGGACCTGAATCCACGCATGGAAATCCGCCTGAGACAGGATGTGGGTAAAACATACTCTGACGAGCGCGGACAACTCGATTTCACTGGAGAAATCCTCCCACCCGTTGAGCGCCGACCAGGGGGGTTGATAGAGCACCCAGAATTCTTCCCCGATCGCGAAGTTGAACGGACACTGTACATTGACGATTCGAATTTCTCCCACAGATGGCGCCGTGCCACTTCGTACCCACTGCCGCTCCTCAGGCTCGGGCGCCTCGTCGGTGAAATCAGACCATTCGAGCATCTCGTCATAGGCGATGAATTCGAATTCGCTGAGAACTCTGTGTTCTGGCCGGTCTGTGTGCTGGCACACGCTGCACCTGATCGCCAGCCGCTCAGCGTTCACATCAGGATTCTTGTACGACGGGGTTGGTCAGGTCCCCGATCCTCTCGATGGAAACGCTGACCTCGTCTCCGGGGAGGATCTCGCCGATTCCGGCGGGGGTGCCCGTGAGCAGGATGTCACCGGGGTACATCGTTGTGAACGCGGTGACATGGGCGACGAGGGCGGCGATGCCGTGGAGCATCAGATTGGTGTTGGCGTCCTGGCGTACTTCTCCGTTGACAGTGGTACGCAGGTGCAGATTCCCAGCCTCGCCGATCGGGATGTCGGTGACGATCCACGGGCCCAGCGGGCAGAACGTGTCGAAACTCTTGCAGCGCGTCCACTGCCCGTCCTTGTTCTGCAGGTCGCGGCACGTCACATCGTTGGCGATGGTGTAGCCGAAGATCACATCTTCTGCCTTGTCAGCTGGCACACGGCGGCACTTCTTCCCGAAGACAATAGTCAACTCCCCTTCATAGTGCAGGAGCTGGGTCTCGGGAGGTCGTACGATCTCATCACCCGGACCGATCACCGAGGTGTTCGGTTTGAAGAAAACGATCGGTTCCTCAGGTTGTTTGCCCCCGCCCAACTCCTCGATGTGGGCGGCGTAATTCTTCCCGATGCATGCCGCTTTCGTCGGCGGGCACACCGGGGCCAGCAGGCGTACGTCTGCCAGTTCAAGGGTTTCGGAGGTTGGCGCAGCCGATCCTGTGACAGGGTCACCATCGAGTACGGTGATGGTGGACGGATGGGCGCCATGGTCTTCGGGCAGTTCGACGACCCCGTAACGGGGGGCGTCGCCGGTAGTGAATCGTGCAATTCTCATGTACAACACTGTAGCCCATTCCCGGATGTCAGCCGCGGCCGATAACTCAGTGATGTCAGTGTGATAGTGTTTATTCACTTACCGGACAGGCATCGCCTCAACAGTCAAGGACATAACTATGCACAGAAGCATTCTCCCTATCCTCACATCGGGGGCATTGGTTGTTTCAATCATGTCTGCCGCCACCCCTTCGGCGCAGGCGGACATCTCAGAGACGAGAGAATTATCAGTTGTCATCCTGGGGGATTCATACTCCGCCGGAAACGGTACGGCCGCAGAGACCGATATCACCAAACTCCTGGCCGGGTCGGATATCCAGCAATCCGACCAATACTATTACGGCCCGGCCGGCGCGTACCGCAGCCGGCTCAATTGGGCTCATGACTACGTCAATTGGCTCAACGAGCAACCCGGAACCCATGCCAGGCTGCAGAATTTCGCATGGGGCGGCGCCCAGACGGTTTCGGCGGATCATTGGGGAAGCGAATGCCAGGGGATATCAGAAGCGGATCTACCGTCCACGTGCACATGGAAGCCGCTGCTCCTCCAGGTCGACGACGTATCCTCCGACACCGACCTGGTGATGTTCACCATCGGCGGCAACGATGTGGACTTCGCGAATATCGTGGAGCAATGTTTCTCTATCGTTCATGAGGCGAGGGCCTGCGATCAATCCGTCACTGACGCCGAGACCCAGATATCATCGGTGTTCGCCCAGGTCGAGCAGGTTTTTGAGAAGCTGGACCAAAAATTGGACGACGACTCCCAGGTTGTCTACATGGGATATCCCTTGTTGAGTACGGCTGCCTCTGAGATCTTGATGGGCAACGGTACGATCATCGACGCCGCCGAGAGAATTCGGGAATTGGGCCGTCTGGGGCAGGTGACCCAAAAATTGTTCGTTGAGCAATGGAACGCGAGCCATCCCACATTGAACGTCACCTATATAGACGGTGTCAACGAGTGGTTCGACCAGGGGCCCGGCCATGAGCCCACTGCCTCTCCGCTGACGACAAACCCGTACCGCTGGATGAACGAGTTCTTCGAAGTCGCCGGGTACGCCGGGGCCGACGCGACGACGGTGTCCAGCGGTCCTTGTGTTCTCACGGATGTGGCCTTGTTGGAGATTTTCTCGGACAAATCGACCGGTTACCTCGATTCAGGCAACTGGTACCACCCGAACATCACCGGTCATCAACAGATGGCGCAGATCCTGATCCAGCAGATCGGAATTCCGGCAACAGCCAATGCGGCAACGTCCACCTTCGCCTGGATCCAAGGGCCGTACGTCGGGCCCGTGGGGTCGGTGATGAACCTCGACGCGCGTCCATCGTACGCTGCCAGTGAGGATTTGATCAGCTATGAATGGGATTTCGACGGCGACGGCGTCTTCGATCAGACGACGACCGAGCCTCAGGTCGTACACAGGTTCACAGGATTGTACGACGGGGATGTGCGGGTACGGGTCACGGACAGCCAGGGCGGCCAAGCTGTTGGAAGTACGGCCGTGCTCATCAGTGAGGACGGGGACACCACTCCTCAAGACCGGGATAATTGTCCATTGGTCGCCAATCACGGGCAAGGGGATGTCGACAATGACGGTATCGGCGATTTGTGCGACCCGACCCCCGGTTTGCCCGGGGTCACGGCAAGTACTCCTTCCCCTTCACCGAGTACGGATTCGTCCCCTTCCGTGAGTCCGAGCCTCTCGCCTTCCCCGAGTCCAGATCCGAGCCCCTCGCCTTCCGTGAGTCCGAGCCCCTCGCCTTCCGTGAGTCCGAGCCCCTCGCCGTCAGGCCCGACTGCGAGCGTCAGGTACACCCAGGTTTCCGCCGGTGACAAACAGATCATGTCCGGGCAGAACTTCCGGGGCTGGGAATGGGTCTCAGTCTCGTTGTGCGCCGAAACCTGCACAAAGGTCGATTCGGGTATCGTGGGGTGGAACGGCCATGTGACAATGACATTCACCGTACCCACGAACATGGCCCCCGGTTCGTACACAGTGACAATGACAGGCACTAAATCAGGGTCGGTCTCAGTCCCGTTTGAGGTGCTCGCCCCCGTTCAACCGAAGAGTATGACCTGGTCTGCTATCGTATTGAAACTATGGCTGTGGGTCCTTCTGACGTGATCTCGGCGCGTTTGCTCGTTTTTCGTTGACCGATGCTCTACCGTGAGTCCCATGGATGCGTCGGGTCCTATTTTTGCGGTACTGGTCGTGGCATGCCTTTTTTATTTCGTGCCCCGCCGGTTGAGTTGGCGCATCCCCACCCAGCACGAAGTCGAGGAGCAAACTCCTCTTCATCTATCCATGAAGACTGTGCATAGTGGAGTACAGCCTGGGCAGCAGGACAAGGATGAAGCAGAGGTGTCCACGATGCTCACACGCAGCGCTGGACGACGAGCTGCCATGCGACTGGCCCGTCGTGCGGAGAAGCGCAGGCGTACGGTCTTCGTGGCGTTGTTGATGATCGACCTGATCACAATACCCTTTGCCGTGATGGGATGGATGATCCAGTGGTGGGTGCCCATCGCTGGTCTGGGAGCAGTCGTCGGATGGTCGATTTTCTCCCACTTTGAGGCGCGCAGGGTACAAAAGCAACTTGACGCTATCGTTGCTGACACCGAGTTGGGCGATAATGAGAAAACTATCGCCGTCACATTGCATGAGGAGATTGCCCCTGGCGCCGAACCGGGCATCATCGGGCCCAACGGCGACATCCAACTATCCTTGTGGGAGCCCATCACAGTGGTGCCCTCGACATACATCTCCTCCCCGGCCACCGCGCGTACCGTGCGTACGATCGACCTCAAAGCCCCGGTCACCAAGATCCCCGTCACCGAGGACTGGGACCAGGACAACCGTCGTTCAGCTGCCGGATGATTCGGTGGTACGGTGGCGCCACAGCCAGGCGACGATCATGACGACCAGGATGACCAGCATGACGTACCACATGTATTTCGCGTAAATCTCAACGACGTGTACGGCTGGTTCGCCGATCCACCAGCCCAGGGCGAGGTAGCCCGCCTGGAAAATCCCCGAGATCACGAACACCGGCGGCAGGAAGCGTTTGAGTGGGTCACCGGCTGCGCCGATGGCCGCGAAGACGATCGGCATCGGGAAGGGGATCGGCAGGAATGTGAGGAAGATCGCCAACAGTGCGAACTTGTTTGTGACCCGTACGGCGCGGTCGGCGTTCCTCTTGGCGCGGGCCGATTGTCCGGCCAGGATGTCGATGATGCCGGTGCCCCACAGGTGCCCGGCCCACCAGTAAACCCACGAGAATTTGATCAGTGACAGGCTTGCGACAAGCCAATACACAATGATCGGGCCGCCGTGTACGTACGCCCAGGCCCCCGTGGCGACAACAGACGCGCGTCCCCCGGTGATCATGGCCGCGGCGGGCGGGCTCCATCCGATCAGGATGGCACGCATCGGCAGCAGCGCTATCCCATAGACGCCCACGACTGCTATCAAGGCCCAACACACCATGTCTTGGCGAGTGGGTTTGTGCCTCCACGGCAGGGAGGGGTCATCCCACCACGGCTTCTCCTCGGCTTTGTTCGGCTCCCCCGGCTGGTCCGACTCGTTCGGATTGTCCGCCTGACCCGGTTGATCCGGTTCGACCAGTTGGTCCGGCTCCCCCGATTCACGCCCCGCGGGAAGGTCAGCGGGG
>JGI24699J35502_11134096_pt1 | contig 30204 bp, 24 predicted proteins | sample TergutMp193P4_FD_35502 | JGI IMG/M metagenome (IMG submission 35502)
CAAGATGTCGGGCAGCCTCTCCCAAGATGTCGCCTACTTCTCCCAAGATGATAGCCGTCATTTTTCAAAAAGTAAAGTAAAAAAAACGATTATTCCTATCTGGAAAAATCGTTTATAATTAGACATAATCACTTACATGGATGAAAATGAGAAGAAAGAGTACTTCTTACACACACACGAGGAGAGAGAAATTGCATTCTCTTTCTTTGGGAGGTTTCCTGAAATCCTTTTTCAGTTTATCGGTTGTTACATCATTACAAATAGAACTTCCTTTAGAGGAGTGGAAGCATAATTGTAAAGTGCTACAAATATAAGTCTTTTTTTCTGGAATTCCAAGAAAAATCTGAAAAAGTTTTTGTATCTTTGAAAAAAATAATAATAATCTACGGATGCAAAAGAAAAATTTTTAGAACTGAAACGGGCGTGGATAGAAGCAAACGAAGATGAATGTTTTCTGATAGAAAAAAAACAGGATGAATTCTTTCTATTCCTCAACTCGGCGTAACGTCCACGCTACGTCGAGCATAGGGGTATAGCATCCATGCTATCCTGCCATCTCAAAAATAAATTTCTATAGGGATTTATTTTTGAGACAATTTGAAATGCACCCCATGTATTTCAAATATTTTATCAATAACAAATTATTTACTACCTTTGTAGCTAAAATCAAAACAAAATATAATTAAATTCATAATAATTATTATGCGATACAACACGCAAGAAAAGCGCTTAGCTTTGCCCGAATACGGCAGAAATATTCAGAACATGGTCGATTATTGCGTTTCTATTTCCAACAGAGAAGACCGGGCGCAATGTGCAAATGCTATTGTCAACATTATGGGAAATATGTTTCCTCATTTGCGGGATGTAAACGATTTCAAACATATTCTTTGGGATCATTTGGCTATCATGTCGGATTTTGCCCTTGATATTGATTATCCCTACGAAGTGATAAAGCGAGAAGATTTATATATTAAGCCCGACAGGCTGCCTTATTCTCAAGGAAAAATTGCTTATAAACATTATGGTAAAAATCTTGAGAATATGATTAAAAAAGCGACACAGTATGAGGATGGCGAACAAAAAGACTACCTCATTTCACTGTTGGCTAATCACATGAAAAAATCATTTCTAACATGGAATAAGGAAAATGTCGATGATAGTAAAATATTCAAGGATTTAGAAGATTTGTCAGATGGACAAATAGTTATGAATGAAGAATCTCATAAATTAACAGAATCGAAAGATATTTTGATGAAAAAGAATAAAAATCTGATTCGCAGGCAAAATAAATAAAATGGCAACTTTTGTTATTGAAGGTAAACATAAGCTATCAGGAGATATTGTTCCGCAAGGCGCTAAGAATGAAGCGCTGCAAGTAATCTGCGCCACATTGCTGACTTCAGAGAAAGTGACAATTCATAATATTCCCGACATTCTGGATGTGAATAATTTAATTATTTTGTTGAAAGAACTGGGAGTGAAAATCGACCGTCCTGATCCCGGAACATATACTTTTCAAGCCGATGATATTGATACTGATTATTTTCAAACCGAAGAATTTCTAAAAAAAAGCGCATCCTTGCGAGGTTCGGTCATGCTGGTAGGACCATTGATAGCTCGTTTTGGCGAAGCCCTAATTTCCAAACCTGGAGGCGATAAAATCGGACGCCGCCGTTTAGACACTCATTTTCTGGGAATTCAGAAATTAGGAGCAGATTTCAATTACGATGCCGAGCGTCAGGTTTACGAAGTGAAAGCCGGCAAACTGAAAGGTGCTTATATGCTGTTGGATGAGGCTTCCGTAACCGGCACTGCTAATATTTTGATGGCATCTGTATTGGCAGAAGGAAAAACAACTATTTATAATGCTGCGTGTGAACCATATTTGCAGCAATTATCCAAAATGCTGGAAGCTATGGGCGCTAATATTAAAGGTATTGCATCGAATTTGCTCACAATCGAAGGCGTCGATAATTTGCATGGCTGCGAACACACTATTCTGCCTGATATGATTGAGGTCGGAAGTTTTATCGGAATGGCGGCAATGACTCAATCGGGAATCCGCATCAAAAATGTTTCATATGACGATTTGGGAATTATTCCTGATACTTTTCGTAAATTCGGGATAATTGTAAATAAAGAAGGAGACGATATCATTGTTCCAGAACAGGATTCTTATTCCATCGAAACATTTATCGACGGCTCGATTATGACTATCGCCGATGCTCCCTGGCCGGGATTAACTCCCGACTTGCTGAGCGTTTTTCTCGTAGTCGCTACACAAGCGAATGGAAGTGTGTTGATTCATCAGAAAATGTTTGAAAGCCGATTATTTTTTGTAGATAAATTGATTGATATGGGAGCACAGATTATTTTATGCGACCCTCACCGCGCGACTGTAATTGGCTCTAACCGCCGATATAACCTTCGTGCAGCCAACATGGTTTCTCCGGATATCCGCGCCGGAATTGCCTTGTTGATTGCTGCTATGAGCGCCGAAGGCACAAGCCGGATTCACAATATTGACCAAATCGATCGAGGTTATCAGGAAATTGATAAACGTTTAACCGCTTTAGGCGCACGAATAACAAGAATATGATTAATCCTGAAGAATTAGTTAAAATCGGACAATTTAGAAAACTGCACGGCATAAAGGGCGAAATCACTTTTTCGTTTACCAACGATTCGTTTATTTCAGATGAATGTCCTTTTCTTATCTGTGATATGGATGGTATTTTTGTACCATTTCATATTGAAAACTATAGGTTTATTTCAAATTCAACGGCATATATTAAATTAAAAAATATTGATACCGACCAACAAGCCCGCAAACTTACTCACAAGGAAGTTTTTTTCCCTAAAAAATATTTCAGAGAAGAAGAAGATGATGATTTTTTTATTTGGGATTATTTTATAGGTTTTATTCTATTTGATAAACAACTTGGAAAAATAGGTACTATAATTGATGTTGATAAAACAACCATTAATACATTGTTTATTGTTGAAAAAGAAAATGAAGAAATCTTGGTTCCGGCTGTTGAAGAATTAATTGTCCTAATTGATGAAGATCAGAAAAAATTAGTCGTTTCATTGCCGGCAGGACTGATGGAATACGGAGAGCGGTGAGCGAGAAGAGGTAACCGGTTACGTTGTGTCGAAAAAATATTTTGCCCGTCACATTGTCAATTTCGGAAAAAACATATAACTTTGCAACAATATTACAAAAATTTAATATAAGATGAGCGATAAATTAGTAATTATTCCGACTTATAACGAAAAAGAAAATATTGAAAAAATAATTAGGGCAGTTTTTTCCCTTCCTAAAGAATTTGATTTGTTAATAATCGACGACAATTCTCCCGACGGTACGGCATCAATTGTTAAACGACTTCAAGATGAATTTCCCGAACGGCTTCATTTGCTTGAACGTGCGGGTAAATTAGGACTGGGAACAGCTTACATTGCCGGTTTCAAATGGGCGTTGGAAAGAGACTATGCATATATTTTCGAAATGGATGCCGATTTTTCTCATAATCCCAACGATTTGCTCCGTTTGTATGCCGCTTGTGCTGAAGAAGGTGCTGATGTTGCTATCGGATCGCGTTATGTTTCAGGAGTGAATGTAGTAAACTGGCCTATATCGAGAGTATTAATCTCTTATTTTGCTTCGAAATATGTTAGAATGATTTCTGGAATGGATATCAAAGATACTACAGCAGGATTCAAATGTTATCGCAGGGAAGTGTTGGAAGCATTTGATTTTGACAGAATCCGCTTCAAAGGTTATGCTTTCCAGATTGAAATGAAATTTACAGCTTATAAGATGGGATTTAACTTGAAAGAGGTTCCCATTATCTTTGTCAATCGTGTCGAAGGTGTATCTAAAATGAATTCAGGAATATTTGGAGAGGCTTTATTTGGAGTTATACGATTAAAAATAGACTCGATGTTCAGAAAATATCCTCGCAAAAATGAACCAATTGCTGATAAAAAACGCCTTGCTGATTAATGAAGGAAAACGTTTCAGAGCTGATGTATTGATTGAAGGCGAGAGAATAAAAACAGTGACCTCCCCCCAACCCTCTCCCGAAGGGGTGGGGGGTGGAACAATCGACGCTTCGGGTCTTTTGCTTCTTCCCGGCGTTATCGATGACCAAGTTCATTTCCGTGAACCGGGTTTAACATATAAAGGAGATATTTACAGTGAATCGAAAGCGGCTGTTGCCGGTGGAATCACTTCGTTTATGGATATGCCGAACACTATTCCGCAAACAGTTACGGTGAGCGCTTTGAACGATAAGTTTGATAGGGCTTCCAGACAATCGTTTGCCAATTATACTTTTTTCATCGGAGCAACCAACGACAATATAGAAGAATTGAAAAAAGACGGTGCTAAACGGGCAGCTGCCATTAAGGTATTTATGGGAGCTTCGACTGGAAATATGTTGGTCGATAATGAAATGGCTCTGGAACGAATTTTTGCAGAAATAGAGCAAATTATCGCCGTTCATTGCGAATGTGAAAAAACCATTGCCGACAATAAAGCTCGCCTAATAAAGCAATTTGGCGAAGATTTGGATATTACTTTTCATCCTAAAATCAGAGATGCTGCGGCTTGCTTTAATTCTTCGTCTCATGCTGTGGAATTGGCAAAAAAATACAATACCCGGTTACATCTGTTTCATTTATCTACTGAAAAAGAAATGTCGCTTTTGGAAGCGAAGCCGTTAAGTGAAAAACGAATAACCGCAGAAGTTTGTGTGCATCACCTTTGGTTTTCTGATGAAGACTATGCCGAAAAAGGCAACCTAATCAAATGGAATCCGGCAATCAAATCGCGAACCGACCGGGATGCTCTGCGTCAAGCCTTGATTGATGGTAAAATCGACGTTGTTGCTACCGACCATGCTCCACACACTTGGGAGGAAAAACAAGGCTCTTGCCTTCGGGCAGCTTCGGGCGGTCCTATGGTTCAACATGCATTGACAGCAATGCTCGAATTGTGCCGTCAGGAGATTTTCACTGAGGAATTAATAGTAGAAAAAATGGCTCATGCGCCGGCTGAATTGTTCGGAATCAAAGACCGAGGATTTATCCGCGAAGGCTACTATGCCGATTTGGTTTTGGTGAATCCCAATGCTAATTGGACAGTCACCAAAGACAATCTGTTGTACAAATGCGGTTGGTCGCCTATGGAAGGCATAAAGTTTTCGCATAAAGTCGAAAAAACATTTGTCAACGGTTGTTTAGTATATGACAATGGGGTGTTTGATGAAGAATATAGAGGGAAGGAGTTGGAAAGGCAATGATTCAAATCCAAGATACAATTGTCAGTTTCGATATTTTTGAAGAATATTTTGTTTGCGATTTATCTGCCTGCAAAGGAATTTGCTGCGTAGAAGGCGATGCCGGAGCACCCGTTGAGGAAAGCGAAATTGCTTGTTTGGAAAAAGTACTTCCGGTAATATGGGACGATTTGTCGCCTGAAGCAAAGAAAGTGATCGAAAAACAAGGGCTTATCTATCGTGATAGGGAGGGAGAATATGTAACTTCCATCGTTGACGGAGCGGATTGCGTTTTCACTTATTACGACGAAAACGGCTATTGCAAATGCGCTATCGAAAAGGCTTTTCGGGAAGGAAAAATTGATTTCTACAAACCGATTTCCTGCCATCTATATCCGATTCGCGTAACCAGATATAACGGATTTAGAGCAATTAACTATCATCGGTGGCAAGTTTGCCATGCAGCGGTTGCTTTAGGCAAGAAACAAGGCATGAAAGTCTATCAATTTTTGAAAGAACCACTTATCCGGAAATTCGGCGAAGAATGGTATATGCAATTAACAATTGCGGCGAAAGAATTTTCTGTTAAAAAACAGTAAGAATAAACTTTGCAATATCAAAATAAACGTAGCTGTGGAAATCTTTTAGTTTGCCATTACCGAAGAATAACCGGTTAGCTCTCTTTCTTTCTTTTATCCGATTTTCGAGCAGAATTTTTACTGATGAAATTTTTCAATCGCCTCAAAAGAAACTTGGAAGGTTTTTCCAATAAAAACGATTCAATATGCCGTTTTTTCTTATCCTCAAAAATATCGTTAATATCAATCAGTATTCCAGTCTCCTCAACTGCTCCGAAATCATCATTCACAGCGGTTCCAAAAACACGCATGCTTGGCGATAGATTCATATATGCACTCACTAACGGCGGGATATTGATGCCATATTTCCGAACTTCCATATTGAGAATTTTATAATCGTCTTTGTAGGATTTATGAGCGAATAAACTATCCATTTTCGTGTAATCAAACCCTGTTTGCAAGGGATGAACAGGCGTAACCAAATTCTCTTTATCCCGAAAATATTTCTCCAGAAAATAAAGGATTAAATTCCGGGCTTCCGCATTATATGTATTATACATGGTGACTTTACCGAAAAAATAACGAATGCTGGAATCTATAACAGACAAAGCACCTAAACCGTCCCAAAGATTGTCGAGTGCAAATAATCCTTTGGAACCCAATCGGGTAGATTGATAATCCAAAGAGACGAACGAACGTCCTAATTCCACCATTTTCGGCAGATAATCTTTGATAAATTGCGGTGAAAAATAAAAAAGTTCGGCAGTCGCAATATTATCCGGCTGACCGTTCGAATCTAAGGTTATTTCATTTCCCCAGCGAAACCGGTAACCTCCTAAAATCTCCTCACGTTCTGGATCCCATACAATTAATTGCTTGTAAGGAGTATCCATCGTGTCAAACGCATCCATATCTGTCGGTTTTCCTGTCCCTCCTCCATAATAACGAAAAGCGATTTCCCGCAAACGTCCCACTTCAAGCATCAAATTAGGAGCTGTGTGAGCAGTGAATAAATAAACCTCATTGTTGGATTTATTGGTTTTCCGAAAGAGTTTATCCGAAGTTAACTCGGATTTAAGCACTTTGCGGTCGATTTTAGGAATCACTTCATCCATATTTCAAGTTTTTCTAACAAGATCATAAACCGTTTGCTTCACCCACTCTGTCCATTGTTGCGGGCTTTTTGAAGAATCAAAAGTCTGCCACGGGATTGGCTTTCCGAAATATATTGTAAATGTCAAATTTTTTGCTCGCTTAACTTTAAATAATTCATGCGGCAAAAATAACATTTCTATGTTAAATTTAATCCTAAACAGCCTGCGTAAATTTGCAATATTATAAAAGAAATCGGAATTTTTTGCCTCAAAATATACTGGCACAACATTCCGTTGATATTCAACTGCCTTTACAACAAGCATTTTCTTCCAATCCAAATCATAAATATGTCCCTTGATTTTTCGAGAACACAATCCTGCAGGAAATGTTATAATTTGATTCTCAGAAGCAAAAGCATCATTAAGCATCTTTGCAGCTGATCGCCCTTGATCTCCATATTTATTTACAGGAACAAAAATAGATTGTAAAGGTTTAATAAAATAAAGAATATCGTTCACAATATATTTTATATGCTGATCGTAGTGATTACCTAAAAACGACGTTAAACAAATCCCATCTGCTCCTCCCAGAGGATGATTAGATGCAAATATACACTTTTTATTAAAATCAGGGAGATTATCCTCGCCAGCAATATTAAACCGGATATTGAAGAAATCAACCGCCTGATTCATAAGATCAACGCCAGTTGCATCTTCATTTTCTTTTAAAAATTGATTTATTTCATCTTGATGAATTATTTTCGTTACGGCTTTAATAACAAAAGGAGGTATTTTATTTGCTGTATGCGGCGCTTTATTATAAAGTATTTCCTGAATATTAATATAAAAATGCTGGCTTTGTTTCATATTCTTAATGAAAAATCGAACAAAAATACAATATTTATTCGATAATTTTTAAAGCAAACGAAAAATTTTCATAATTTTGCACTAAATTGTATGGACATAAAAAAATATTCCATCTCATACAACGTTTTGAACATTTTTTTCATCTATATAATTAGTATTAATATAAAAAAATAGTTATGAAAAAGAGAAATTTATATTTTATTCCATTGGTTTTGAGTATTGCATTTGGTTTTAACAGTTGTAATATAGGTGAGGGCGGTAATATAACTAATTTTCCTCCTGCTCCTGCAGTTGTTTATACCATGGATAATATGGGTAGCAGGACTATTATTGGCACTCTGTGGGGAGGGTATGTCGCAGTTCCGTCGATGCAAATTAATGCTTATCCTGGCGATTGTCTTATTATGGGATTTACTATTGATTACGATAATCAACCATCAACCGATTACTTAACGGCAACCAATATTCAGGTAACAGAAAATGTTGAATATTCCTCTTTAGAAGGAAGCACTTCAGTTGAAATGGGAGACTATACGCTTCCGATTTCCGGAGTTAGTGGAGCTACAAGTGAATTTTTAAATGGTAAATTTTTCACTTTGGCAAGTTGTAAAGATAAAAACCCGTCGTTTCGTTTGGTATATAATACAGAAGAAGAGGAAACTGGCGGCGTAAAAAATTTTTATTTATTGGCTCGACCCTCGTCTTCAACTCCGAATTCCACAGATGTTTCGACATTTTATGCCTTTGACATGTCAAATTTTATTTATTATCAGGGCAGAGATACTGTCATCTCTGTTTCCGGCTCTTCGGATAAACTTACGTACAAATATATTAGAGCAAATCTGAAATATTTTTCTAATTTTTCTGAAACAGACCAGCCTGTATTTGCAAATGTAAACAACCCTGGCAGTCCGGTTGAAATTCTTATTCCTATTCCAAGCAATTAATAAATGTACAAGCAATTAACTATCCTGCTTTTCAATTTCATTATCCATCCTGAAAAGGCATGGAAAATATGCAATGAAGAGCAGGATACTAATAATGACAATTTTTTTAAGGGCTATTTATATCCAATCTTTGGAATGATAGCTCTTTTTTCTTTTGCCGGTATTTTACTTTACCTGAAAGTATGGAATGTTCAGATTGCAATAAAGCATGTTATCAAGGAAACTATCCCTTATTTTGCCGGCTATTTTATCGCTGTATATGTTTTATCACAGTTTAGTTTGAAATTATTTAAAATAAAACTGCCACATCTTGTTTGCGAACGCTTTACGGGCTATGCTTCGGCTGCTGTTTATGTAACGGCTATGATTTATGCCTTATTCCCATTTTTCCCCTTTATACAGCTACTTACTATTTATACATTTTATATTGTTTGGCAAGGGGCTATTCATTACTTAGGAATAAAGAACGAATATTTAACCAAATTTACTATCTTTGCAGGCATTTTGATATTGCTTGCTACGTTAATCGTTTGGCTTTTACTCTCGCTGACGATACCGGAAGGCAAATAAATTTGAACTTTGACTTATGTCGTATTCGAATAATATTGTTATTAAAAATAAAAAAGCTTCTTTTGACTACGAATTTATAGAAACTTTTGTAGCCGGAATTGTGTTGACAGGAACGGAAATCAAATCCATCCGTTTGGGAAAAGTCAGTCTGGTAGATACTTATTGTACTTTTGTTAAACGGGAACTTTGGATGAAGAACATGAATATTTCCGAATATTTCTACGGCACATATAATAATCATTCTGCAAGGCGCGACAGAAAATTACTGTTGAACCGAAAAGAATTGAACAAAATCGAACGTTTGTCGCAAACTACCGGATTCACCATTATTCCTACAAAATTATTTCTGAACGAAAAAGGATTAGCAAAAGTAGTAATTGCCGTTGCCAAAGGAAAGAAATCCTATGATAAACGGCAAACACTGCGAGAAAAAGATGATAAACGAGATATGGACAGGATGTTCAAGAAATAGAGAATGCCGTATGCCAACATTAAAACAACTTCTAAATGAACGTATCCTTATTCTTGATGGCGGAATGGGGAGTATGATACAAGAATATGTGCTTACTGAAGAAGATTATCGAGGCGAGCGGTTTGCTCATTTGCCCGGACAAATGAAAGGAAACGGCGATATGTTGTGCCTCACCCGTCCAGATGTTATTCAGGAGATTCATGCCGCTTATTTGGAAGCAGGCGCTGACATTATAGAAACTAATTCATTGAATCTCACAAGCATATCCATGTCTGATTATGGATTGGAAGCATATATCACAGACCTGAATCTGGCAGCAGCCCGTATTGCAAAAGAAGTTGCAGACAAATATACTCGTTTGAATCCCGATAAACCCCGGTTTGTGGCAGGCTCTATCGGACCAACCAACAAAACAGCGTCGATTTCTCCCGATGTATCCAATCCAGCTTATCGCGCAGTTACTTTCGACGAATTGCGAATAGCTTATCTTGAGCAGATTGATGCATTGATTGAAGGCGGAGTAGATGCGTTGTTAATTGAAACAGCATTTGATACATTGAATGTAAAAGCAGCTTTGATGGCAGCCGAACAATCAATGTTTAGGTTGAAGAAAACGGTTCCGTTGATGGTCTCTTTTACGATCGCCGGAAAAAGCGGACGTTTGCTTTCGGGGCAAACGCTCGAAGCAGCGATGGCGTCCATTTCTCATGTCGATTTATTAAGTGTAGGATTGAATTGCTCGTTTGGCGCACAAGACATGAAGCCCTTCCTGAAAGCGTTGGGACGAATCTCTTCCTGCTATATCAGCGCATATCCTAACGCCGGTTTGCCTAACAGTTTAGGTCAATATGATGAAACTCCCGAAACAATGGCGGCGCAAATCAAAGAATATATCGACGAAGGATTGGTCAATATCATCGGAGGTTGTTGCGGCACCACTCCTGCACACATTGCGGCTATTGCCAAGTTAGTTTCTCCTGTCGCTGCGGACTCGATACGCAATCCTCATGCGGATGACTCGACCCGTAATCCCTACGACTTGCTTCTTTCTGGATTAGATCTATTAAAAATAAATTACATTACTCCCGATGCCGAAAATCATGAATCGGCAACCGCCACTTTCACTCTTATCGGCGAACGCTGCAATGTTGCCGGTTCCCGAAAATTCCTTCGCCTTATTAAAGAAAAAAAATATGAAGAAGCTCTGAGTATTGCCCGCAAGCAAGTGGACGACGGCGCACAAATTCTTGATGTTAATGTCGATGACGGATTATTGGACGGAGTAAAAGAAATGACTACCTTCCTGAATCTTATGACATCCGATCCTGATGTAGCTCGTGTTCCGGTGATGATTGACAGTTCGGATTGGGGAATTATCGAAGCCGGATTGAAATGCATGCAAGGAAAATCGATTGTCAATTCCATCAGTTTGAAAGCCGGCGAAGAAGATTTTTTGGAAAAAGCCCGCATCATTCGTTCCTACGGTGCGGCTGTTATAGCTATGGCTTTCGACGAAAAAGGGCAAGCCGATACGTTTGAACGGAAAATTGAAATTACAGCTCGCGAATATCGGTTACTAACTGAAAAAGCCGGATTTCCTGCTGGCGATATTATTTTCGATCCCAATGTATTGGCAGTTGCTACCGGCATGGAAGAACATGCAAGCTACGGATTGGATTTTATCCGTGCAACCGAATGGATTAAGCATAACCTGCCCGGAGCCAAAGTGAGCGGAGGCGTGAGCAATCTCTCTTTTGCTTTCCGGGGCAACGATTACCTGCGTGAAGCCATGCATGCGGTTTTTCTTTATCATGCTATCCGGAAAGGGATGGATATGGGAATTGTGAATCCCGCTTCATCTGTACTTTACGAAGATATTGCCCCCGATTTGCGGCAATTGATTGAAGACGTGATTCTGAATCGCCGGCAAGGCGCAGCAGAGCGCTTGATTGATTATGCTCAGCATATCAATGGAAACCAAGATAAAAGAGAAGAAAAACAAGAAGAATGGCGTGCTTTACCTTTATCCGAAAGATTGCAATATGCCCTGATAAAAGGGATTGGCGACTTTTTGGAAGAAGATTTGGCAGAAGCTTTACAAACATACAATCAACCGGTCGATATTATTGATCAGGTATTAATGGAAGGAATGAATACGGTAGGTAGTTTATTTGCAGATGGTAAAATGTTTCTTCCGCAAGTAGTTAAAACCGCCCGTACTATGAAAAAAGCCGTAGCTATTTTGCAACCGGCTATTGAAGCAGGCAGGAAAACCGGCGCTCAAAAAGCGGGTAAAATATTGCTGGCTACCGTTAAAGGTGATGTCCACGACATCGGTAAAAACATCACCGGCGTGATTTTATCCTGCAATAATTATGAGATTATAGATATAGGAGTAATGGTTCCTCCGGAAGAAATCCTTCGGAAAGCAAAAGAATATGAAGTGGACTTGATTGGACTAAGCGGTCTGATTACGCCAAGTTTGCAGGAAATGTCGTTTGTTGCATCGGAAATGGAGAAAGCAGGGTTTATTCAGCCTCTGTTAATAGGAGGAGCAACGACATCACAATTGCACACTGCCTTAAAAATAGCTCCTTTGTATCGGGGAGCGGTAGTTCATGTCTCGGACGCTTCACAAGCGGTTCCGGTTGTTAATCAATTATTAAATCCGTCGATAAAGGAAGATTATATAATAAAAATAAAAGAAAAATATAAAGCACTATACGATAATGCCAGCACAATTCCGATGGTTTCGCTCGAATATGCACGAACCCATTCCTGCCGGATCGATTGGTCAAACTATGAACCGCCAAAGCCTTCGTTCACCGGAACAAAAATCTTAGATGCAATTCCGGTTAAAACAATTCGTCATTATATTAATTGGGGAGCTTTTTTAGCGGCGTGGAAATTTCCAGTAAAATTCGGAAAATATATGCAGTTAAAAACTCAGAAAGAGAAACAAGATTGGCTTGATGCTTTTTCAGGAGAAGAAAAACAGAAAGCCGAAGAAGCGATTCGCTTACTTAATGATGCGCAATCCGCTTTGGATGAATGGTCGGAAAACGATTCGGGATTTATCAAGGCGATTATCGGATTTTATCCGGTAGAGGTCAGGAATGAATCATTCATTGTGAAAAAAAATCAAGAAAGTGAGATTATTATTCCCTTGTTTCGCCAGCAAGAAAAAAGAGATGATGATATATATAGATCCTTAGCCGATTTTGTGCGTCCTGACGGCGATTTCATCGGTTTCTTCGCAGCAACGGCAGGAAAGAATGAAAAAGCCTGCGATTGTGCATGCTCTCAAAACACAGACGATTATTCAGAAATGCTTCGCCAGCTCCTGCGCGATCGTTTGGCGGAAGCTGCTGCCGAATATCTGCATGAACAAGTCCGCAAAATTGATTGGGGCTATGCCCCCGATGAATCCTATACGCCGGAAGAACTGTTAAAAGCACATTATCGCGGCATTCGTCCAGCTTCCGGTTATCCTTCGCTTCCTGACCTTTCGTTGAATTTTATCCTCGACGAATTACTTGACATGAAAAAAATAGGTATTTTTCTCACTCCCAATGGAGCAATGGATCCGAATGCTTCCGTTGCTGGATTATACTTCGCTCATCCCGAATCTGATTATTTCAGAATTGGAAAAATCGACGACGACCAATTAGCCGATTATGCTGCCCGTAAAGGCGCTTCAACAGACGAAACCAAAAAGTGGCTGGGAATGTAGAGAAGATGATCTGAAAGAATATTGGAGAGTTCACACCATCTTCTCTATATTCCAGACAAATGCATGAATGCCTTGCTTTTCGGTTTCCATATCCATAGCATGGATTTTTTCCAATAAATCATCAACTTTCTCATCCGGAATAACAGTTAAAATCGAAGAGTTGAGAGTAGGCCACGCATGGCTTCCGTAATGTGGTTCGCCCGTTCGAGTAGAGCCACGGCCTTGTACCTGCTCCCACAAGGTATAACCTCGTATATTCATTTTATCTAACATGACAATCACACGTTCTCTATATGCTTGATTGAATGGTATAAATACAGCTTTCATACTTTTGTTAATAAATGTTTTTTATGTTTTCTTCTCTGTCTTGCTATTCCGTTAGCCCCAAATATGGAGTAAAGGGCTGGTACGTACAGCAAGGTCAAAATGGTTGAAAAACTCAGACCGCCAACAATGGCAATACCCATCGGCTGCCACATAGCCGAACCGACTCCAGTGGCTACAGCCAAAGGAATCATACCTAAAACAGTGGTGGCTGTCGTCATCAAAATTGGGCGTAAACGAGAACGGCCGGCAGAAACAATTGCCTTATCGATCGACATGCCCCGTTCTCGATTCAAATTGGCATAATCAATAAATACAATCCCGTTTTTCACTACAATCCCGATTAGCATGACAATACCAATCATCGCCATTAAACTTAAGGTAGTTTTAGTAATCAATAGCGCCAGCATTACTCCCGCCACCCCGAATGTCAACGATAGCACGATGATAAACGGATAGGTCAACGATTCGAATTGCGACGCCATGACGATATAAACCAGCAGAACGCAAAGAATCATGATCAAGAATAAACCTTGGTTGGCTTCTTGTTGATCGACGACTGAGCCGCCAATGCTAATGCCGATTTCAGAGGGAATTTTTCCTTCTTTACGCATTTCATCAATGACTTTATTTGCCTCAGCTACCACTTCGCTTAATGCCGCTTTATAAAGTGTTCCCTGTATCTTTACAACCCGTTGGCGGTTTTGCCGGTCGATTTGAGGAAGGGAATTTCTTTCTACAACTTTTCCTAATTCACTGACCTTGATCGCATTTCCTGTACTGTTATATACAGTAATGTTTTCAATATCTTTAATGGATTGGCGATATTTTTCGTCGTAGCGAACTACAATATCGTATTCATCTCCGTCTTCCCGGTACTTGGAATTGATGGCGCCGCTGATGCGGTTGCGTACAAAATTGGCGACGGTTGCAGAATTCAATCCGTTTTCGGCTAATTTTTCCCGATCAAAATCGATTTGGTATTCAGTGCGATAATCTTGACGACTAATTTGGGGATCTCGGTATCCTTTTATACTCGACAATCGAGTTTTTAACTCAGCAGCGATTTGGTCGGTAAGAGCTAAATTGTATCCATAAATTTCTACATCTACCGTACTGGCGCCCATCCCTGCCATTCCTCCATTGCTTCCGCCGGGAGTTACTACAAATTTATATAGCTCAGGCATTTGACTTAATTCGTCTCGTATGCCTTCGGCAATATCGAAAATCGATAGTTTACGAAATTCAGGATCTACGCAACGCAAATTATAGGAAATTAAATTCGTAGCATTCTCCTGCAATACCGCCCATGTATTATTTTCATCTGCTTGTCCTACTGAAAAAGAACAGATTCGTATCTCTTTCTCATAATTGGCATGGATGATGCTGTCTATTTTCATTCCGGCAGCCCGCGCTACTTCCATGCGGGTTCCCGTAGGAAGATAAACATCAATAGAAATCATACTGTTATCGGATGAAGGCATAAAGTCCATTTTTACAATACTGCAAGCCGGTACCATAATGATGAAAAACAAAGAAAAACAAATAGTTAATGTTCTCCATCGATGTGTTACGCAATAATATACCAATCTGGCGTATAGCGCATCTAATTTGTTTAATCCTTTGTGAATCGGTGCATATAAGCGGTCGAAAATCCTACCTTGCGTATTGGTCAGGCGCAACATCTGTGAACACAACATTGGAGTAAGCGATAGAGCAACAATCACCGACATAGTGATCATAATGGTTACCATCCATCCTAATTCTTTGAAAAATACTCCAATAAAACCGGTAGTCATAGTAAGCGGAAGGAATACGGCAATAATTGTCAATGTAGAAGCGATAACCGCTATACCCACTTCGTTGGTTGCATGCACAGCCGCTTGCTTTGGCGTACTTCCCCTTTCAATATGTTTCGTTATGTTTTCAAGCACCACGATGGCGTCGTCCACCACCATACCGATCGCTATAGATATGGATGAAAGCGAGATGATATTTAAAGTACTTCCGGTCGCCATCAAGTAAATGAAAGACGTAATCAATGAAACAGGAATTGCTAAAATGATAATTACCGTTGCTCGCCAACGCCCGAGGAAAAACAATACGACTATTATCACAAAAATAATAGCATAAAGAATCGTTTCCTGCAATGTATTAATGGAGTGTTGAATAAAATCGGATGTATCGATAGTTAACGATATTTGAACATCCGGCGGAAGTGTTTTTTGCAACTCCGGAATGACTTGTTTTATTTTTTTTGCAATAGAAACGGTATTCGCTCCTGACTGTTTTTGAATAATGACCATGGCTCCTTTAACCCTGTTGGTATAGGATTCCTGAATACGGCTTTGAATGGTATCGGAAACCGTTGCTACATCCCGCAAAAAAATATTACGTCCATTCCGGCTGCCTAATACAATGTTCAACAATTGGCCGCTTTCTTTAAATTCACCTTCCACGCGGAGTGAATAGGTGGACGTTCCTATATCAAAATCACCTGCCGGCACATTCATATTTTCCATTTGGATGGCTTGGGATATTTGTTCGACCGTCATGTTATACGCCTCTAATTTATCAGGCGAAACATTGACTTGAATTTGTCGTTGCGGAGCGCCGAGAATGGTGACAGCACCTACCCCTTCAATCCGGTTTAACGGATTGGCTAATTTATCATCCAATATCTTATACAGTGCATTCACACTTTCTTTGGCTGTAACAGAATAAATTGCCACCGGCATCATATCCGTACTGAATTTGAATATGATAGGGTTGCTTGCTTCGTCCGGCAAGTTGGATTTGGTCATCTCGATTTTGTCTCGTACATCATTGGTAGCCAGAGTAAGATCGGAACCGTAATTCAATTCCAAAGTCACAAGCGACATGTTGTCTTTGGATTGAGAAGTAATTTTCTTCAGGTTTTCGACCGTATTTAACACATCTTCCAACGGACGGGTGATATTTGTTTCAATATCCGACGCGCTTGCGCCGGGATAAGAAGTGATGACCGTCAATGTATTCAATTCTATTTTAGGATACAAATCCACTGTCAACTGAGTTAAGGAATAAAGACCGACAATGACTATTCCTATAAAGATTAGCGCAGTGGTGACCGGTTTTTTTACCGCAGATTCGTATAGACTCATACTTTTTTAATCCTTAATTTTTTAATTCTTAATTTTTAACTATCTCTACTTCCGTTCCGTCAATCAATCGGGTTTGTCCGGCAGTAACAACGATATCTCCCGCATTCACACCAGAAAGAATTTCGTAATTATCATCCAGATGTTGTCCCAATTCAACTTTTCGATACTTGGATATTCCATTTTCAACCACAAAAACATATTTGTCGTTTGATCCTGTTTGTTTTTGAACGGCAGCATCCGGAATGACGATACTTTGAGCGGCTCCGAAATTCAGCGTAACCCGTGCAAACATTCCCGGTCGTACTTTCATGTTGGTGTTATTGATGGCTACTTGTACCCCAAAAGTATGAGTAGTCTCATCAATAATCGGGTAAATCAGACTCACTTTTCCGGTAAAAGTTTCATTTTCATAAACATCTAATTGAATATTGACCGGCATTCCTACTTTTACTTTAGTAAAATATGATTCCGAAACATTAATAATTGCTTTCAAAGGATTCAACTGTTGAACCGTCAAGATAGGCAATTGAGCGAATACGTCTCCATTGTCGTAATTTCGCGCTGTTATGACTCCGCTAATAGGGCTTAACAGTTGGGTATTGTCCTGAAGATTTTTTATCGCAGTACGCAGAACATCTATTTGTGTTTTTATCTGATCCACTTGCTGTTGTGCAATTCCACCCACTTTCAAAAGTTCGTTGTAGCGAGTGTAGTCTTTTTCCAGATTAGCAAGTTGTGTATTTTGTTGCTTCAGGCTGGATGATTCCATTTGCACTAATAATTGTCCTTTATTTACCTTGTCGCCGATTTCCACATATATTTTTTCAATACGTCCGGGCATAGCCGGCGTAATCTGATTGATGACATCAGCTTTAACATTGGCTGTATAGGTAGCTGTTTTATCAACAGATTCCGATTGAGCGACCGTCGTATATACTTTAACTGCTGTATCTTCTTTCACCTCTTCTTTTTTCTTATTGCAAGAAATCAGAATTACAATGCTTAACAATGGTAATAATCTAAACAAACTTTTTGTTTTCATACTTTTCATCTCTTATATATTTTCCAATTTTTTTATTTCTCGTTTATATCAATTCCCAGTGTTTTATCCAGATCGGCTTTAGACGCCAAGAAATTGTAAATGGCTTGCGTAAACGCCAAGCGGGCTTGCATTAACCCTAATTGAGCTGTATTTACGTCGAGTATTGTACCCATTCCGGTATCGTATAATTTCCGGGAAATTTCATAGCCTTTTTGAGCTTGTGCAAAAACGTCTTTTGTTGAAAGTACCTGCTCGACATAATTTGTCATATTATTTACATTGTTGTTTATCGCCAATTTCAAATTCCGTACAATATCTTCACGTTGCCATTTCATTTGCAACAAAGAAGCTTTAGTCTGGCTAATATCGTTTGCTTTCTTAAATCCGTCGAAAATAGGAATCGAAATACTTATGCCTATTGTAGAATAAGGAGTCCACTGATAATCTCCGAATTTGAAATCGTTATTCATCGACATGTACATATAATTTCCCGAAATAGCGATTGTTGGTAAATATTGCGATTTATAGATTTCCAAAGTTTTTTTCAATTGTTTGTTTTGGATATCAAACTGTTTTAAATCGGAATTATTAGCCAGCGTTGTATCTATTTTAAGTAAATCTCCATAAAGACTTTGTTCGTAGTTAAACAAATTCCCCGCTACGGAAATTTCCTGATCCATATCGATGCCCATCAATGCTTTCAGCGATAAAGTAGCTAAATTATAAGCATTCTGTGCTTGTATCAAATTGGGTTTGATATTTTTAGCATTCACCTCGGCGCGAATCAAATCAAATTCGGAAACTATACCCTGTTGATATTTATTATTGATATTTTCGAAATTTAAGACGGCGTTGTCGTAATTTTCTTGATATACTTGAACGGCTTCTTTAGCCAACAAAATGCCGTAGAATGCTTTTCGAACCGAATTAACCATATTTATTCTGGAAGAGCGGGCGTTTTCTACAGCCAGTTCTACATCTAAACTTGAAAGTTCCAATGTTTTCCAGAGAGTAGGAACTACCACCGGCCAAGTCAGATTGAATCCTCCTGTCCAGTTGTTATCCCTTCCGATAGTGATTCCTTCGTCGCTTGATGTAGGCGGCGGCGTATTCTCTATAATATTTTTATCTAATGTTCCTGCTACATAGTCCGGGACGCTACTTTGAAATGTTTTGTCTATCGCTGTAAATACTGGCTGCAACATATCGTTTATGTTGAACGCTTGCTCCATATCGTCCATATACATCACCTGCTTTTTTATTGTTCGGGTATATTGTCCTACCGCATCTATCTCAGGATAAAGCGATGATTGAGTGGATTTTTTAGCATATTTCTTTTTTTGAATTTCTATATCGGCAATCTTTACGGTTGGATTTTCGCTTAAAGCGATTTGAATAACCTTTTCCAATGTCAGTTCAAGAGTTGCTTGTTTCTCCTGAGCTATTAATAGCCAAGGAAATAAAAATGCTGCTGCTATGATACTTAATTTTTGACCAAATCTTATATTCATTATTATTTTGTTTTATACTACTTCTTTATTTATTAACAATTCAAACAGATAATTATTTTAAAAATCAGTTATATCTTCTCTTATTTTTTCAGGCCAGTCGCCTTGATTTTGCAATTTTGCTATAATGCTATCCAATCTTTCATTTCCCGAAAGCGTAGCGATTCCCCTTATGAAATTAAGCAAAATAGTTTGAATAAATTCGTTCATCGAATATTTATTTGTCGGAAAATAATCGTCGTACATTAAAGCTTTGAATTGACTTCTGACTAACCAAATTGTAATTTCAAGATTTATATCGTTCCGTATCAAGCCTTGTTTTACGCCTTTATCGAGCAATGGCAATAACATGTAAGCATTTTCTCTTTGATTTTGCTCTATTTTGTTATAAAGGTTGGAATGATATTTTTTCAAATCAGACATCACTAACCGGTTTATCGTTTGAATTTCATTCAAGTGACGAGCAAATAAACGCATCAGAGTATCTATTACGTCATCTGAATGATCGGTTAATGTTTGGATTGTTTTATCAGCTTTTGCTATATGCGTATTGATGCAATTTTCCAAAAGATCTTCCTTGTCGCGAAAAACTTCATAAAGCGTTCGCTTGGAAATACCTAATTCATTAGCAATATCTGACATTGTCATACTTTTCACCCCCTTTTGAAAAAAGAGTGTTGAAGCATTTTCAATAATTCGTTCTTTTAAATTCATTATGTTCTTTGTCGGAAAAACGGCGCAAAGTAACAAAAAACTTTTGAAACAAAAAAAGTTTTTTTGTTTTATTTTTGTTAAGCGATTATTAATTCTTTGAAGGATAGATTAATAGATTTATTCAGTTATATGAATCAACAATTCTTCAATCCATTGATTCATATCTTGCTTTGTATGACAACTTTTAACGTCAATAATAAATCTTGCTTGATTATAAAACGGTTCTCTTTCTTTTAAGCTCGTTTCTATAAAAGTTTGCAGTTCTTCAGGGGCTTTTCCTTTAATTAATGGACGTTTTTGATTTTTGGAAATTAAGCGTTTAACTAATTCGTTACTGTTTTCTTTCAGATAAATCGTAATTCCCGCTTGATTCATTAATTCCATATTGTCGAAAAAGCAAGGCAAGCCTCCACCTGTTGAGACAACAACTTTTTCATAGCTGATGATTTCCTCTAGAACCCGATGTTCGATTTCCCTGAATCCGGCTTCTCCTTTTTCTTCAAAAATTTCAGCAATAGTTTGACGATAACGATTTTCAATGAAACAGTCAACGTCTATAAATGAGTAGTTTATCTTCTTAGCCAGTAATTTGCCGACTGTGGTTTTTCCAGCTCCCATATATCCTATTAAAAAAATCTTCATTTTTTCACTTGTTTTAATTGTTGTTCAAAATGCTTTCTGAACGTACATATTCGTATTGATAATGTAACGGATGGAATCTTCTCTTTTGAGTTTATGGCAGGCAAGAAAAATATTGGGAAGTAAAACAATAAAGGATAAAATTAAAATCCATATTATTGTTTTTTTATTTCGGAATAGAATTTCTTTATTATATTTGTCCACTCATTCGAATGCATTTTTTGAGTGGCGAAATTAAACATATTTACTCATTTATTGGATATTTTATCTAATTATTTTAAAAATTTTAATTAAAAACAGCTAATGGTCCGAAAAAAATGGTATGTTGTATGGAAAGGATTCGAGCCGGGTATCTATGAAACATGGTCGGAATGTAAGCAACAAATCGAAGGATTTGAAGGCGCTCGTTATAAATCGTTTGAAACGCAAATTCAGGCTGTTGAAGCCTATCGTTCCGATTCTCGGAATTATATCAGAAATAAAAAAACAACCGACTCCAGCCGTCCTTCCTCTTCAATCATTTTAAACAGTTTAGCCGTAGATGCTGCTTGTTCGGGAAATCCCGGAAAAATGGAATACAGGGGCGTTTATACCGAAACCGGAAAAGAAATTTTTCATATTGGACCCTTTGAAGACGCGACTAATAACATCGGCGAATTTTTAGCTCTTGTTCACGGCTTAGCACTATTAAAAAAACAAAATTCCGATATTCCGATTTATTCCGATAGCGTAAATGCGATTCTGTGGGTAAAAAATAAAAAATGCAAAACCCGTTTAACTCCCGGCGAAGCAAACGAACCTGTTTTTGAATTAATTCACAGGGCGGAAAAATGGCTGAATGAAAATAGCTATACCAACCGCATCCTCAAATGGGAAACTAATGAATGGGGCGAAATACCTGCCGATTTCGGGAGAAAGTAATCAATTATATATGTTATATCGCGTCCCGCTTCCTGTCACTTTATATGATCTTAGATAATGTTTAGACCCCGATTGAGGAGCGCCTGTTCCGTCTGCAATAGTAAAAACAGCGCCGCATTTTGGACACGTAGCGGTAAATGCAGTCTTAACAGCAGCAGTTGAAGAACTTAAATTATCAGGCACAACACGGATTTCGCGTTGTGCTTCCACAGGACATGCCAAATCGTAGGCATAGATATTTACCAGAGTTTCTCCTATACCGTTAATAACCAGAATCCCTCCGAATCCCAGTCTTTCGAGAGCCGACCGCGGCTGGGTAATAATATCGTATGCTAAAGATGTATTTAATTTAGAATCCCGAGTTTCCAGCCACAATTCTACATTCACCGGAGCATTTGGAATTGTAGTATAATACTCTTTTTCACAAGAAAAAGCAATACAAACAAATAATAGAAGAAATAATATTCGTTTCATAGAATCATATTTTTCAAGAAAAAAAGATAATATTTATTTATCGCTAAATACTTTAGAATTTGATAATTTGATTACTTTGCCGTATTTTGCCAGAGCTTTTTCATCTATCATCTTGGGATCGCCCACAATACCAATGGTAATCGGGCGGTCTTTGATGTTCTCATTATAAAATTTAATGATATCATCGAAAGTCAGATTATTGAACACGGGCATATTCGTTTCTGCCGGTGATTTGGAATACCCTTTTAATTTCCAGTTTTGATAAACCTGACTGGCGTCTCGGAAATGAGGTTTTTCGACTGTAGCTGTTTCTTTCAGAAAGTTTTTGATGTTAGTAATACGGTCAGGGTATTGCGGCATATTTGTTAACAATTCCATATAGACATCAATTGCATCTAAAGTTTTATCAGCTTGAGTTCCTATTGAGCCGAAGAAATAAGCATTTTTATTTTCCAAAACGGGAGCAAAATAATTTCCGCCTGCAGTGTACGCCATTGAACGGTATTCGCGGATTTCCTGCAAAACCAGACCGCTGAATCCTCCTCCAAAATATTCATTAAAAGCATTTATATAGGGTTCTTTTTCCTTTTTAAACTCATTGCCTTCAATAAAGAAATAGATAGTACTTTGCTTTGCGTCGCTATTAGGCAAGAAAAATACGGTATTTTCGGTATAATGTACCCGATCTTTGATTTCCGGAGAAATGGAACTTTTTTCACCTTGTTTGAGAGGCAAGTTTTTACTCAAAATATCATATACGTCTTCTAAAGGCAGGGAACCAACATAGTGAATTTCCGCCTCATAGTCGGTTGCTCTCTGAAATTCGCCTGTAATATTACTGACGGATAGATTGGTGATTTCTTCCATTGACAGACGGTCGATATAGGAAGATTTATCTTTGTATAACATGTATTCTCCCATAGCATTACACAGAGATTCATTGGCGGTTTTTTCGATTCTCCGTTGTTGAAAATATACGCTTTTTATGTTGTTCACTTGCTTTTCGTCCAATTTCGGCAACAAAATCTGGCGGGTTAACAAATTACATGAAGCTTCAAGATTAGATTCGAAGCCATTCAAAGTAACAGTGAGATAACTTCCGTTTACAGAATAATAACACGAAGCTCCCAAGTTACTAAATTCTTGTTTTACTTCCTGAGCGCTCATTTGTCCCATGATGCCTGCATTACTCATCAAAGCGGTTGCCAATGCTAATTTAGGCATTTTTTCCGTTCCTATACCAAATTTCAAGGTTAATGTAAATATCTCATTTTCCGGATTTTTTGTATATAATAATTTAGAATGGTCGTTAATGGGACGGATGCTTACTTCGTCCATTTTTGCAAATGCATCAGTAGCGTATTTAACCGGTAAGTTATAGAACATTTTAGCATAGTCCGTTTCTGCACCTCGAGCCGGTAATATGGGTTCATAATGAGGCTTTTCTAATTCTACTCCTTTTACCGGCTTACCTTCTTCGATGTAAAGTGCATAAAAATCCGAACCGAAATATTTCTTGGCAATATTTTTGATTTCTTCGGTGGCGATTGAAGCAACTTTCTCTTTGTAATTCAATAAATCATTTAAACTTCTATCAGCAACAAAAAGGTTGGAAATATAAAATGCGATATTGCTTGGAGATTCCATTATAAGATCATTCTGTTTTATCAAGTCACTCTTAATAGATTGAACCAACCAATCGTCAAATTTTCCTTCCTGTATTTTTTTTATTTCATTAAAAAGTGTTTTTTCAGTTGATTTCAAAGATTCGAAACGCTGTTGATTGATATCATAATACGGATTCGCGCTAACAAAGATGCTGCCTCTTTCGTTTAAAGAAATAGAATTAGAGCTTCCACCTAATAAATCGCCGTCAATCACTAATTTGTCAATTAATCCGGTACGGTTGGAATTTGAGAGAATCGAGGTACAGATATCTAAAGCTATATCATCTTCACTGGTAGCGGTTATTCCGGGGAAAGCCAATATAATTTGTGGGATACGGCCTATTTTTGCCGAGATTTCTTTGCGACCTTTCAGCAGATTTTCAGGATACTGTTTTCGTTCCGGAGCAGAATGGTTTTCGATCCGTCCGAATGTTTCTCTTATGATAGGTAGAATTTGATTGGTATTCACATTTCCAGCTAAAATCAAAGCCATATTTTCGACGACATACCAATCGTTATAAAATTTAATTAACTGACTCAATTGCGGATTTTTCAGATGTTCCGGCAATCCAATTATGGGACGTGCATACGGATGCCCTGGAAAGACAGAACCTAAAGTGAAATCATTTATTCTACTGCTTTGTTGGTCTTGGACTCTGTTATATTCTTCATAAACCGTTTCCAATTCCGGTTGAAAACTACGAAATATTGGGTTTAATAATCGTTCCGAATTTAATTCCAGCCATTTATAAATTTCTCCCGGCGGAAATAAACTAAAATAACGAGTCTGATCATAGCTTGTAACGGCATTCAAGTTTTCGCCGCCGATGCTTTGCGATAAATTAGAAAATTCGTTTGATAAGCTGTATTTTGCCGCTTCCTGAGTCAATTGATTGATTTCTTTAGATATCTCCGTCCGTTTTGCCGGATCGGCAATTGCAGCATATTCATCATATTTAGCAATGATTTTGTCATAAATAGGTTTTTCTTCTTCCCAATTCAAAGCGCCGATTTTGTCGGTTCCCTTGAACATCATGTGCTCCAAATAATGTGCCAGTCCTGTATATTGTTCCGGATCTTCTTTAGAACCTACTTTCACAGAAACCATTCCAAAAACGTCAGAAGCGGAAGGATCTTCCCAAATAAAAACGCTCAAGCCATTAGGCAATTTAAAAGCTTTTAAGCCTTGTGCAGATGTATTTATGCTGAAAAAGGCATATAAAAATATAAACAGAATTATAAATCTGATTTTTTTCATTTTATTTTATGTGTATTATAATATACTCGGCTACAAAGATAAGTTTTTTTTTAATGAAATGGGCTAAACATTAATTGATAGCTAAGAAAAATTTTAGACATATATTTTATCATGTTTGTACGCATTAAAAATAGAAAATGCTACATTCGACCAAGTGAAATCAGCTTTGTGCAGTCAGGGGTAAGTTATTATATACCTAATTAACGGAGCGAATATTCCTTCCGGTTCGGATTTGATTTTCTCGAAATATTCCCGTACTTTTGTGGCTCGAAGTAAAATCATCCGATGAAACCTGAATATTTTGACGAGGATATAGAAAATAACAATCTCGAAAAAGAACATTCCGATTATAAAGTTCCTGTAAATACGGAAGGTATGCGATATGTGCTGTCTGGTATGTATCAGGACTGGTTTTTGGATTACGCCTCTTATGTTATTCTGGAGCGGGCGGTTCCTCATATCAATGACGGATTGAAGCCTGTCCAGCGCCGGATTCTTCATACGATGCGGCGTCTGGAAGACGGTCGCTACAACAAAGTGGCTAATATTGTTGGAGAAACCATGAAATTTCATCCTCACGGTGATGCTTCTATCGGTGATGCGCTTGTTCAGTTGGGACAAAAGGATTTATTAATCGATTGTCAGGGAAACTGGGGAAATATCCTGACGGGCGACGGAGCAGCAGCGCCCCGGTACATCGAGGCTCGATTGTCGAAATTTGCCTTGGAAGTGGTTTTTAATCCGAAAACTACCGAATGGAAACTTTCATACGATGGACGCAATAAAGAACCGGTTACATTACCGGTGAAATTTCCCCTATTGCTGGCGCAAGGAGTAGAAGGAATCGCCGTTGGTCTATCTTCAAAAATACTTCCGCATAATTTCAATGAGTTGCTGGATGCATCTATCGCTTACCTTAAAGGCGAATCGTTTATTTTGTATCCTGATTTTCAAACAGGCGGATACATTGATGTTGCCCGATATAACGACGGCGAACGGGGCGGTTCTGTGAAAGTCCGCGCTAAAATCAATAAGATTGATAATAAAACATTGTCCGTTACGGAAATTCCATACGGAAAAACGACTACTACATTGACGGAATCCATTTTGCGAGCCAATGAAAAAGGCAAAATCAAAATCCGGGAAGTTGACAACATGACCGCGAAAAACGCGGAAATTATTATTCATTTGGCGCCGGGCGTTTCGTCTGATAAAACCATAGATGCACTGTATGCTTTTAGCGACTGTGAAATCAGTATTTCTCCGAACTGCTGCGTAATCAAAGATAATAAACCGCATTTTTTAACAGTTTCAGATGTCTTGAAGGTAGTAACGGACAACACTTTGCTACTGCTGAAGCAGGAATTGGAAATTCAACGGCAGGAACTTCTCGAAAGCCTCCATTTTGCCTCTTTAGAGAAAATTTTTATTGAAGAACGTATTTACAAAGACAAGGAATTTGAAAATGCGAAAGACATGGATTCAGCTTTAAATTATGTAGATCAACGATTGGAACCTTTCAAAGCTGATTTTATCCGTGAAATTACACAAGATGATTTGCTTCGCCTGCTCGAAATCAAAATGGGACGTATTCTTAAATTCAACAAAGATAAAACCGACAATCTGATTGCTTCATACCGAGCGCAAATCAAAGAAATAGAAAATCATATCGAACATATTGTCGATTACACAATCGATTGGTTTCAAAAATTAAAAGACAAATACGGAAAAGATTATCCCCGCAAAACGGAAATCCGAAATTTCGATACTATCGAAGCGGCTAAAGTGGTAGAGGCTAACGAAAAACTGTATATCAACCGAGAAGAAGGTTTTATAGGATATGGTTTGAAAAAAGACGAATTTGTTTGCAATTGTTCGGATATAGATGATGTAATTATTTTTTACAAAGACGGTAAATACAAGATAGTCAAAGTCAGCGAGAAAATGTTTGTAGGAAAAAATATCCTTTATTTGCATGTATTCAAACGCAATGATAACCGCACTATTTATAATGTGATTTACCGAGAAGGCAAAAACGGAACCAGTTTTATCAAACGTTTTCCTGTCACTGGAATTACACGTGATAAAGAATACGATTTGACTACTGGAAAAGCCGGTAGCCGTATCTTGTATTTTTCGGCAAACCCTAACGGTGAAGCCGAGACCGTGAAAATCATACTGAAACCTAAGCCTCGTCAAAAAATGTTGTTATTCGACAAGGACTTTAGCGATGTGCAAATCAAAGGGCGTAGCGCAAAAGGAATTATCTTGACTAAAGCGGAAATCCATAAAATTTCCCTGAAGCAAAAAGGCGGTTCGACCTTAGGAGGTCGCTTGGTGTGGTTCGATTCCGATGTTTTACGAATCAACTACGACGGAAGAGGTAATTTTTTAGGCGAATTTTTTGCCGATGATTTGGTTTTAGTCATACAGGAAAACGGCGAATTTTATACAACTACTTTCGATTCTGGAAATCACTATCAGGAAGGGATTAAAATCATTGAAAAATTCGATGCAAATAAAATCTGGTCAGCAGCGCTGTATGATGAAGATCAACAAGGCTATCCTTACATCAAACGTTTTCCGCTTGAAATTAATAATAAGAAACAGAGTTTTATTGGCGATAATCCCGCTTCCCGTTTGATTTTGTTGAGCGATACCATGTATCCGCGATTTAAAGTGACTTTCGGAGGGAACGATTCTTTCCGAGAGCCATTGATTATTGATGTAGAGGAATTTATAGGAGTTAAAAGTCTTAAAGCCAAAGGAAAACGGATTACGACTTATGAAGTGGCCGATGTTCAGGAAATTGAACCTACACGGTTTCCGGAGCCGGAACCGGAAGATGATGATCCGCCTCAACCGGATATAGATATTGAATCGGAAGACGATGATAAACCATTGAATGAAATATTAGATGAAATCACCGGTCAACAACGGCTGTTTTAAACTGTCGGTACAATTGTATATATTATTTTTTCCATTGCTCTGTTCGTCTCAGGAAGCTGCAATCCCACTGACATACAGAGCTGTGATGTTGGGTTATGGAACAAGCAGCGTTTATGATTCCTATCTGTCTCCTTTGAATTATACAGGCAACAATGTCGGATTTTATTTTGAACAAATGAAAAATACAGACCTAATGGCTGGAAACATTTCAGAACAGCATCTTGTAAATGCAAATTATTCATGGAGTGAAAATAATACTGGAACCGCTTCTTATTATACTGGAATTCTTGAATATAACTATGGATTACATTATCGCTTCAAGCCAGCAGAAAAATTACAGATTTTTACCGGCATGCAAGCTGGCGGATTAGTTGGCTTTGTTTACAATACACGAAATGGGAATAATCCGGCGACAGGAAAAGCGCATTTGAATTTAAGCCTGTCTGCAATCGCCAATTACAAATTACAAATTCGTTCTCAGCCGATTCATTTAAGATATCAACTCAGCATTCCATTTATCGGAGCAATGTACTCTCCTCAATTTGGTCAATCCTATTATGAAATCGGATTAGGCGTTACCGACAATTTAGCTCATTTTGCTTCATTTCATAATTATATTTCCACTCGCAATACGTTATTGGTAGAAGTCCCTTTTGATAGGTTTACATTGCGATTCTCCTATATTTTCTCATTTTACGAGACAAGGATAAACGATTTAGATACGCGGCTGATTACTAATACATTCTATATAGGTTTTTCTAATAACTTTTTTGTTGTTCAGGGTAAGCAAAAAAAGAATAATTTCCGTTATGTTTTCGAATAATAACATATTAGAACAAACAAAACAAAAGACAAAAGACGAAAGACGAAAAATAAGAATGGGTCTGGTGTTTTGCCTTTTATCTTTTTTCTTTTTATTTTCTTTGACTACTTGCGTTGAAATCGAAGAGTTTTCAAATGACCCTCGTGGAAATTTTGAAGCATTATGGAAAATCATGGACGAGCACTATTGCTTTTTTCAATACAAGGAAGTTGATTGGGACAAAATTCATTCCGAATATTCTCAAAGAATAGACAATAACATGAGCGACGAATCTTTATTCATGTTATTAAACGAGATGCTTCTGGAATTGAAAGACGGTCACGTTAATTTATCCACTCCGTTTGATGTAGGACGATATTGGAAATGGTTCGAAGATTATCCGAAAAATTTCAATCGTAATATTTTGGATAATTACTTAGGTACTGATTATTCGATTTCAGGAGGAATTCAGTACAAGATTTTGGAAGATAACGTTGGCTATATGTATTATGAAGATTTTTCTTCTGGACTTGGAGAAACCAATCTTGACTATATTATTGATAAATTTTCGATTTGTGAAGGAATTATTATTGATGTCCGCAATAATGGAGGAGGATTATTATCTAATGTAGAGACGCTTGCAGCTCGTTTTGTAAATGAAAAAACCTTAATAGGATATATTCAACACAAGACAGGGAAAGGACATAATGATTTTTCTAAGCCATTTGCACGTTACAACACGCCTTCTACCCGTTTGCGGTATCAAAAGCCGGTTATCATTCTTACCAATCGTGGTTGTTACAGCGCCACGAACGATTTTGTCAATGCGATGCGTTATTGTCCCAATGTCACCATCTTAGGCGATAAAACAGGAGGAGGAAGCGGTTTGCCTTTTAATTCGGAAATTCCCATTGGGTGGTCGGTGCGATTCTCAGCTTGTCCCGTATTTGATGCCGATATGCAACAGATTGAATCCGGTATCGATCCGGATATCCTCGTTAATATGTCGGAACGAGATATGAAAAGAGGAAAAGACACCTTAATTGAAACTGCGAGAAATTTGTTAAAAGCCGAAAAATAGCGGTAGAAAGCTCTTTGCCTTTGGCAACGAGGAGGCTTCTGATCAAAAAGAAAATTTGATTCCTGTTTTCAGGAAAAACGGATATCCCGGAGTGAAACATATATCTGAAATTGGATTTATTTCATTTTGCAAA